>OJPM01001956.1_pt1 | contig 9143 bp, 9 predicted proteins | sample 1598471 | NCBI WGS metagenome assembly OJPM01 (sample SAMN03922484, study PRJEB24848) | human gut metagenome | isolation source: stool sample | host: Homo sapiens | place: Germany | collected 2011-05 | reverse complement strand
TACAAAAGTAATATCACATTTTTAGAATGAAAGGGGGAGTTTATCGAATGCTTACGATACTATCGTTCGTGGATTTTGCACTATGCCGGAACAGAGGATGGGGGATTTGCTGCCTTCCTCTCTTTAAGATACCGGCCCGGTCAAAACTGGCTATAAACGGGAATCGTGCCTATGGCAACACCATTGGCGGAGGGCTCGATATCCGTTTATAAATACCGCAACTCCGTTGTCGGCTTCCTTTTATACCTCTCTCTTTCCCTCTGCTCTTATACTTTGGCGAAGCCCTCTTCCTTTTATATCAGTTATAGGTATAATCTCTACGGTCTCCTCTCTGCCGTCGCCGTCCGGTTTTTCAGATGCAAAGGTCGGCTGCCGCGCTTGATCCGGCGGCTTGAAGTGCATTTCTTGCAAATTCTTCCTTCTACGAAGAGTAATTGGCAAGAAAAGCCGTCGCATGAAGCTCTACCGGCAGCCATGTACCGCATCTATAAAATCCCGGAACGGTTCAGGCAGAGAAAGGAACCGAAAGAAGGGAAAAAATAAACAGTTTAGGTAACGCAGGACCAACCACCTTGCCACAAACAATTTTCTATTATGTTACATGTTCACACTATCGGACGCATCGGCAAAGACTGCCAGGTTATTTCAGGAGTACACGGCTCATTCATGGCTATGGACATAGCAGTTGACGATTATTCAAGAGGACAAAACACTACCACTTGGATAAGGGTACGCAGCAACAAGGACAACCATATCCATTTGTCCGAATATCTGACGAAAGGAAGACTCATACTCGTTGACGGTACACTGTCATCTTCCCTGTGGAAAGACAAGAACGGCGAGAGCCAGATACAGCTCTCCATCACGGCAGAAAGCATTGCCTTTATCAATACCGGAAAACGCGAGGATGCGGCAGCCGGAGCGGACAACGATGTAAACGGTGCAGACAGCGTACCCGTTCCTCCCGCCGATTTTCCGCAGGACGAAAAGGAGGATTTGCCCTTCTGATAAGATAATAACTATCTGAAAATAAGCAGATACTAAATATAGTATTTACTAATCATAGTAAAATAGGAAATTAGTAAACCTATTCTTGTTAAAATTAGTAGATACTATATTTTTGTTTTTTAGTTTCGTCCTTTCTTAAGAGTTCATACATCTCAAACATTTTTTCTATCCTTACAGAGTTTTTCAGAAAATGTTAGCCCATTATTTAATAGATTTGTCTTTCTTGCAGTTTATTTAATATTGGTTTTAGAACAATAGACTTAAAATCCACTCATAACTTTAAGAAAATCACGGTATATAAGGTCCTGTTTCATGAAATTTCACTACCTTTGTGCCGGATTGAGGAAACTCTTTCCAAGACATATTAGAAAAGAAAGAAGCGTTATGCTTATCTCGAAGTCGGGAACGTAGGAAATTCAAGACTATTCAGAGGGAAAAGCGTAATTGGTTTCTCACGCTATAGCGTGGGCTGCTATTACCATACTCTGAATAAAGGTTATTCCTACGACCTCCGACTTAGAACGTGGCATTTGCAGTTCCACGCTTCGTGGTTTAATCAAGCAGACTCTACGGGACTGCAAGAGTCTTAATTTATGATGAACAGATATAGCCAGCAAAGTATTTGTATGCTGAAGAATATGTTCGTTAGCAGAAACATTATTAAATGGGTTTTGTTTCTAATCCTTAATTTTTCCCTATGTACGCAATCTTTTGCAGATCATTATCGAGTGACCGCTCCCAACGGTCTTAATGTACGAGCTTCAGCCAATAAAAACGGAAAACTATTAGGACAATTGTCTAAGGATAACGTGATTGATGTTGTATCTATAGAAAACGGATGGGCTAATATCAATTATAATGGCTGGCAGGGTTATGTCAGCGCATCGTATCTGGAAGCCGTAACAGAAACAGACGAAGCGGGTACTTCCACCAAAGAAGAGTCATGGGACTTAACCTCTTGGTTGCTTGATTCCGAAGGAGAATCGGCTTGGTTCACAGCGATAAAGTGGATACTGTTTTTAGGCATAGCCATCTACATTATTAAGATTGTGTTACAATTCTTCGCATTGATGCTGGTTGTAGGTTTGATTGTTGGAGCGATTGGATTGGCAGTAGGTTTTATTCTTGATTGGCTGGGTTGGATAGACTCTGGTACCATGTGGGATATGGCCCAATGGGGATTCAGTATAGGCAACGGGATAGGTCTTATTATGGGTATTCTCGGTTTTAAAGACTTGCATAAGGGAGCGACGGAGTCTTGGAGCGGTTCATCATCAAGCAGTTCAAGTGGTTTGAAAACAGCAAGTTTTACTGATTCTGGAACATTATATCATCTTACACAAGATTCTCCCTATAGCGAGTGTGATTACACCGACCAATTTGGCGGCAAATGGGGACGCGACAGTTCCGGATTTTATCGCAAATAAATGAATAATGTAACGTATTGATAATTAAATAATAAAACTGTATGAAAAAACAAATTATTTTGAGCAGTTTACTATCCGCACTGCTGATTGGCAACTGTTTGGATACACAGGCTGCAAATGAGGCAAGAACTATCAATGATTTGCCTTCGATGGCAAAAGTTTCCCAGAACAAGAGAGAGGTGTCTCCGGAATTTCCCGGTGGTATCACCGCATTGGTACAATTTTTATCAAAGAATCTAAAGTTTCCGACAGTTTGCAAGGAACAGAAAATACAAGGCAAAGTGTTGGTGAAATTTACAGTCAAGAGCGATGGCTCTATCTCAAATATTCGTGTTACCAAGTCTGTAGATCCTTATTTGGATAAGGAAGCTGTCCGCGTAGTGAAGTCCATGCCTCGTTGGATTCCCGGTACACAGGATGGCAAACCGGTAAATGTGGAATACACTCTGCCTATCACGTTTAAACTCTGATGAATCTAAAAACTATAAAACGATATACGTATGAAGCGATTATCTATTTTACTATGCCTCATTGTCTTAGGGGCATTCTTCATGAGTCATGCGACTTTTGCGCAAACAAGTTTTTCCATTCCTCCCAAGAGTTATCCGGTAAATGTGCCGTTCAAATGCGATGCCGGAGTGGATCGTTATTGGCATGTTACCAGCGTTACTTGTACGGGACGCGCTAATGGCGGCTATAAATTTCAGATAAAGGGAGTGGCACAGAAGACAAGCCGCAGTTTGCCCATAGACTTGTTCTACCTGATGCCGGGCAATCGGATAAAAACAGCGGGTACTTATTATTTTCCACGTATCGAGGAGGGAAAAACATTCAGTTTCGAAGTGGTATCGGCATTCTCCGGGTACGCTCCTTCTAAGTTCAACGGTTTTCTTATCTCCAGTGAAGTGTTGCAAAGAACATTACAACAGGAATTGGAAGAGCAAAAAGAAACAGACAAAGATACTCCCGAAAGAAGATTTGGTATGCCAACCACTCCGAAGGAAGATAGACGAGAACCGGCACAATCCAAGGTAAGCCCCAATAAGGTGTACAAAGGCAGCGAGGTGGATAAGGAGCCGGAATACCCCGGTGGAAACCAAGCATTGCTGGCGGATATTGCCCGAAGCATACGTTATCCCATGATCTGCAAACAGCAGAAGATTCAGGGCGATGTGCTTGTTTCCTTTATAGTGGAGAAAGACGGTTCGGTATCTGATGTTACGGCTGTGAAAAAGGTTCATGCCAATCTCAATACCGAAGCCGTAAGAGTGGTCAAGTCCTTAAAGGAATGGACACCCGGAATCAAAGACGGACAGCCTGTACGGGTACAGTCTGCCGTATATGTCACTTTTAGTCTTTAATTTTAACCATATAAAGCAACAGCATAATGAAAAAATTGATATGCCTAAGTTTGATAAGCCTTGTTTGTGGCTTCTTGAGTGTACACGCGTCTATACAAGCAGATGACACAAAACCCTTTGTGGGCAAATGGGAATATTGGGAAGGCAACAGCCAAATTCAGTTGGAAATAGACCTTTACAACACACCGACAGATGGCAGTTACGGTGCTTACAATGTGTTTGAAGGAGGCTATGGGCTTACCTATAGTATTGTAGACGTCTATCACATTGATAATACAGAGGCTTCGGTTGCCGTAGAAAGCAGTATGGGAAAACAAAAAGCGGAGTTCAAGTACAATCCCACCACGAAGGAACTGTCCTTCTTGCCACCCGGTTCAGAGCCGGTAGTGTTTAAGCAGAAAGATAAATGTAACTACGTATTCATCAGTGGAGGAGATAAAATCAATGTCCGTTCCACCCCTGTATCGGGTAGTTCTTTAATGAAAGCCAACCGTGGACAAAGCTTCAGATTCTTGGGGAAAGAAAAGGGATGGTTCAAGGTAGAGCTTTCTGCCCAAGACAAACGTATCGGATATATTTCTCCGAAGTATGCTTTTTACTTGAAAGATAACACCATCCCAGAACATGCTTTTTCAAAAAGTTATGCCAATGCTCTGACATCGTTCACACTGGAAAAGAAAGGAGAACAAGTTTTTATGGTCAAAACGACCATGTATCCTCCACAAGGTGAAAGCATTCCTATGTCAAGCGTGGAGTCGTATGCCGGAAAAATAGAGGGTAACGCACTGGTCTTTACCTATTTTAGTGGAATGCCCACGCAGGACATCAATGAAATGTCGAAAGTAGAGCCTTATGTGGTGTATTACTGGAAAGAGTCGGGAATGTTTATCATGGAGGGCGAGAATTATGCAGCAGATATGTAAAAAGAGCAGCAGCATGAAAAGAATGGTTTACCTTGTCGCTTGCCTGCCTTTTTGGCTGACATCGTGTGAAGAGAAAGTCACCGCCTTGCATTTCAACGAGGCGGAACAGGTATTTGAAATCGGAAAAGAGAGTGAACTGCGTTTCCTGAACGAAACGTTCGAAATCAAGGATAAAAACATGGAAGCACAAACGCTGCTCACCGATGCAGGCAAGGAGATTCCAGCAGATGAAGTGCGGATTAAACTGGTGAAGGACATCGAAATCAGCGGTGAATGGACACCGATTAAATTCCCGGTTAGGGAGTTCGACGGCAACGGACATACCATTACCTTCGACGGAATACGGGTGGTCATTGAAGAGAGCTCCAAAGGAGTATTTGATGTCGGTCTGTTTGAAGAAATGGGTGGTGAAAAAGAAGCTGTGGTCAAGGATCTGACATTGGCAGGTGACATGACCATCGACGCTCAAAAGAGAGAAGACGGTTATAGCCTGCTTGCCGGTTCTCTGGCGGGAGAGTTCAAGAATGGATGTATCGAGAATTGTACCAGCAAGGTGGATATCTCATTCGCTGACAATAAGGGTATCTGTACACTCTGTCTGGGTGGACTTGTCGGAGACCTGGATAGCTACGGCTCCGAAGTGGAAGTGGCTTTGCGTGGCAAGATAATCAATGAGGGCAACCTCACCGTTAATCCGTGCAGTGATGCCTACATAGGTGGAGTCATCGGGAGGGCCACCAATTATGGTAAAATCTTTATCAAAGAGAATGTCTGCGTCGAGAATAAAGGCGATTTGACCGTGCAGTGGAAGGCCGATGCCCAACCTGATCATAGCTACATCGGTGGTGTTGTCGGACTTTTCAAAACCAATGAAACTGATATAGAGCATCTCCATAATTGGGGAAACATCCGCTTGGACACACAGAATACATCTGCTACATTTAATATCGGAGGGGTATGTGGCGAACTGACACCTCACAACTACGAACGAATCTATCCGTTGGATCTGTACAATGCAGGCAACATCGAAATCAAGCATGACCTGCTGGCTGAATTTTCCGCCATCGGAGGAGTAATCGGCAGTTTCGGAGGTTCCTCTTTCCATCAGGTGGTGAATGAAGGCAAAATCATTGTGTCGGGAAAAGGATGCAAATACATCTCCGGATTGCTGGGTTCGGAAAGCTCGATACACGGGAACTGTTATCTGCATTCGTGCTGTGTAGATAAGGTCGGAGCTTATCCCGTCTGGAATATCTCTTATCATCCTGTCACCAAGCAGGTCCCCTGCAAGGAAAATCATCCAACAAATCAAAAATAACGGAACATGAAAGCATTACAGACCATACAAGCTGTCGCTCTTTCTTGCTTGCTGTCGATAGGAGCAGCAAGCTGTGGCAGTGAAGAAAGCAACCAGCCTTATACACCGCTTCAGGTGTATTTTGATCCGGTAAGAGTGGATATGAATGCGGAACATCTGATGCCTTATTTCGTAAACTATCCTACGGATTGGGCAAAGATGGGATTGCGCAACTATCCGAAGCTGGTCACCTACGAATACCACAATGCACAATGGGGTGTGACAAGCACCTCGCAATACGAGTTCTTGCCTAACGGCCGTTTATCCGAACAGCGGCGCACTTCTTTCAATGTGGGTGCAACCGGATTTGATGTCATTTCGTATGAATATAACGGCAATTCCAATCTGACCCAAATCAAATCGGTAGATGACGGACGTTACAAACGCCGGAAAAAAGATGACGGCTTCACATACGACAGTGCAGGTCGGTTGATACGTCGCGACAAGAACGGGCGGGGACATTATGACACAACCACTTTTCTGTATGCCTATCACGGTAATGGGGTATTGCAATCCATCCTGCCCGAAAAAAAGAATGGCACGGTCAATGAATCGGGCGTGACGCTTCATGAGATGCAGTTTGACTCGCTCGCTCACTTGAAGTCTTTTGAAACACCGAAGACCACGAACATGTTCTTGAAAGACATCGACAGTTACAAGACAGGACAATCGGTGACAACCTATGTCTATACAGGCCATCTGTGTACACAAGCCGTAGAGAAGATTCCCGTTGAATTTGACGGGGGGAACGAAACACTGACTTGTACCAGCAGCTTTGCGTATAACTCACACGGAGACTTGGCTACTTGGACGTATAGCGGAGGTGTATATAAAAGTAAAGGCAACAACTGGCGGGTGGATGACATGACGTTTACCGTCTCCTACGATTATGTATATGATGAAAAAGGAAACTGGACACAAGCTACCGTTACATTCCCGGCTAACATCGATGAGATACCTGCATTGCGTACCTACTATAAGGCTTTCAGAGACGGATTTACATCGAATCGGGATCGTTCTTCTGCTGTCAAAGCGGGTGAGACTCCCAGCCTGACAGTTGTCCGCAGCATTGATTACTGGGACGATGAAACGATTGCTTCCATGAAAGCTGCAAAAGAAAACGGTCAACCTGTCCTAATGGGTAGTTTACGCTACAAAGGAACGGATATTTATGGGTTGTCCGGTAAAGTCAAGTCGGTAAACGGCAATGAGGAATCACTCAAATTTGACCAGGCGGGCAATCTGATTGCCATGCAGAACAAGTTCGGAGACGAAGCGGCCTATCAATATGTCACAGCTACTTCCTACAAAGTGGAAGGATGGGGAGATTATGTGGTGAACATCGAATCAAAAGATGGTATGCGGACGGATATTTGTCCGGATGCTGATACCAACACGGAACTTGACCAGACCTATATGTTTGATAAGCGCAATCGTATCATCAGTCATCAGTTTACTTCGCACATGGCATACGTCACTTGGAAATACAGCTATGAAGGTGACAGCAAATACCCGGCCACGATGATACAGGAGCACCCGGAAGAAGGTAACACCACTTATCGCTATACCTATACCAAGTTCGACAAGCACAAGAATTGGATAGAGCGGAAGGTAAGCTACACCACCGAATACGATAAGTATGATGACAATGGGAACTATGTCGGCGATGAATATACTGCTCCAGAAGAATATACAGAGAAACGAACCATCGAGTATTGGTAAATTTGTAAAATCTCTATTGATTTACTTTCTGACCCTTTCTCATTTGAAATTTGCTGATAAATAAACCAAGCCTTATTAGACAAGAGAATCTATTGCTACAATAATTGCTATGGATTCTCTTGTTTTTTTGTACTCATCTGTAAAGTGTACTCGAAGGATTTTTTCTGAAGAATACACTTAATTCTTGCATTTAAAAAGTACTGTAGTACAGAGCAAATCTGCCTTACTGTATAGTATATACTATATTTAGTATAATAGTAAATACTATAATACTAATATACTAAAATTATATATTGTAGTAAATTAGTATATACTAAAATTAGTAATTACTAAAAATAGTATTATCTTTGTATTGAATTTAAAGGCAATATGTTATGACAAAAATAATTGCGGTTCTAAACCATAAAGGCGGGGTCGGAAAGACGACCACCACCATCAATCTGGCTGCGGCCTTGCAGCAGAAGAAAAAGCGCGTGCTGGCTATCGACATGGATGGTCAGGCAAATCTCACGGAATCCTTCGGCCTCTCCATTGAGGAGGAACAGACCGTGTACGGGGCGATGAAAGGCAAATACCCCTTGCCGTTAGTTGAAACGGCAGGAGGTGTTACCGTCGTACCGTCCTGTCTCGATCTCTCGGCTGCCGAGGCCGAACTCATCAACGAGCCGGGACGGGAACTGATATTGAGCGGGCTAATAGCCAAATCGCTCGATCACCGGAAATTCGATTATATCCTTATCGACTGTCCACCCTCGCTGGGATTGCTTACACTGAACGCCCTTACTGCGGCAGACTACCTGATTATCCCGGTACAGGCACAGTTCCTCGCCATGCGCGGCATGGCCAAAATCATGAACGTGATTGCCACCGTCCAGGAACGCTTGAACCCGAAACTCGCCATTGGCGGTATCGTCATTACGCAGTTTGACAAACGCAAGACGCTGAACAAGAGCGTGGCCGAACTCGTCAAGGATTCATTCTGCGACAAGGTGTTCAAGACCGTTATACGGGACAATGTATCTTTGGCCGAAGCGCCCATAAAGGGCAAGAACATCTTCGAGTACAGCAAGAACAGCAACGGGGCTAAGGACTACATGGCTCTGGCGCAAGAGGTACTGAAATTAAAATAACCCCGATATGAGCAAGAGCGATTTACTGAAAGACAGTATGAAGGGCGGACTGGACGGGTTGCTGTCGTCCACGAAAAAATCTACCGGCGGAAAACAGCCGGTAGCAGCCCCCACGGAGAAAGAAACGGCGGTTCATTGCAACTTCGTCATCAACAAAAGCATTCATACCCGTATGAAATTCCTCGCCATCAAGAAGAACATGTCGCTGAAAGACA
>OJPM01001937.1_pt1 | contig 9246 bp, 12 predicted proteins | sample 1598471 | NCBI WGS metagenome assembly OJPM01 (sample SAMN03922484, study PRJEB24848) | human gut metagenome | isolation source: stool sample | host: Homo sapiens | place: Germany | collected 2011-05 | reverse complement strand
GAAAAAGGTGGCAGCATTTGAATTTTTTTCTTTGGCTGGAGTGGTTGATCCGTTTTGGGGCGCTGGCCCCTTTTTTTATTGTGTTTGGCAGAGTACAGGGCAGATTGCCCGATGAATGAAATCTGCTGTGATTCCGATATTTTTACCATATACCAGAATGAGACCGGTTTTGTCAAGAGGAGTAACCTCTATGCATCAACTCAAACCTTTTCCTCGTAAGTGCTCAATAACCACCCGTATTTTCAAGGTTGAGTAAGTGTGAGAAAATGATATGCAGTCAACAAGAACTGCGTGTAAGTTTTCGAATGCGAAGGGAGTGCGTGTAAGAAATGGAAGATGTGTTAGCGATCCGGGATGAGTATCGTCTGCAGGAGTGGAGCCAGATCATCCAGGCGGGGCAAAACAGTGGGCTGAGTAAGCGAAGTTTGACCGGGAGGCTGCGTTTAAGTCTATCATCGGAGCAGGACGCCAGAGCGAGAATGTTGTTGCTGAAGAAAAAAATGAAAAGAAAAATAGTGACCGGGTGCAGCGGGCCTATTATCTGGATCGAGATATTGATAAGGCACTGCGTAGGATGGCGCTGGAGGAAGGAAAGAATCTGACTGAGTCTATTAATGATGCTTTGCGTAAAGGACTTGTGGAGTATCTTTGATAGAATCTGTGTGAAAAAATGCGGAAGGCAAGCAATACTTGCCTAAATGTAAACCGTGTGCGGTTTACATTTGATGGGCATTTGTTTAATTTGGAGGTAAAAGAGTGGAACTGTCTCAAAAGCTAAAAGAATTAAGGAAGAAGCAGGGACTAACACAGTTAGAACTGGCCGAAAGGCTGTTTGTGTCCAGGCAGGCCATATCTGGATGGGAAGCAGGAACGTCGAGGCCATCGACAGAGAACCTGCAGAGCCTGAGCCGGTTATTTAATATCCCGCTGGAAACGCTGCTGGATGACACGGCAGAGGCGGAGCCTGCGGCGGCGCAAGAGAAACTTCCGGCAGAGGAGCAGGCAAAAGAAGAGGACAAGGGACAGGGAAAGGCCAGAAGATACAAGGCCATAGTCCTGGTGATCGTGCTCTTGGCGATTTTGCTCACCACAGCGGTATTGGCACACAGGAGAACGGCCCAAGAAAAAATGGGTGCCATGACTTTTAGCGAAATGGAATGCGACGACTTTGATTTTGCTGGAGCCGAATCTGTGCCGATGGAGGGCTTTGGCGAAGGGAGGTGAAAGAAATGCGCAGACTTTTGTGTATGGTACTGACCGGAGCGGTGATGATTGGATGCCTGTGTACCGGCACCGGCGCTGTTGACGAATCAAATGTCGTTTCAAAGGAATATGAAACGACGGGAACGGCCATCACACGGGCAACAGGAAACTTAGACTGGACTATAAAGGCAAATGGCACGGTGGTAGCGGATACAAGTTTCACAATGTCGGCTGGTGAAACGGTACGGATTCGCGCGAACTATTCTCCGGAAAATGCCAGCTTGGACTTCGGATTAGTTGACTCAAATGAGAAGTTTCACTATATCAATGTGACAACAGGCAGCATTGACAAGACGATTGAGATTCCGGAAAACGGGGATTATACGCTGGCGATTAGGAACAATTCGAGCAAATCGGTTAAGGTGACTGGAGATGTGAGATATTAAGGGGAGGCAAGGGAGCGGCAAAATTAACTGGTAACACGTACTATTTCAAGAGACCTGAAAGGAGTAAAAACATGAAAAAGCGGGTTTTAAGTTTGATGTTAGCCACCGTGATGTGCATGGCACTTGCTGTAACAGCAAACGCTGTTGAATATGATTCCTCGTTGTCTGTTGAGCAGACGTCGCTTATTAACGGAAATTTCCCTAAGAATGTTCGTGGCGAAACTTATGGAACTGCTTTGATGGCAGAGGTAGTAGGGGAAATGCCGGATTTACAGGCTGCGATTGGGACGAATGACCAGGAGGGATATGTCCGAACCAGTGATTTGAGTCACCCAAAATTTGAAACACCGCAGGACGCTCTTGAATGGCAGAAAACTCAGCCCGATTCCTATTACATCCCCTTATATGATTTTCAGGGAAATGAGATTGGTTCTTTCCTTAGAGAGCGTAATAATTTGACGATTGCAGAAATGGAAGCGATGAAAGGTTAATCTAAGGATCAATATTCGTAGAGAAGGAGAAGCCGAGATAGCTATATAGTTATCTCGGCTTCTTTTTTCACTAACGGTTTACCCGTTTGTGCCCTTTAGGAGCGTGAACGGGTAAACCGTTATACGGTTATATTTGCAGTTATGTTGACAGCCTCCGCAACGTATGGTAAAATGTTCTTAAATAGGAAAAGGCTGCGGTAGACGATGAATCTGAAGCGGAGCCTTAAAAGAAAGGGGGCATAGATGGCGGTGGCTGCGGACGGAGTGTGATCGGCAGCGGGAATGAAGCAGGCTCGTCTGGGCGAGGGTAAATAGTAATTAGGCCCAGAGCGTCTTGGCTGGCAGATCTGCCGGTCGGGGGTTTAGCAATTTGCTAATCAGAAGCCACTTCAGGTACGATACACCTGTGTGATGCGTGGGCTTGCCGTAGTAACCTTTGTGAACTGGAAAGCGCATCATGGACCCGGTATTAGTAATCCTTTTGAACGTGCCGGTAAATAAAACGTATCTGTTCCTATCCACTTTCTGATAGTAGCCGGAATACTGTAGATCTTCCGGAGAGATGCTTCCTCTACAAAGAAGCCGACAGAATCTGAACTGCCGTAGATCTCAATAAAATAGAGCTGCACACATAAGCAGATTAAAAAAGTGTAGGGAGCAATCCCAAACCCGTCATACATAAGACGTTAAAAAGTGTATTTTGCCGATTGCCGAGTCTCCGATGGGAGCTGACATGAGGCGGCTTAGCTTGAACGAGAAATATAGAAGTCTATAAAACTAAAAAAATAGTTATGTAGTTTTATAGAAATATAGATTTATACAAAAATAGATGCACGAAAGGAAGTCGGAATGGGGCGTAGAAATAAAGCGTACTTCAAGGACCTGCACCAGCAAGCCTATGACCGGCTTACCGGGATGCAGGCCTTTGGCGAGAGCAAAAAAGAAGCGGTAGCCAATGGCACAGAGAAAGATAAAATATTTGCGTTCAACACCTATAAGAGCTACTGGAAACATACCAAATATTTTATCAAGTACATCAAGGAGAAGCATCCAGAGTGTACCACGCTGAAGAAGGCAAAGAAGTATGCAAATGAATGGCTTCAGACCAGGGTGGATCAGGGGCTTTCAGCGTGGACGGTGCAGCTCGAAGCGAAAGCGCTGGGAAAGCTATACGGGATTTCCCCGGATGACGAGAATTACTTTAAGCCGCCCAAGCGAAAACGTGAGGAGATTAAACGGAGCCGGGGTGACCGAGTGCGGGACAAGCATTTCTCCAAGACGAACAATGATGAACTGATAAAGTTTTGCCGGGGAACCGGCCTGCGGCGAAAGGAGCTGCAGGAGCTGCGGGGGAAAGATCTGGTGCCCAGGGCGCAAATTGAGGCGGAGATCTCCGAACTGCAGAAAATCCCGGAGGAACAGCGAGCACCGAGTGTCACAAAGCGCCTTGAAATGCTCCAGGACGCACGTTTGTTCCCGGAGGAGTGGTTTATCCATGTCCGCAACGGAAAGGGCGGACGAGAGCGTTTAAGCCCGATTATAGGCAAAAATGCAGGGCAGATCATTGAACGGATAACTGATACACCGCCAGAGGAGAAGGTGTGGCAGCACGTCCATAACTGCGCCGACATCCACGGGTATCGTGCGGAGTATGCCACGGCGATCTACAAGGCTCATGCCAGGGCAATCGAAGAGATTCCCTATGACCGGGTAAACCGTGGCACCGGGCGGCGTTATCAAAGCGAGGTTTATACTTGCCGAAAAGATGAAGCGGGGAAGAAGCTGGACAAGGCTGCTATGCTGATCTGCAGCAAGGCATTGGGGCATAACCGTATTAGCGTTGTAGCGGATAACTACATTCGGGGCCTGTAAGGAGGTGTGCCGCCGTGAGCGAGTTTGTAAAGAAAACGATAGTGGGTTATAAAGATGTTCCTGGCGGCAGCTCGGACCCAGATTGTACCCACGTGATTCTGACGCTGAACGAGTATAAAAAGATTGTCCGGGAGAGGGACGAGGCAATCCGAACGGTCGGCATTGAACGTCAGAATGCTGACCGTCAAATGAACGAAGAAAAAAAGAATGCTGCATACCAAATCAGGCAAGTGAGAGATCAGGCGGTCAAGGAAATCGCAGAAATGCAGGGAGCATTGGCGCAGGCCCAGAAGGATGCAGCATATCAACGGCACCTAAATGAAAACCTGCTGCGGATCTCTCGGGAAAGAGCTAATGCGGATCGAGGACTAAAACCGAAAAAAGAGCATACCGGATATGTTGTGATGAATATGCAGGAAAAGAAATTGCAGAGAAAGAACAGTCGGGGTTATTACACAATCACATTATGGGAAACGGTGCTGCAGAGTCCCTATTCTGTAGATTTCACTGAAGAACAGGCCAGATATCAGATTCATGAAGATCTAATGCAGCATGAAGATGGAAAAGAGTGGGCGTTAAGCAGAATTGGAATTTGTGAGAAGCCAGATCCGAAGTTCTGTGACCCATTTGAATATAATGAAATAATGGAAAATGAAAATGTTCTTGTTCGGTATCAGCTGCGTGCAAACTATCAGGCACGGCGAGGGGAGAAGACCGGCTTTTGGGACATCATATTGGTGCATCAGAAGCCGATACCACAGGTTCCGAAAGATATGAGGCCATGAGAAAAGCCGCTGTATCAAACAGCGGCTTTTCAAATTCGACAGAGTGTGCTAAAATGCCAATGTTGCCCAACTCCGGCCCAGTAATGGGAAGGAGGTGAATGCTATGCTGGAGTCATTTTGCAATCTCTTAATCGGCATCGGAGCAAGTGTAATTGGCACTTACATTTGTAAATGGCTTGATGACCGAAACAAGGGCAACTAAGCATGAAAGAAAGCCGGGAAGGTGGCACCCTTCCCGGCTTTCGCTATGCTGGAATTTTGCTAATCTCTTAGGCTATGGCTATTATACCACGCCTATCGTAGTTTATGCAAGCGGTGAGTAGAATATTATTTGTAAAAATAGCCTGTCTGAAGGGCTTGAATTTTTTTCTCGGACAGGCTATACTTATAATCAAAAATAGGGAATTAACTCATTGATAATATATGCCCCCCTTTAAGGGTTTCGTACCTAAAAATAAAAACAAAATTTTCTATCAAAAAGGGAGAAAGTCGGAGGGAAAAAGGGGGTGTGCGGAGGGGTGTGGGAATGTGGTAAACCCATTGGGTTTTCCATATTTCCATGCCCCGGAGCGAGGGGGAAAAGGGGAGGGGACTTTCTCCTTGAGCCGCCTTTGGCGGCGCTCTTTGGCTCCCCTTTTCCCCCTGTCCGCCCGTAGGCGTTCCCCGCCGCAGCTGATTTTCTTTTTTGCTTCTTTTTTCTTTTGGAGGTGCTTATATGAAACAACCGAGGAAACTGGGAATAAAACCGGAAAACAGTAAAACGGTTAATCAATGGGGGCTGCGGGGGCGGATTCCGGTTGATCCGTTGAAGCCGCAGTATATTTGGGATAATTACTATGATGTGCCGCAGACGATTTACTATCTTGAAGAAAACACCAGAGAAATGACCGAAGAGGAAAAGGCTGATTTTAGGGCAGATCGGAAAGTTTTTAGCCAGAGGTATGTAAAGCTGATTGCGGATGAACGGGAGCGGTTGAGAAAGAAAGCGAGGGAGACTGAATGACGGATCAGCAGACCGCTCTGGAACGGCAGCGGGCGCTTTACCGAGAGAAGAACGCCCATTTGGATCAGTTTTTAGAGCCGGTGGAGCCGTATGAGTTTTATCGGGAGATCTTCCCGAAAGGTTCTTTTGAACGAAAAGGTCATTATGAAGATGCCAAAGGCAACGCTATTGCACTGACAGTACCGAAGAAACAGGATAGCCAGGAAAATGGTGTTGCGCTGGAGATTGAGGGAGACGGTAAGACAAGAAGGCATTTGATTACCGATGAGCTGGAGGAATTGGGTGAGATCCAGAACACAGATTTTACGATCATGTCTCCTATTTCGTATTTTGGCAGGCAGCGGAGTGGTAAGAATGCCCGCTATCTCTATGCTTTGGTTTTCGATCTGGACGGTGTTTATATGCCGCAGCTCCGGGACACACTGCACCAGATGAATAAGGATATTATTCCCAAGGCAACCTTTATAGTAAACAGCGGAACAGGTTTGCATCTGTATTATGTGCTGACGGAGCCGGTCCCTATGTATCCGCACAATCAGAAGATTTTGAAAGAACTGAAATACTCTCTTACCCGGCAGATATGGAACAGGTTCACCTCGTCTATTAAGGAGCCGCAAATGCAGGGCGTTTTGCAGGGATTTCGTGTAGTTGGTTCCGGTTCCAAGTTAGGACGGGACTATCCTGTGGTGGCGTATCGTTTTGGTGGTGCGGTAGAGCTGGAGAAGCTACTGGACTATATTCCTGCCAGCAATGGTGAACGGCAGCACCTGCAGGCGCTTATGAAAAAGAGCCGGTTATCTTTGGCTGAGGCCAAAGAGAAGTATCCAGACTGGTATGAGCGCAGGATTGTGAAGAAGGAGCGTAGAGGACGCTGGACGGTAAAGCGAGACCTTTATGATTGGTGGCTAAGACGGATTGCTGACGAGATTAAAGTAGGACATCGTTTTTATGGCATTATGACGCTGGCAATCTATGCGAAGAAATGTGATATAGACGAGGACGAACTTCGGGAGGATGCTTTTGGACTACTCCCGCGATACGATGATATGAGTGTGGAGGACATCAACCGTTTTACGAAAGATGATATTGTGTGCGCTCTGGAAATGTTCAATGAAGATTATGTGACCTTTCCCAGAGATGATATTGCAAAAATTTCTGGAATGTCTATGCCGGTTAATAAGAGAAATTGGAGAAAACAAAGAGATCATGTTCATGTCATGAATACTATGAAAACATTGAAGAAACAGTTGGGAGAATCTGTAAAGGAAGGGAGACCAAAAGGAAGCGGGACTGCAGAGAAGAAAGTGTACGAATGGCGGCAACAGCATCCAGAAGGACGGAAAGCAGATTGCCATAGAGATACCGGACTTGATCCTAAGACGATACGCAAGTGGTGGGATGATATTTACATCACAAGAGAAAGAAAAGACTTGAATTGAATTGATAAATAAGGTACAATAAAAAGGACAAGAAATGGTACATAATATAGACTGGAGGTGTCTTTTATGATTGCTATTAACTTTACGACTGCCCGTGGTCGCCTGAAGGATTTTTGTGATAGGGTGACAGACAGAGGAGAAACGGTAATTGTAACCAGAAAAGCCGAAAAAAATGTGGTGATCATCAGCGAGGAACGGTTTAATGAGCTGGAGAAGGCAGAGCGGAATGCTGCCTATCTTGGAAAGCTGGAAAGAGGTCTGGAGCAGGTGCGCGCCGGCTTTGGGATTGTGAAAACGATGGAGGAGCTGGAGGCGATGGCGGGCGATGGCACATAGCATTACCTTTTCGCCTGACGCCTGGGCAGATTACCTGTACTGGCAGTCAGAGGATAAGAAAACGTTGAAGCGGATCAATAAGCTGCTCCAGGAGCTGCAGCGTGATGGGGCAGTGCAGGGCATAGGAAAAGCGGAGTTACTGCGGAAGATCAAAGGCATGAGTAAACGTATTGATGATACGAACCGACTTGTTTATACCGTTGAAAATGACAGCATCGTCGTTTTGTCCTGCCGGGGACACTATGAGGACTGATTGGAGGGAGAACTATGTCTCGAAAAGTCTTGCAGATCGGCTACGAGCCGGAGCGTGATCGCCTGACCTGGGATGGCTGGGATATTCATTGTGGCCAGGGTATGGATGTGTTGCTCCCAGATCGGCTCGATGGAGGCACATGGCGGACTGTATCCTTTGAGTACAATGATGAGGGATGGTATATGCCTGGGCATCCTGGTGTGTCTCCGGTGGGCCTGTGGGCCCGTGAAAGACAGGACTAAACTATGAAGATTAGCTATGAGGGACGAGTATAATATCAGAGAACTGAATCCAAGTAAAAATCCGTACACGAGCAAGGTAAAGGTTACTATTGATGTTGAAGGAAGCACGTTGGATTATTTTAAGTCTATGGCGGCAGCAGATGGAATCCCGTATCAGACCCTTATCAATCTATATTTGAGGGATTGTGCGGACAATCGCAGAAAAATTCAAATGTCTTGGCAGTAATGAAAAAGCGGAAGAACAACGTGTTCTTCCGCTTTTCTATATTGCTATATATCTATAAATGTAGTAAACTACAAATATAGTTATCTAAAAAAATATGAAACTATAAAAATAGGAGCGTGAGTACATGATTATTGCAGTAGCAAATCAAAAGGGCGGTGTCGGCAAAACAACCACGTCCCAGGCATTGGCTGCGGGACTGGCAGCGAAGGGGTACAGGGTTCTGGGGATTGACCTCGATCCCCAGGGAAACTTCTCTACGGCCTGCGGAGCAGAGAACTATAATGTCCAGACGATATATGAAGTCATGAAGCGGGCTGCCAGCATTCAGGATGCCATTCAGCATACGAAGGGCGGCTATGACGTTGTTCCGGCAAATATCATGCTGGCCGGAGCCGAGCAGGAACTCTCCCAGACCGGCAAGGAACACCGGCTGAAGGAGGCCGTGGCGCCGGTGGCCAGTGACTATGATTTTATCGTGATTGACACACCTCCTTCCCTGGGCGTGCTGACGGTGAACGCCTTTACCTGTGCCACCGATATTCTGATTCCAACAACGGCAGGAATTTTTGCGACCGCCGGAATCTCCCAGCTCAACGAGACCGTCACCAGCGTTCAGAAGTATTGCAATCCGGCTGTAAAAGTGAGAGGAATTTTGTTTACGCGATTTAATCCGCGGGCGAATATCAGCCGGCAGATGAAAGAACTGGCGGAGCAGCTTGGCGAATACATTTCTGCGCCGATCTACAAGACATACATTCGATCTGCTGTAGTGGTGGAGGAGGCCCAGGCGAACAGCCAGGACATTTTTGACTATGCCAACAAGTCTACGGTGGCAGAAGACTATAAAGCATTTATTGACGAATTTTTGAAAGGGGTAAATGAATAATGGCAGAGAAAGCGAAGTTTGACCGGGAGGCTGCGTTTAAGTCTATCATCGGAGCAGGACGCCA
>OJPM01001933.1_pt1 | contig 9267 bp, 6 predicted proteins | sample 1598471 | NCBI WGS metagenome assembly OJPM01 (sample SAMN03922484, study PRJEB24848) | human gut metagenome | isolation source: stool sample | host: Homo sapiens | place: Germany | collected 2011-05 | reverse complement strand
GTTTTCCACGTCGCTGCGCCAGGTAACGTAGGTTGTTTTGTCGCGGCCAACACCCGGCTCGCTGGACCACAGCGGGAAGTGGCGGCCCCGCAGATCAAAGTAACTCATCTGCTCGCCGCAGCCGTAGACATGCTCGTCCTCGGCCGCTTCCACATGCAGCCAGAAGCGGTTGATGCCCTCGGCTTTTTCCGCCACCGTCAGGGTGACAGCGCCCTCTTTCTCGGTGACCAGCAGCTTGAGCTGGCCCTCAAGATCCAGCTCTATTCCCTGCTCTGTCACACGGGCAGAAGTCAGGGTCAGGGGGCGGCGCTCCAGCAGGTGATCTTCCAGCTTGAAGTTGCCGCGGTACATCTCCACACGCTCTTCGCCGTAGCCGACATAAACCATCGGGGTGTTGGCGTCGGTATGCAGCAGCACATCGCTGCCGTTTTTCAGGGTAAAGACCCGGTCTTTGCAAATGATCTCCATGGTTGCCCTTTCTCAGCCATTCGGCCCTTTAATAGTGGAGCTCCTTGTTCTCGCCCAGCAGGCCGGGGTAAGCGCCCTGCTTGATGAGCGGCTCCCGCTCCGGGTGTGCAATGACCCACTTGTTTCGCTGGAGCAGCAGCTTGCTCTCCGGGTCGCCGTTAGGGGTCTTCTCGTCCAGCGGAGTGTTCGTGCCCCGCGGCAGGATGACCACGCCCTTGAAGCCTGCATCGCAGACCCGGCAGGGCGAGAGGTGCAGCGTGGTCTGGTACATCTCCACCGCCGTGCCCTTGGGCACAAAGAAGACTTTTGCGTTCTCAAACCGGTAGGTGTTGTCCTCGATCTGCCACACATGGCCCAAAATCAGCATGAAATCCGTGACAGCCACATTGATCTCGCTGCCCTTGTGATACTCAAAGCCGTTCCAGGTGGTATTGCGGCCATTGCAATAGCCCACTTCAATGGGCATGTCGCCGTAGAATTTTTTCTGCACCTCGGCACTCACGGCCAGGGCTTCCATCTCGGGCACGCTGGCAACATAGGTGTTGCCATTTTCCGGGATGGGGGTGTTCTGCTCCATGTAGGCGATCATCTCACTGAAATCATAGCCCGTGACCACCCGGCCATAGGAGGCGAATTCCGGATCCAGCACGCTGTGCACCGGGACATCGTTGACCTGATTCAGATGCTCTAACCGATTTTCCATCACTGCACTCCCCTTTTATCAGTGGCCCCGGACCAGTTTAAAGGTCGAGCGCCAGTCGTCGCCGCCCATTCCGGCTTCCATGCCCTTGTCGTAAACTTTCTTGACGTTTGCCTCACCGGGCATGTCCAGGCCGCACTCGTTCGCCAGATTCATGCAGATGCCCACATCCTTGGCGGCGTTGGCCAGAGAGAACGCGGTGGTATAGTCCTCATCCCGCAGCTTCTGCCACTGGCCGTCCAGATAGAAGTTCTGGCCGCCGCCGTAGGAGATGGCCGTTGCATAGTCTTCCACCGAAATACCGTTGAGCTGTGCCAGGGAAAGGGTCTCGTTGACGCCGTTCTGGATCTGCGTGACCAGTGCGTTGTGGCAGATCTTCATGACCAGGCCCTTGCCGTTATCGCCCATCCGGATGATGTTCTCGCCCATGTAAGCGAGGATGGGGCGCATGGCCTCGCAGGTGGCTTCGTCGCCGCCCATGTAGATGCCCAGCTTGCCGGCAATAGCGGCGGGTTTGCTCTTGACGACAGGAGCGTCCATGAATGCAGCGCCCGTGGCCTTGACCATCTTGCTGATCTCCACCGAGACGCTGGGATCGATGGTGGACATATCAATGCAGGTCTTTCCCGCGCCCAGCACCGGGAGGATGGTCTTGTACACGCTCATGGAGTGCTCGGATTTGGGCACCATCGAGATGATAACGTCGGACTTCTCGGCCAGCTCCACCGAGTCCTTGCAGGGAACCGCGCCCTTGGAGGCCAGCAGCTCCACTTTTGCGGGGATGAAATCGAAGCAGTAGACGGTGTCGTCATGCTTCTTGACAATGTTTTCGCACATGGACTCGCCCATGATGCCCAGACCGATAAAGCCGATTTTCATAGTGCTTCTCCTTTTGCTCCTGCTCACTCGCTGCTTTGTGTTCCGCTTACTCCGTCACGGTGTTATCCCATGCATTGATGAACGTCTCAATGCCCTGACGGGTGTAAGCGTGCTTGATGGCGTCCTGATAGACGGCCAGGCCGGTGGTGACGATGTCGGCACCTGCCACCGCGCAGTCCACGATCTGCTTGGGGGTGCGGATGGCAGCGCAGATGATCTGAGTCTTGCCGTAGAAGCCGTAGTTCTTATAGATATCCACGATGTCCTTGATGTACTGCTTGCAGTCCTCACCGTTGGCCTCTTTCCAGCCCAGGAACGGGGAAACGAAGAGGGAGCCGTTCTTTGCGGGCCAGATGGCCTGTGCCGGGCTGAACACCAGCGTCACGTTGGTGCGGATGCCCTCTTTCTCCAGGCGGCGGGCAGCCGCCACACCAGCCTCGGTGCAGGGGATCTTGATGACGAAGTTCTCGCTGATGGCGGAGACTTTCTTTGCGGCGGCGATCATCTCTTCGGTGTCGTCCAGATGGGGGTTGATCTCCACGGAGACGGGGAACTTCTCGTAGCCCTCCAGGCCCTCTTCCTTGATCCAGTTGGCAATGTCGGTAATGGCCGTCAGGAACGGCTTGCCGCTCAGCATGATGTGGCGGGGGTTGGTGGTAACGCCGTCAATGCCAAAGGTGTTGTAAGCGAGCTTGATCTCATCGAGTTTTGCGCTGTCCAGGAAGTACTTCATAATCATTTTCTCCTTTTAGTTAAAAGTGTTAATCAATTCGTTCTTCAAGCAAGCAATCGTTTTTTGTTTGAGATTCGTCATTTTTTATCAAGCTTCAAATCTCATCCGGTAAAAAATCTTTAATTGATTAAAAGTGTTAATCAATTACTGTACCTGCATTATAGCGCCGTGCGGAGCAAATTGTCAATACTTTAACATCATTTTTTAATCTATTACTTACCAATGTTATCGAATTATTTTTGTGCTTGTTGCACATTAGCCATTACTAACCATCCGTGTCATGCGGATTTTCGGCTCTCCTTGCGCCCCGCATCCTGAACGATCTGCCGGCCTCCGAGATCGTCAGCGGCAAAGTAAAGATTTCAAAGAGAAACCTCCCTGTTCCTAGAATGTGGTTGGCAAACCCACACGCTATTCTACGGGGAGGTTTCTCTTTGTCGAGCGCTAAAGCCGTTTTTATTCCACCAGCGGAGCTGGTGGTTGTCGCTCGCTCAAGCTGCCCAATGCCAAAAAGCCCCTGCGCAAGAGAAACTCCTGCGCAGGGGCTTTGGTTCTGTTTCGCTTTTAGTTGGTGCGCACGGCTACCAGCAGGCGGATCTTATTGCCTGCGGAATGGCCCTGGTTATCGTACCAGCCGATCAGTTTGTAATCCTGGGGATTGAGGTCGGCCAGAGAAACTTTGTAATAAGTTCCCTGGTTCCACAGATAGACCTGGATGTCGTCGGCGGTCTCATAGCGGGTATCACCTTTCATGACCCAGCCGGCGCCCAGCTTATCCACCACCACCGGGGAAAGCTGGACCATCGCGTTGACTTTTTTGCCGTCGGCGGATTTGCCAATGGCCACGCCTCCCGCGATGACCGGGTACTTGACCGAGGTGGTATAGGTGACCTGCTTGCCGTTGACATAGCAGACATAGTTGGCACCGGAGGCAAAGTAATCAATGATATTTCCTGCCACGCCGCCTACATTGTTGCCCACCTTTTTCAGCACGTAGGAAGCCAACCGGTCGGTGCTGCCGGTGAGCTGGTTCCAGGTGGTGCTGACGATGCTGCCATCCACCAGACCATACAGCACATCGCTGGTGCTGGGCAGCATGATGTTGCGCACATCCAGCGCGGTCTGCTTGGCTTTCTGGTCGTCATCCTCGGTGGTCGTGGTCATGCCTGCCAGAGACGAGCTTGTCGAAGAGGAAGCGGAAACTTTCTCGTTGATTTTCTCGTCGATCTTGCTGCCCGCATAATCGGTGGCTACCTGGATGCCATCCAGTGCCGCGTACTCCCACAGATCGCCCGTCACGTCGCTGAGGATGAGGCGGTCGATCTCGCCTTTTTCATTGGTGGTATAATATTTGACGTCCGTGCCGCTCAGAGTGACCCCCGATAGGCGGCTGGGGCGAACTGCCCCAGCCAAACCCTCCGAAGTCGTGTCCAGAATTTCCACGTTACTGGCCAGGGCCGTATTGTCCAGGGCGGTGCCCTCGGCGTTGACGGTGCCGCTGGTGGATTTGGTCTCAAGGCTCTGGATGCTCTCACCGTTTTCATCCACGGTGATAGCCACCAGCTTGCCTGCCGGATAGTTGAACTGTTTGTCCACGTTCACGCTGCGGGTCACGCCATCGGTGCAGGCAACGGCCACGGTCTGCTGCACATCCGGGCCGCTGTTTTCCACCAGGCTGCGGCTGGTGGTCTGGACCACGCCGTAGAACACCTCGTTGGCGGCGTCGCCCGTCAGAACGGAAACCGCTTCATCGTTCATGCCCAGCAGCAGGGTGACCACCTGGCCCACGCCGCCGCCGTTCAGAGCGGAGAGCTGTGCCGCCACAGAGGAGGAAGCGATGGTGTACTCGGTGCCTGCCACGGTAACAGAAGTGGGGGCATTGGCCGAGGGAGCCACGGCCGTGATGCGGCCTGCGGCCTTGCGGGTGTAGATCCATACCGTCTGGGCCGTCTCGTTGTAGTAGTAAACGTCATAGGCGTTGAGGGTGGCGTCTGTCGTCACGGTATCGTTGCGGTAGACCGCCGTGGGTGCAAAGGGCAGCTGGGTGCCCAGGCCCGCCACAAAGGGGCCCTTGACATTGCTGAGCAGGATGGAAGAGACATCCACCACGCCGTTGTTCACGGTAAAGCCCAGCGAAGAGGCATAGACTTTGCCCTCCGCGGTGGTGGCCGTCAGGGCATTGTAGAGCAGGACAGCGCCGTCTTCCAGCGTCATCCCCTCGCCCTGGGTCTTGGTCAGGTTGTCCCGCAGACCCAGCTCGTTTGCCTTGTTGAGCTGTGCGGCCGGGAACGTACCGCTGAGAGTGGTCACGTCATAGCCCAGCAGCTTGAGGACTGCGGTGCAGGCTTCTTCCAGCGTGACAGCATTGTCCGGGCGGAAGCTGCCGTCGGTGTAGCCGCTGATCCAGCCCTGCTGGACCGCAATGCGGACGTAGGGCGCATAGGCGGAGCCGCTGCCCACATCCGAAAAGAGGGTACCCGTGGAGCCCTGGGTCTTGGCGCTTTCCCGGTAGGCGGAGAACGCCCCCATCAGTTTGGTCAGCGCACCACGGGTAAGCGGTGCAGCCAGGTTTGCCGTCTGGTCGGAGGTCAGGCCACCCAGCGTAACGGCTGTCTGGACTGCCGTGTTGGAGCCGCTGGCCGAGGCGGGCAGGATGAGCATGGAGCAGGCCACGCAGACCGCCAACAGCAGCGCAAGAATGCGTTTCTTCATAGTTTCACTCCTTAATCAGTATGCTTGGTTCTCCCAAGGGGAAAACTGGCGCGTGAGCGCCTGAGAGGGCGCGTTAATCATATCTCAGAGCTTCAATGGGGTTGAGTCTTGCGGCACGTTTTGCAGGCAGATAGCCAAACAGCACGCCAATGCCCACCGAGATGCCAAAGGCCACGGCAATGGAGCCGGCGGTGGGGGTGACCGTAATGGGCATATCGGTCATGATGACGGCCAGGACCTTGGTGGCAATGGTTGAGACGAGGTACCCCAGGCCAATGCCAATGATACCGCCCAGAGCAGACGTTGTGCCCGCCTCCACCACAAACAGGCTCAGGATCGTTCTTTCCTTGGCACCCAGTGCCTTGCGGATGCCGATCTCACGGGTGCGCTCGGTAACAGAGACCATCATGATGTTCATGATGCCGATGCCGCCGACCAGCAGCGAGATGGCCGCAATGGCCGTCAGGACCGTGACCACCATGTTGACCATGCTCGTCATCATATCCAGCATCTCGCTCAGGCTGATGACCATATAGCCGCTGTCCGAGTGAAGCAGCTCCTGCAGGCCATTCTCAATGATGGCCTTGCCCTTGGAGATATTCTCCTCATCGGACACAAGGACCGCGTAAGAACTGGCCGTGCTGATGCCAGAGACACGCATGGCCGTGGTGTAGGGCACAAAAATGCAGTCGTCGCTGCTGCCCTCCTGATCGGAGGGGTCGTCGATCTTGGCTTCCAGCACGCCCACAATGGTGTACCACTCTCTGCCGATCTTGATGCTCTGGCCAATGGCGTCGCCGCCATAGCCCACCCGGCTGATGTAATCGCCTACAATGCAGACCTTTTTGTTGGCGTCCATGTCCACGTAGTTCAGGGGACGGCCCTGCGCGATGGTGTCGCCTGCCATGTTCAGATACACTTCGCTGACGCCTTTGACGGAGGTGCTGCTGTAACTGTCATCGTCCGTACCGACTTTCACCGTTCCGCTCATACTGATGGAGGGCGAAACATCCCCGAGGACATCCGAGTTTTTTTCCACCAGTTCATAGAAGTCCTTGACTTTGACAGAACGGGAGCCGTAGCCCATGATCTGCACGGTCAGGAGGTTGGTGCCCATATCGGCAAACTCGTTCTGGATGCTGGTGGTCATACCGTTGCCCAGACCCACAATGACCATAACAGCCATCACGCCAATGATGATGCCCAGCATGGTAAGGAATGTACGGAATTTATTGCTCCAGATGTTCTGGATGGCTTCACGGAAGGTTTCGTAGATCATACGCTGCCCTCCTGTTTGGTTTCATTCTGTGGTTTTACCGGGTCCGGGATGACCAGGTTGGGCTGGACCACCGCCTCCGGGGCGTGGGCGTCGCCGTCGTAGACGACACGCCCATCCTCCAGCCGGATGATCCGCTGGGCCTGCACCGCAATGGAGTTGTCGTGGGTGATGAGCACCACGGTGTTCCCCTGCCGGTGCAGCTCCTGCAGCATCCCCAGCACCTCGCGGCCGGTGTGGCTGTCCAGCGCGCCGGTGGGCTCGTCGGCCAGAATGACCGCCGGCTCACCCGCCAGAGCACGTGCAATGGAGACACGCTGCTGCTGGCCGCCGGAAAGTTGGTTGGGCTTGTTCTTGAGCTTATCGCCCAGCCCTACCCGCTCAAGAGAGGCGGTCGCGCGGCGCTTGCGCTCAGCCAGGGGGACGCCCGCGTACACCAGCGGCACTTCCACGTTTTCCAGCAGGCTGAGCTTGGGCAGCAGGTTATACTGCTGGAAGATGAAGCCCAGCATCTCGTTGCGGATCTCGGCCAGCTCGTCCTTGTTCATCTTGCCCACATCCCGGCCATTGAGCCGATAGGTGCCCGCCGTGGGCACGTCCAGGCAGCCGATGATGTTCATGCAGGTGGATTTGCCCGAGCCGGACTGGCCGACGATGGCCACGAACTCGCCTTTGTTGATCTTCATGGAGATATGGTCGGCAGCCTTGACCGTCGTGTCACCCATCTGGTAATACTTGCACACGTTGTCAAACTCAATGAGTGCACTCATTACTGGCCACCTCCCGGGCCGCCACCGCCAGGAGCACCGCCGGGGCCGCCGCCCATATCACCGCCGTCCATCACCAGTTGTACATCCCCGGCGAGGGTGGTGGTGCTATAGCTGGAATCATAGGCCACGGTGTCTTCCGCGGTCAGGCCGCTGGTGATGGCAATGTAGTCATCATCGCTGACACCGGTCTCCACCTTGACGTAAACGTAGCCGTCCGGAGCGGTCATGCTGTCATCCGCGTTGGCGGCGCTGGGCGAATCCTTGGTTACAAGGACGTAATTGCCGCGGGTGATGGCTGCATTGGGCACCGAGAGAACATTGTCGGCGCTCTCGGTCACGATCTCTGCCGTGGCGTTCATGCCGGGCAGCAGGTCGCCCATCTCGTCGATGCGGATGGTAACGGGGTACGTGGTGGTACCGCCGGTGGTGGTGCCTGCCTTGGAGATGCTGGTAACAACGCCCTCAAAGGTCTGTCCGGAAACGGCATCGGCGGTAATGGTGGCTTTCTGGCCCTCCTTGATGTTGAGGATGTCCAGCTCGTCCACGTTCAGGGTCATTTCCAGGTAGCTCATATCGTAGATGACGCACATGGTATCGGCCGTTGCCGTGCTGGTGCCCACGGTATCACCCACCTTGACATCCTTGGAAATGATCGTGCCGCTGATGGGAGCGGTGATGGTGTAATCGTCCACCTGCTTCTGGGTGTCTTCCACAGAGAGCTCGGCGCTGCGCAGGTTGTCGGAGGCGTTGAGCACCTGCTTGGTCAGGTTATTGCCAGAGAGCTGGAGCAGGGCCGTGTCGGCGCTGACCTGAGCTCCCTCCTTGACGCAGAGAGCGGAGACGGTGCCGCTGTTCTGGGCGGTAACGCTCTGCTCACGCTGGTAGCTGAACCGGGCGGAAGACAGGGCGCTGACGCCGTTGATGGTGGCAGTGGCCGCCTGGGAAGCGGTCAGGTTGCCGGTGTTGCGGACCGCGATGGTCACGGTGCGGACCAGCAGGTTGCCGCTGCTGAGGGTATCCGCACCGGAGACGGACTGCACGCTGCCGGTGATGGCCTCAAAGGTGCTGTCCAGCAGCACCTCCGCACTCTGGCCCACGGCAAAGTTGGCGGCGTCCGCCGCCGGGAACTCCAGCTCCAGCAGCAGGGTGGTGTCGTCCCGGATGGTGGCGACTTCCTGCCCTGCGTTGACCACATCGCCTACCCGCACTTTAAAGGAAGCGACGGTGCCGGCAATGTCGGTGCGGATGTACTGGGCGTCCACAGCGTCATCGTAGCTGCGCTGGGCCTGGCCGAGGTTCAGCTCTGCCTTTTCCACGCCGCTGACGACATCGGAGCTGTCGATGGTGTAAAGGACCGCGCCCTTTTCCACCACATCGCCCACCTCAAAATCCGCGGTCAGGACATCGCCCTTGACCGTCGCCTTGACGGTGTAGCTGTTGGCGGCGTTCAGCACGCCTGATTCGCTGTACACATTGGTGATGTCCCGGTTCTCGGGCGTCACCTGGGTATACGCGGTCTCCGCATTGACCGCTTTCTTCTGGCCCTTGGGCACCAGCAGCACAACGAGGATGGCCGCGATGACCAGAACGGCCACCAGCTTCTTCCCATTTTTGTGCAGGAAGGGCTTCAGGCCCTTTTGCGGCATTTCCGCTTCCTGTAGCGCGATTTCCAGTTCTTGCGGGGAGCGTTCCTCCGCTGGCTTTTTTCTAAACAGCATAAACATTGGCC
>OJPM01001928.1_pt1 | contig 9290 bp, 7 predicted proteins | sample 1598471 | NCBI WGS metagenome assembly OJPM01 (sample SAMN03922484, study PRJEB24848) | human gut metagenome | isolation source: stool sample | host: Homo sapiens | place: Germany | collected 2011-05 | reverse complement strand
GGTGAGGATCGTGCAGAGTATGGGGTAGAGATTATCAAAAAATTGTCAAAAGAACTTACAGATAAATATGGAAAAGGTTATGACAGAAGTAATCTTTATCATTGTGTACGATTTTATAAAGCTTTTCCAGAGATTGTCGACACACTGTGTCGACAATCTAATATTAGACTTTCATGGTCTCATTATAGAACTTTATTACAGGTGCATGATAAGACAGCGCGTGATTGGTATGAAAAAGAAGCATATGAGCAAACATGGAGTGTGCGTACTTTACAGCGGAATATAGATACACAATATTATTACAGATTACTGCAGTCGAAAGATAAAGATGCTGTAGAGCATGAGATGCAGGAAAAGACGTTTGAGTATCAGCAGGACAAGTTAGAATTTATAAAAAATCCAGTTGTGGTAGAATTCTTAGGATTGACATTGGACGCTTCTTTTAATGAGACAAAATTAGAATCGAGCATTATCTCAAATTTGCAGAAATTTCTTATGGAAATGGGAAAAGGCTATGCGTTTGTTGCAAGACAACAGCATATTCACACTGAGAAACAGGATTATTTTATAGATTTGGTGTTCTATAATTATATTTTAAAATGTTTTGTATTGATTGATCTGAAAACAACCAGAATTACCCATCAGGATGTAGGGCAGATGGATATGTACATTCGTATGTATGATGAATTAAAAAAGTCACCGGATGACAACCCTACGTTAGGCATTGTTTTGTGTTCGGAAACAGATGAGGATATTGCAAGGTATTCTATACTGCATGGAAATGAACAGCTATTTGCCAGCAAATATAAATTATATCTGCCTACGGAAGAAGAACTGCGTGAAGAAATAGAAGCACAAAAGGCGGTTTTTTATTTACAGCAGAAAGAAACGGAAAAGCAAAACAAGGAGGAAAATCCTCTGCTTCTGCAAGGGGCACATGCTATGCAAAAGCAGCATAGCAGACATTTTGCTCCGCAAAACAAGGAGGGAAATCCTCTGCTCCTGCAAGGGCAGTCGCATTTTGCTCCGCAAAACAAGGAGGAAAATCCTCTGCTCCTGCATGGGCAGTCGCATTTTGCTCCGCAAAACAAGGAGGATTAAAATGCTTCCACAAGCGTTTTTAAACAGAATGGAATCAATGCTCGGAAATGAATATCCGGCATTTTTAGAAAGTTATGACAAGGATAAATATCAGGCATTACGGTTAAATAGTATCAAGGGAGATACTGCGCAGATGAAGGAAAAAGTACCTTTTTCCCTGCAGCCGATAGCCTGGGCGAAAGATGGATTTTACTATGAAAAAGATGACACTCCGGGCAAGCATCCGCTTCATGAGGCGGGCGTGTATTATATCCAGGAGCCGAGTGCCATGGCGCCGGTTTCCTATCTGATGGAAGATTATGATGTGGTGCAAAAAGAAGCGGCAGACTGTCAGGAACGGATCTTAGATTTGTGCGCGGCTCCTGGCGGAAAAAGCACACAGATCGCGGCAAGAATGCATGAAATGTACACATCAGGGAAGTGGAAGGAGCAGGGACTTCTCATCTGCAATGAAATCCATCCGGCACGCGCGAAGATTTTATCTGAGAACGTGGAGCGGATGGGGATTGCAAATGCAATGGTGACGAACGAGACGCCACAGCGTTTAGCGGAGATGTTCGAGGATTATTTTACCCGTATTCTGGTGGATGCGCCGTGTTCCGGGGAAGGCATGTTCCGCAAAAATGAGGCGGCATGTGAAGAGTGGAACCCTGAGAATGTCAGCCTTTGTGCCGAAAGGCAGGATGGAATTTTAGATTGTGCGGCTTCAATGCTTGCACCGGGCGGCAGGATCGTGTATTCGACCTGTACCTTTGCGCCTGCGGAGAATGAGGGCAGTATGACACGCTTTCTGCTGCGTCACCCGGAGTTTCATATTGTGGAAGTGAAAAAGGCAGAGGGTATGTCGGCAGGAGTACCGGAATGGGCTTATTTCGGGGAAGAAAAGGGACAGGTATTGCCTGAGATTGCACAGACGATCCGTCTCTGGCCACAGCATCTGAAAGGAGAGGGCCACTATCTGGCTGTCCTTGAAAAAGAGGGAACACTAAGACAGGGTTATTGCCGGAATGGGGAAGAAAAAGGAATCCCTGCAAAAGATCTGAAAGTACCGGGCAAAGGAATCGTGGAATTTCTGGATTTTGCGAAAGATACATTAGATCCACAGACATTAGCCGGACTGGAGAAAAATGGTACATATGTGAAATTTGGAGATCAGCTTTACCTTGCACCGAAAGGTATGCCTTCTGTAAAAGGTCTTAAAGTCCTGCGACCGGGACTGCATCTTGGAACGGTAAAAAAGAACCGCATGGAGCCGTCACATGCGCTTGCACTGGCACTAAAAAAAGAACAGGTACGCTATACGGCAGATCTGGCTTCGGACGGAGAGGTGATCCGTGGTTATTTAAATGGCGGAACTTTTTCTTATGAGGGAGAAAAGGGATGGTATCTGATCATGGCAGACGGATTTAGCACCGGCTGGGGAAAACTGGCGGGTGGAATCATGAAAAACCACTATCCGAAAGGACTTCGAAAAATGTGGTAGTGTGAAAATGAGATTTTTGTCGGGGCAGAATGCCATTGTGCAGGGTGGAACGCTGATCGTACTGCTTATGGATCAAAAATCAATGAAATGGCATTATGGCGAGAAATATTAAATGTAATCATTACAATTACATCGGCTTTCTGATATGATTACTGCCAGAGAGAGGCGTTTAAGCAGTTTCAATAAAGAAAAAAATAATGCAGAGATGTATATTCATTTACGGATACACATCTCTGCATTTTGTTTACGATTATAGCTATGCCTGCGCAGGATACAATCTATGATTCTGAACTTTGACTTGCAATTCTAAAAAGAATCCACTATCAGATTTTACCCATCAGGCACGTTCCTTCGCGCCTGATTTTACCGTGAAAAATCCAAACTGTGCCGCAATCTTTTTCGCATAGGTCAGCGCAAAGAACAGGATAAAACTGTCGATCGGCAGCATGATCACGTTTTTGATGACACGAGGGCCAAGCAGTGCGATAAAGCCTTTTCCGTAGAGCATGGAGATCCAGAGCGTATTCAGACCGCAGTTGATGACCAGTTTTACGAGAAACTCAGCGATCACGATACGTTTGATGGAGACCGGACGGCGGTAGAGCAGGGTGCCGTAGATCAGACCGGAAAGCATGGCATTAAAGGTGAATCCAAAGAAAAACGGACCATCCGGTTTTAAGACATACTTTAAGAGGTCGAGTGCACCGCCAAAGAGACATCCGACCGCCGGACCGAATAAAAATTCAACGATGCGGTTTGGCAGCCCGGAAAAGCCGATCTTGATGTAAGGACCGAGCTGGATGCTTGCGACCATACTTAAGACGATGGCGAGTGCAGCTAAGAGTCCGCAGAGCACGACCGTCTTTGTGTGGCACAGTTCCTGAAGTGATTGTTGATACAGTTCCTTTAATTTTTTCATAAAAAAAGCCTCCTTCCTTAGCAGTTTCCTAAAACCACATAGAGGAGACATAAATACCTTTATGCAGCAGCGGGATGCGAATTCTGTACCGCAAACAAAAGCAGCGCCTTTGTTTTTCGTCCGTGTGACAACTCCCTGTTCACATGGCACTTAACGCACAGAGTTCTACTCTGCTAATATGAAATATTAGTTTTGACAAGTTTTGTTATAGCATACTGATAAGGCTTTGTAAAGAAGAACTTATATTTTGTGATGTATTTTTAAATATTTCTGATAAAACAGATTCCTGTAAAGGCTGATGACGGATCAGGATTTCAGTGTTAGAATAAAAGGTATCATGAGCGTAAGCAAACGGCGAATTGGATCATGTGACGATTTTGCACATGATATGAATGAAAGTAATGTGGGAGGAAACACCATGAAGCTGACCGGTATCCATATCAAAAATTTTAAAGCGATCCACGAGATGAAAATCGACAGCATCGAAAATGCATTGATTCTGGTAGGACAGAACAATACAGGAAAGACAACGATCTTAGAGGCAATCCGTGCAGCTTTTGGGGATTACCGCATCTCTTCCGAAGATTTTGACGGTGACTGTGCCAACATTGAGATGGATCTGTCATTAGAATTTTCCATTGAAGATTTAAAATGGCTGCATCAGAACGGGGTGGTCAGCCAGTATAAAAGATATGAGACGTGGCTTGAGGATTTCTGCAAAAAGCTGCCGTCATTTTCTCTGAACGAGGAAGCGACAGGCAGCGTACTGCAGTTTACGTTTATCGCACACAGGGATGGCTGGGTGCGTTATCAAGATAAGGAACATAAGAATAATTCCTGCATCCCGCAGGTGTTCCCGAAGATCTATTATCTGGATGCGGAGCGTGATCTAAACCAGCTGCAGGGAGATCTTTTAATGCTGCAGGAGGATGAACTGTTAAAACGGATGCGAGCGGACACCTGTATGTTTAATCAGGCGAAAAAATGTGGGCACTGTTTTTCATGTATCGGTCTGATCGAGAAGAAAACACCGGCAGAACTGGATGCATTTGAGACGGCGAAACTTTTGGATTACAAACTATACCAGTTAAATCTGGATGAATTTGCAAGAAAAGTAAATCAGAATTATAAAAAGAACGGCGGACAGGATGAGATTTTATATTCGATGAACCGGGATGTGGAGCGGATGTTAAAAGTTACGACCGAGATCCACAATCCGGCGCAGAACCTGACCAGACCGGTGGCAAAGATGGGAAAAGGCATGCGCAGTATTTACATGTTGTCGCTGCTTGAAACATATACGGGAACGGAAAGTCGGATCCCGAGCATTCTTATGATCGAGGATCCGGAGATATTTCTGCATCCGAAATTACAGAAAGTTTCCGGGGAGATTTTATACCGCCTGTCCAGAAAGAACCAGGTGATCTTTTCCACGCACTCGCCAAATCTATTGGCGAACTTTAACAGCAGGCAGATCAGACAGATTGTTTTAGACGGCGAAGGATATTCGAAGATGTGTGAAAAGACGGATGTGAGTGCGATCCTTGAAGATCTCGGTTACACAGCAAGTGATCTGATGAATGTGAACTTTGTATTTATTGTGGAGGGGAAACAGGACAAGAGCCGCCTGCCGCTTCTGATCCGGAAATATTATTCGGAGACTTACGATGAGAGTGGAAAACTCTCAAGAATTGCGATCATCACGACAAACAGCTGTACCAACATCAAGACTTACGCAAACCTGAAATATATGAACCAGATCTACCTGCGGGATCAGTTTCTGATGATACGCGACGGGGATGGAAAAGACCGTATGGAATTAGGGCGGCAGCTCTGCCGTTACTATGAGCAGCGGAATTTGGAGGATGTTGACACTCTGCCAAAGGTCCGGCCGGAAAATGTCCTGATTTTAAAATACTACTCATTTGAAAACTATTTTTTCAACCCCAAAGTGATGACCGAACTTGGTGTGGTCGAATCTGAGGAGACATTTTATGAGACGCTGTTTGAAAAATGGAAGGAGTATTTACACCGTCTTAGCAGCGGGAAACATCTGACGGAGGTGCTTGGATTTGAGATGCAGAGCATTTCTGATATCAAAGCACATATGGAAGAAATAAAAATCTATTTGCGTGGACACAATCTGTATGATATTTTTTATGGAAGATACAAAGATCAGGAAGAGGAACTCTTAAAACGCTATATCGATCTTGCACCGCGGGAAGATTTTTCCGATATTTTAGATGCAATCGATCATTTTATTTATTTTGAGAGCAGAAAACGAGAAAGGGATACAAAGTGAAATGAAACGAAATGGTGCAAATCTGACAGAAGGAAAGCCGGTCAAACTGATCCTGCAGTTTGCAATCCCGGTATTTTTGGGAAATCTGTTCCAGCTTTTTTATGGGCTGATTGACACAAAGATTGTAGGCAGTACCCTTGGTGAGGGAGCGCTTGCGGCAGTCGGTTCCGTCTCGATCCTTTATAATCTGCTGACGGGATTTTTTAACGGTTTAACGCTTGGTTTTTCGGTCGTGACGGCAAGATATTTTGGGGCAGGGGACACGGAAAAATTAAAAAAGAGTGTTGCGGGAACGATTCTTTTAGGATTTGTGACGGCGGCGATACTGGTGACCGGCGTATTTGTATTTTTACGTCCACTCCTTAGCATCATGCATGTGCCGGCAGAACAGAAAGAGATGGCATATACCTATATCAGCATCCTGGTGCTTGGGATGTTTGTGACACTTGCATATAATATGTGTGCAAATGTATTGCGTGCGATCGGAGATTCCATGACACCGCTTATTTTTCTGATCCTTGCGGCGGTGTTAAATGTCATTCTGGACTATGTCTGTATTCTGGTATTTTCCATGGGTGTTGGCGGAGCCGCAGCGGCAACTGTGATCTCACAGGTGGTATCCGTGGTGCTCTGTGTGATCCATATCAAAAGACATTTCCCGATCCTTCAGGTGGAACGCAGACATTTTAAACTGGAAAAATCAGAAGTGCGTACGATGTTGTCCGGCGGACTTTCCATGGGAATGATGTCGAGTCTTGTAAATCTTGGTACACTGATCTTACAGACCGGAATCAATACACTTGGAACTTCCGTGATCGTGGCACATACTGCAGCACGAAAGGTTTTTGAAATATGGGGACTGCCGGTCACGGTGCTGGGAGCGACCATGGCAACCTACAGCGGACAGAATTATGGCGCTGGTAAATATGACAGGATTACTTCCGGCTTAAAGGCGGCGCTGATGCTTGGCTGTGGCTGGGCGGTGATGGTCATGATCATGGCATATACGATTTCTACCTGTCTGGTTGGCTTTATAGCGAGTACGCAAAATGCAGAAATTCTATACTGGGGAACAACGTATCTGCGGGTTGATATGTTGTTTGAGATGGTCTGTGTGTGGATCGTGATCCTGCGCAATACGATGCAGGGAGTCGGAGATTATAAGACACCGATCTTTTCCAGCTTTCTGGAACTGGCATGTAAGATCGTGTTCACGGCGGTATTCGTCCGGTATTTCGGTTACTGGGGCGTCATCTGGACAGAGCCGGTTACATGGATCATTATGGTGATACCGTTAATTGTCATGCTGAAAAAAAATCCTGTATTTCACCAAAAGAAGACAGCTTAGAAAACATCAGTAGAATCGAAAAAACAGCAATTCGCATGGGAATATATCTCAGCAGCAAGTTGCTCAGAAACGAGGAATATTATGAAAAAACAAGTGAACTATATAGAGATTGCGAAAGAAACCGTGATACTGACGGCAGCGGTGGCAGTCATTGCGGCTGCAGTGTATTTCTTTTTGGTGCCAAGCCATGCGTCAGTCAGCAGTATTTCCGGTCTTGGAATCGTGCTTTCTAATTTTATTCCACTGCCGTTATCGGCAATCACCATGATTTTAAATGTGGTGCTTCTGGTCATCGGATTTTTTACCTGTGGAAGGGAATTTGGGGTAAAGACCGTTTATACCAGCATTATGCTCCCCGTGTTTTTAGGGATATTTGAAATGGTTTTCCCGGATATTGGATCACTGACGGACAGCCAGGAGTTAGATGTGCTGTGTTATATTTTAGTGGTCAGTGTGGGACTCAGTATTTTATTTAACCGCAATGCATCCTCCGGCGGACTTGATATCGTTGCGAAGATCATGAATAAATATCTGCATATGGATCTTGGGCGTGCAATGTCCTTATCGGGGATGTGTGTTGCACTTTCAGCAGCTTTCGTTTATGATAAAAAAACAGTGGTACTCAGTATTTTGGGAACCTATTTTAATGGGATCGTTTTAGATCATTTTATTTTTGATCATAATATCAAACGCCGTGTGTGTATCATTACGGAAAAAGAGGAGGAACTCCGCAATTTTATCCTCAATGATCTTCATAGCGGGGCGACGATCTATGAATCCATCGGTGCTTATAATATGCAGAAACGCAATGAAATCATTACTATCGTGGACAAGAACGAGTATCAGAAATTGATGAATTATATGAATCATGAAGATCCGAAAGCATTTATTACAGTGTATTATGTGTCGGATATCAGGTATCAGCCGAAAGGGTAAGGTGCAGTCAGTGGAAAAATGGAGTATGACCATACACAGGTTATTCAGTAAAGATCCAAACGATGAAGAGGAGAACGTGACGCAAAATATTTATGTATTCCGGTTTATACTGTTTTGCATTATCGTTTACTCATTTGAGATGCTGTTAAACAGTGTTGATATTTTTATCGTTGACAAGACGATTTTTACAAGAGGGTATGTTACAGGATGTCTGTTTGCAGCTGTATATGTTTTGATTTTACTGCATCTTGGACTGGAGCATCCGCTGACGAAGTATGTCAGTATTACGGCGGTCAGCCTTATCATCATGGCTGCGAGTGTGTCCTTAACCTATCATATGATCATTATTATTATGATGCCGATCATCATAGCCGGTATGTACACGTCAAAGCAACTGTCCATATATACGTTTGTACTTACAGTGCTTTCCATTATTATCAGTACCTATGCAGGATATTATTATGGTGTGTGCGATGCCAATATGGTGCTTCTGACAACTACTTCTATGAATCATCTGGTTGAAAATGGAATTTTTTTACTGAATCAGGTAAATGAAAATCCGGGAGTCACGCTTGCACTGTATTATGTGCTGCCGCGCTGTCTGATGGCAATGTCGTTTGTCTATGTATCCAACATTGTAAATCAGGTAATCCGAAAATCACTGAAAAATGCGATGAAGATGGAAGAGAAGGCAGCGACGGATGAGATGACAGGGCTATACAATAAAAACAAGCTGCTTGCGACCATTGAGAAAAGAACATATGATTACCAGCAGGTTGCCATCGTTTAATGGGACATTAACCGTTTGAAATATGTAAACGATACATACGGACATTTTGCCGGAGATCAGATGATCGTAAAAGTGGCACAGTCAATACGGATTGCTTTAGGAGATGCAGGGATGGCATTCCGGTATGGTGGAGATGAAATGCTTGCGCTCATTCCGGGAGGAACCGGCGAAACTGCGGAAAAGATGATAAAAACCTGGAAACAGACACTTGCAGCGGTACAGGTGGACTGTGAGATACCGATCTCAGCGGCGGTTGGATATGCCATCGGCGAGCATGAAAAGTTAAAAAATGTGATTGCAGAGGCGGACAGAAATATGTATGCATGCAAACATGCAGGCAGAAATTCAACTGAAAAATAAAAATTTAAAAAAATTCTTGACTTGAAGTCCACTTCATGGACCTGTCTCTTA
>OJPM01001915.1_pt1 | contig 9354 bp, 7 predicted proteins | sample 1598471 | NCBI WGS metagenome assembly OJPM01 (sample SAMN03922484, study PRJEB24848) | human gut metagenome | isolation source: stool sample | host: Homo sapiens | place: Germany | collected 2011-05 | reverse complement strand
GGCCATCCCCCCGGAGAAGCTGGCGCGCATCTTTGACCAGTTCTTCCGCCTGGACAGCTCCCGCGCCACCCGGACGGGGGGCGCGGGCCTTGGCTTGGCCATAGCCAAGGAGATCGTGACACTCCACGGGGGAACGATCTCCGCAGACAGCGCCGACAACCGCATCACCTTCACGGTCTGTCTGCCCGCACTGTAAGAAAATCGTAAGAAAGTCTCCACTGCTTTGCAAGAAATGCTTTGGAAAGCCTCCAAACATCCCGCGCCCCGCTCTGATACCATAGACGTATCAAGGCGGGGCGCTTTTTGCTATGCAGAAGCATGGCAAAAAGTTCAATGCCATTTTCTTGCCCTCATCAGGACAACCGGAAATGGCGCGCAAAAGCTTCATGCGCAGCGGCACTTTTCATATTCGCGGTAAGTGGGCTTGTGCATAAAGCTTCGCCCCTCGGAGAAGGAGCGCAAACGTATGAGACAAAAAACGATTCTGGTGCTGTTCGGCGGCTGTTCCACCGAGCATGATATCTCCCTTCAGTCCGCTCAGGGTGTTCTGGAGCATATGGACCGCAGCCGCTGGCTGCCCCTGATGGTGGGTATCACCTGCCAGGGGGAGTGGCTGTGCTACAATGGACCTGTCTCCGCCATCGGGGATGGGAGCTGGGAGCAGGATAGGTCCCACTGCACGCCCTGCACCCTGTCCCTGGACCGGGACAAACACCAGCTGCTGCTGTTGGGCGACCGGGTGAGCCGGGTGTCCTTCGACGGGGCCTTTCCCATCCTCCACGGGAAAAACGGAGAGGACGGCACCGTCCAGGGCCTGCTGGAGCTGGCGGGTATTCCCTTTGCCGGATGCGGCGCCTTATCCAGCGCCCTGTGCATGGACAAGGACCGCTCCCACAGGCTGACCGCCCTGGCCGGTGTGTCCTCCCCCAAGGGCCTCGTGTTTGCCGCCGGGGCAGACCGGGCGGACATTCAGGCCGCGGCAGACACACTGGGCTACCCCCTGTTCGTCAAGCCAGTGCGGTCCGGCTCCTCCTTCGGCATCAGCCGGGTGACACAGCCCGCCGGGCTGCTGCCTGCGGTGGAGGAGGCCTTCGGCCATGACCGGGAAGTGCTGCTGGAGGAGGCGGTGGACGGCTTCGAGGTGGGGTGCGCCGTGCTGGGCAATGAAGAACCCACCCTGGGCCGGGTGGATGAGATCGAACTGAGCGGCGGCTTTTTCGACTTCACTGAGAAGTACACCCTCAAGACCTCCGCCATCCACTGTCCTGCCCGGATTTCTCCGGAAAAAGCACAGGAAATCCAGCAGGCGGCCAAAACTGTCTACCGGGCGCTGGACTGCCGGGGCTTTGCCCGGGTGGACCTGTTCCTCACTGCCGGGGGCCAGGTGCTGTTCAACGAGGTGAACACCATTCCCGGCTTCACCGCCCACAGCCGTTACCCCAACATGATGAAGGCCGCGGGGCTGGACTTCACCAGCCTGGTCACTCGCATTTTAGAGCTGGGGGTGGGGGCATGAGAACCGTCACCCTCACCCGGGACCAGGTGTACGCCGGTCCCCTCATCCTGGTCAACGCCGCCCATCCCATCCAGAGAGAGGCGGAGCCAGAGCTGGCCGCCCCGGACGGACGCCACCCGGACATCCTCATGGAGCGGCGGGCCTGGACGCAGGCGGTGCGGGGGGCGGGGGCTATTGTCCCGGTGTCTGGCTGGCGCAGCCAGGCCGAGCAGCAGCAGATCTGGGACGACACCCTCCGGACAGAGGGGGATGCCTTCACCCGGCAGTATGTGGCCCTCCCCGGATGCAGTGAGCACCAGACCGGCCTGGCCATGGACCTGGGCCGCGCCGCCGACCACATTGACTTCATCCGGCCCGACTTCCCCGACGACGGGGTCTGCGGAGTCTTCCGCCGGGCGGCGGCGGACTACGGCTTCCTCCAGCGGTACACCAGAGAGAAGGAGGCCCTCACCGGCATCTCAGAGGAGCCTTGGCACTTCCGCTATGTAGGCGTCCCCCACGCCCGGCTCATGGCCGAACATGACCTCTGCCTGGAGGAGTATGTTCCCTTCCTGCAAGAACGGCCCCGGACGTGCCGGCTGGGCAACGGCAGCCGGGCCCGGGTGTCCTGGCTGCCCTGCCCCGGCGGGGCGGTGGAGGCGGAGCTGCCTGAGGGCTGCTGCCAGATCTCCGGGGACAACATGGGCGGCTTTATCGTGACGGCGTGGGAGGCCCTGTCGTGAGCGGGTCAAGACAGGGCCCGGCGCTGGACCGTTTCCGTCTGCTGGCGGCGGTGCTGGTGGTATGCAACCACACGGGCCCCCTGGACAGCCTCTCCCCCACGGCGGACTTCTTTCTTACCCGGGTGCTGGCCCAGCTGGCGGTGCCCTTCTTTTTCATAGTCAGCGGCTATTTCCTGGCCAAAGGCCAGTGGAAGCACACCGGCCGCTTTCTTCGGAAAACCCTGCTCCTCTATCTCGCGGCCGTGGCCCTCTACCTGCCCCTGAACTGGTACAACGGCGGTTATTCCCCCCTGGAATGGGTAAAAAAGCTGCTGGCCGACGGCACCTTGTACCACCTGTGGTACTTCCCGGCGGTGCTGCTGGGAGTGGTGGTGGCTCGGAACCTGGCCCGGCTGCCCCACAGCGCCGCTCTGGGTGTCGCCGCCGTTCTCTACCTGATCGGCGTCGGAGGGGACAGCTGGTATGGCCTGGTGAGCCAGGCCCCGGCGCTGGAGGAGCTGTACGGAGGCATCTTCCAGGTCTTTGACTATACCCGCAACGGCCTGTTCTTCGCCCCTCTCTTCCTCCTGCTGGGGGCGGCAGGGATACAGTGGAGCCGCCGGGCCTCCGCCTGGGGTCTGGCGGGCTCCTTCGCCGCTATGGCGGCGGAGGCCTTTTTCCTGCGAAGCCAAGGCTGGCCCCGGCATGACAGCATGTACCTAGCCCTGCCCCTGGTGTCCGTCTTTCTCTTCTCCCTGCTGCTGGGGTGCAACCGGGGCAGGGACCAGCGGGCGGCCCGGCTGTCCCTGCTGGTCTACCTGCTCCACCCCTGGTCTATCGTGCTGGTCCGGGGCGGGGCGGAGGTACTGGGGCTGGAGGGCATCCTGGTCCGGAACAGCCTGGGGCATTTCTGCGCGGTGCTGGTGCTAACCGCCTGCATGGCCCTGGTGCTGGACGCCCTGCGCCCCATCCGCCCCAACCCCAAAGGCCGGGCCTGGCGGGAGTTGGACCGGGGGGCGCTGGTCCACAACGCCCAGGTCCTCCAGGATGCCCTGGCCCCCGGCTGCCGGCTCATGGCAGTGGTGAAGGCGGACGCCTATGGCCACGGGGCGGTACCTGTGGCCCGGTGCCTCCAAAAAGCAGGGGTTAATGCCTTCGCCGTGGCCTGTCTGGCCGAGGGCATCCGGCTGCGGAAAGCCGGCATCCGGGGGACAATTCTGATTCTGGGCTACACCCCGGCGGGGGAGGTCCCCCTGCTGCGCCGCTGGCGGCTGACCCAGATGGTGGCCGACGAGGCCCACGGCCAGGCCCTGGCCGGGGCGGGAGGCCGGGTGCGGGTCCACCTGGCCCTGGACACGGGGATGCGCCGCCTGGGCGTCCCGGCGGAGGATCATAACGCCATCGCCCGGCTGTACCGGCTCCGGAATCTGAATATCCAGGGAGTGTTCTCCCACCTGTGCGTGTCAGACAGCCTGGAGCCGGAGAACACAGCCTACACCCAGCGCCAGCTGAATGCGTTTTACAACGCCCTGGACTGGATGCGCTCTCAGGGGCTGGACCCGGGCAAAGTCCACATCCAGGCCAGTTACGGCATCTGGGACCTGCCTCCCCAGCCCTGCGCCTACGCCCGGGCGGGCATCGCCCTGTATGGGGTGCAAAGCGCCCCTGGCCCGGTCCGCCGTGACCTGGACCTGCGTCCGGTCCTCTCTCTCCGGGCACGGGTGGCGTCGGTGCGCACTCTCGCCCCAGGAGAGTGCGCGGGATACGGCCTGGCCTTCCATGCCCGGCGGGAAACAAAGCTGGCCGTCGTCACCATCGGCTATGCCGATGGCCTGCCCCGCTGTCTGCCCCAGCAAGGGGGACGGGTACTTCTTCTGGGGCAGTTCTGCCCCATGGTGGGGCGCATGTGCATGGACCAGCTGCTGGTGGATGTGACGGACGTACCCGGTGTGCGCCCCGGCGACGTGGCCACCCTCCTGGGCGCCGAGGGGGGCAACATCCTTCAAGCGGAAGAACCGGCAACAAGATGCGGCACCATCACCAATGAGCTGCTCTCCCGGCTGGGCCCCCGGCTGGAGCTGGTTTAGGCCCAGGATTTCGCTTTTCCTATTTCCATCCCGCGCTTTTCCCCCAGGCGGCCCTTCCGGGCCGCCTGGAGCTGTTTTTTCGACCAAAGTGTTTCCAAAAAGTTTACAGATGCCCCCCTTCCTTTTCAGCCTACCTTCAGAACGCCGCATTACAATGAGACTGCCGCCCTGGGGCGGCGAATGGAACAGAAGGAGGTCCCGTCATTGATCGAGGTCAAGCACTTGACAAAACGGTACGGCGATCACACCGCCGTATCTGATCTGACCTTCTCCGTGGAGGAAGGGCAGGTCTACGGCTTTCTCGGCCCCAACGGAGCGGGCAAGTCCACCACCATGAACATCATGACCGGCTGCCTGGCCGCCACCTCGGGGGAGGTGACCATCGGAGGGTATGACATCTTCGAGGATGCCAAGCAGGCCAAGCGGCTCATCGGCTATCTGCCGGAGCAGCCGCCTGTGTATCTGGACCGCACTCCCTGGGAGTACCTAACCTTTGTAGCCAGGGCCAAGGGCATCCCCCAAAAGGAGATTGAGGGTCAGATCCACAAAGCTATGGAGGCCACCGGCATCGGCCATGTGGCCCACCGGCTCATCAAGAACCTGTCCAAAGGGTACAAGCAGCGGGTGGGCATCGCCCAGGCCCTGCTGGGCGACCCCAAGGTCATCATCCTGGACGAGCCCACCGTGGGCCTGGACCCCAGGCAGATCATCGAGATCCGGGACCTGATCCAGTCTCTTGGCAAGCGCCACACCGTTATCCTCAGCAGTCATATTTTGTCCGAGGTCCAGGCGGTGTGCCACACCATCCTCATCATCTCCGGGGGCAGGCTGGTAGCCTGTGACACGCCGGAAAATCTGGAAAAGCTCTTCGCCGGCACCACCACCGTAGAGCTTACCGCCGAGTGCACCGACGCGGAAGCCCGCGCTATTCTGGCGCATATTCCCGCCGAGAACCTCACCGTCACCGCTCAGGATAAGGGCCGCTGCCAGGCCCTGCTGGAGACCGGCGGGGACGACAGCGTGTGCCGGGATATCTTTTTCGCCTTCAGCCGGGCCGGCCGCCCCATCCTGCGCATGACCACCGCCCGGGCCAGCCTGGAGGACATCTTCATCGAGCTCACCGCCAGCCAGGCGGACGTCCAGGCCGAGTCTCTAGACAGCGGGGTGGAGGACGGCGAGTTCCGTCCGGACGATAACGCGCTGCTGGATGGCCTGAGCGCACCGGGAAAGGAGGATGATGAGGCATGACCGCTGTTTTGCGCCATGAGCTTTCCTCCTACTTCACTAACGTCACTGGCTATGTGTTCGGCGCGTTTTTGCTGCTCTTCGCCGGCATCTACACCATGGTCATCAACCTTCAGTCTGCTTCCCCCTATTTTGAGTATGTGCTGATGAACATGGACTTCATCTTTCTCATCATCGTGCCCATCCTCACCATGCGGGTCATTGCGGAGGAGCGCCGTCAGAAAACCGATCAGCTGCTCTACTCCCTGCCTTTGACCATGACCCAGGTGGCCCTGGGAAAATACCTGGCCATGCTGGTCATTTTCCTCATCCCGGTGGCCGTCATCGGGGTGTATCCCCTGGTGCTCACTGCCTTCGGGGCTGTGTATCTTCCGGCGGCCTACGGCGCTCTGACGGGTTTCTTCTTCCTGGGAGCCAGCCTCATCGCCATTGGCATGTTTATCTCATCCCTGACGGAGAGCCAGGCAGTGGCTGCCGGGCTGTGCTTTGTGGTCATGCTTCTCAATTACTTCATCTCCAGCCTGGCCAGCTATGTCCCCTCCACCGCCTTCGCCTCCTTTTTGTGCGTGGCTGTGTGCATTCTGGTGCTGGGACTCATCTTCCGGCTGCTCACCCGCAGCGGCTTTGCCGCCCTGGTGCTCACCATCGTGCTGGAGGGCGGCCTGGTGGCGGCCTATACCTTCCGAAGCGCCGACTTCCAGGGCTTGTTCCCCAATTTGATGGAACAGCTGTCCCTCTTTGACCGCTTCTACGAGTTCGTCAACGGCACCTTTGACCTGACCGCCATCGTGTACTACCTCACCGTCATTGCTGTGTTCGTATTCCTAACGGTGCAGTCCCTGGAAAAACGGAGGTGGAGTGAATGAAAAAGCCCTCTAAAACCGGCTTCCAAGCACGCCTGGCCTCGGTCAAAGCCTCTTTCCGCACCCGCTCCTTCCGGGTGGGCGGATACAGCGTGTTCGCCGTGCTCATCGTGGCCGCCATCGCCGTGGCGGCAAATGTGCTGGCCGGTGCCCTTCCTGGCGGCTGGACTCAGTATGACCTGACGGCCACCCAACTGTTTACCCTGTCCGACCAGACCACACGGTTGGTCCAGGACCTGGATACCGGAGTGGAAATCTACTGGGTGGTCCAGAGCGGCGGAGAGGACGACACCCTGGGGACTCTTCTCGACCGCTACGATGGCCTGAGCGACCAGCTCACCGTAACCAAGGTGGACCCAGACGTGTCCCCCACCTTTGTCCAGCAGTATGTGGGCGACGGCACGCTGACCAACAACAGCCTCATTGTGGTGTGTGGGGAGCGCTCCACTTATGTCAGCTACAACGACATCTACGAGTATGACCTGACCAACTACTACACCACCGGAGAATATGACGTGAACTTCGCCGGAGAGAGCGCCCTGACCTCCGCCATCGACTATGTCACCAGCGAAGACCTGCCGAAAGTCTACGCACTTACCGGCCACGGGGAGGGGGAGCTGAGCGCCGCCTTCCAAAACGCCGTGGAGAAGGAGAACATTGACCTGGCCGAGCTGTCTCTGCTCACCGAGGAGGGCGTACCGGAGGATGCGGACTGCGTGCTCATCTATGCTCCTCAGACCGACATCTCCCAGGATGAGCTGGAAATGCTCCAGAAATACCTCCAGGCCGGGGGTGGCCTGTTTCTCATCACCGACCCCATCCTAGATGGCAGCACACGGCCCAACCTGGACGCTCTGATGGAAGGTTACGGCGTGACATCAGCCCAGGGTATGGTGCTAGAGGGCAGCCAGAACAGCTATTTCCGCTATCCCTACTATCTGCTGCCCACCATCAACTCTCACGCCATCACCTCCCCCCTGCGGGATGGGGGTTACTATGTGCTGCTGTCCATTGCCCAGGGGCTGACGGTGTCTGATAACCTGCCCGACGGCGTCAGCGTGACCCAGCTTCTTACTACCTCCGCCTCCGCCTTCTCCAAGCAGATCGACGATGGGACCCTGACCACCTTTGACAAGGAGGAAGGGGATGTGGACGGTCCCTTCGCCCTGGCCGTGGCGGTCACCGCCGAGATTGACGACGACACTCAGTTCAATATCGTGTGGGTATCCTCCTCCTCCCTGCTGGATGATACCGCCAACGAGATGGTGTCCGGCAGCAACCAAGACCTCTTCCTCAACGCCCTGAGCTGGATGTGCGGCCAGGAGGAGGGTATCACCATCCACGCCAAAAGCCTTACCGCCGACTACCTAACGGTGGACAGCGCCACCGCCTCCACTATGACAGCCGTCATCGTGGCGGTCATCCCCCTGTGCTGTCTGGGGGCGGGTCTCTTCATCTGGATCAGGAGGAAACGCCAATGAAACGAGGGAAAAAACTGCTATTTCTGCTGCTGGCCCTGGTGGTGGTTAGCGCCGCAGCGGCGGCCGCCACCCTTCTCGCCCCTGACCAGACAGTGGAAGAGGAAGATAGTACCGTTGTCTTTTCCCTAGACGCCGACGCTATCACCGCCCTGACTTGGACCTACAGCGGGGAGACCGTTTCCCTCTCCCACAAGGACGGCACCTGGGGCTATGAGGACCCTGATTGCCCCATCGACCAGAGCTACCCAGAGAACATGGCCTACGCCCTGGAGAAGATCACCTCTGACCGGACCATCGAGGCCCCTGAGGACCTGTCGGAATACGGTCTGGACGAGCCCCAGTGCACCGTCGACATTGCCGCCGGGGAGGACAGCTACCAGCTGCTCATCGGCGACGAGACCACCCTGGACGGCCTGCTGTACCTGTCTACCGGGGACGGGAACGTCTACTTGGTGAGCAGCGGCCTGCTCAGTGCCTTCAGCTACGGCCTGTATGACATCATCGATATGGAGGACATCCCCTCCATCACCGACGTGAGCTCCTTCACCATCGACCGGGCCTCTGACAGCCTGGAGCTGGTGTACTGGGAAGACAGCGGCCTTGCGTACAGCAGTGAATACGTCTGGTTCCTCCGGGATGGGGAGGACTACCTCACCTTGGGCACCGACGGCGTGGAGGACCTGTTGAGCGCTGTGACCGGCTTGAGCTGGGCCTCCTGCGTCAACTACAACGCCACAGAGGACGACCTAGCCGCCTATGGCCTGGACGCGCCAGCGGTGACCGTCACCATCCACTACACCGAAACCGTGACGGTGGACACCGGCGAGACTGACGAGAACGGCAGCGCCATCACCGAGGAGCAGGAGCGGGATGCCGCCTTCACCCTGGAGCTGGGCAGCTATACCGACGACGGCTGCTATGCCCGCATCGCCGGATCCAGCATGGTCTACCTGGTGGACGGCTCGGTGTGCGACAGCCTGCTGTATGCCGACTACGACGGCCTGCGGCCCGACGAAGTGCTGGCCATGGACTGGGACACCCTCACCTCCTTCACCGTGACCTTGGACGGCCAGACCTATGAGATCGAAAAGACCACCCAGGCCGTGGAGGATGAGGACGGCGAAACCAGCGAGGAGACCGTCTATCTTTTGAACGGCGAGGAACTGGATTCCGACAGCGTGGAGCAATTGATGTCCAGTCTGGACGCCATGGAGTCCACCGGCAGCGTTGACAATGCCGCCCCGGGCGCTCAGGAGTTGCGCTTCACCTTCCACCAAGATAGCGAGAGCTGGCCCCAGGTGGAGCTGGTGTTCTACCAGTATGACAGCTCCACCTGCCTGGTGAGCCTCAATGGAGAGACCCACCTGCTGGTGGACCGGGCGGACGTGACCGATTTGGCCGAACTGGTGGCCGAACTGTTGCCGGAATGAGCCTTTTCCCGAAACCTGCAGGCCGCCGGGC
>OJPM01001910.1_pt1 | contig 9376 bp, 10 predicted proteins | sample 1598471 | NCBI WGS metagenome assembly OJPM01 (sample SAMN03922484, study PRJEB24848) | human gut metagenome | isolation source: stool sample | host: Homo sapiens | place: Germany | collected 2011-05 | reverse complement strand
CGACGTGGGGGGCTATTCGTCGCGCCCCGGCGCCGACGAAGTTCCCGCCGACGAGGAGTGGCGGCGCGTGGAGCTGGGCATCGGGGCCGTGCGGCGTCTGGCGCCCGGCGTCCTGATTTCGGTCGATACCTTCCGCAGCGAAGTCGCCGCCCGTGCGATCGAAAAATTCGGTCCGCTCATCATCAACGACATCTCCGCCGGGGAACTCGACCCGCAGATGCCCGCCACGGCCGCGCGCTACGGCGTGCCCTACGTCGCCATGCACATGAAGGGCGATCCCCGGACCATGCAGACCCTCACCGACTACAAACGCGACATCACGGCCGAGGTCACGGCCTATTTCGAAACGAAGACCGCCGACCTGCTCGCCGCCGGGATCAAACGCGAGAACATTATCCTCGACCCCGGCTTCGGCTTCGCCAAGACCACCGAACAGAATTACGAGCTGCTTGCGGGCCTGCACTGTCTCTGCGCACTGGGGTACCCCGTACTGGCGGGCCTTTCGCGCAAGTCGATGATCTACCGCGTCCTCGACGCCACGCCCGCCGAATCGCTCGCGGGCACCGTCGCCCTCGGCTGGGAGTGCCTGCGTCAGGGGGCCGCGATCCTGCGCGTGCACGATGTGCAGGAGGCCGTCGATACGGTCAGGCTCTTCGACGCATACGAACGGAACCGCAAATAACCATCGCAACCGCATGATAAAAGTTACCGACATACACAAGCGTTTCGGCGACCTCGAAGTGCTCAAGGGCGTCTCGCTCGACGTCGCCGAAGGCGAAGTCGTCTCGATCGTCGGCGCCAGCGGCGCGGGCAAGACCACGCTGCTGCAAATCGTCGGCACGCTTTCGTGCCCCGACGCGGGCCGTGTCGAGATCGACGGACAGGACGCCTTTTCGCTGGGCGACAAGGCGCTGTCCCGCTTCCGCAACGAACGTATCGGCTTCGTCTTCCAGTTCCACCACCTGCTGCCCGAATTCACGGCTTTCGAGAACGTCTGCATTCCGGGGTTTATCGGCCGCCGTCCGCGTGCGGAGGTCGAACGCCGCGCCGCCGAACTGCTGGAGATGATGAACCTCACGCCGCGCCGCGGCCATAAACCCGGCCAGCTGTCGGGCGGCGAGCAGCAGCGCGTGGCTATTGCCCGCGCGCTTGTCAATTCGCCCGCCGTACTGCTGGCGGACGAACCTTCGGGCAACCTCGATTCGCACAACCGCGACGAGATACACCGCCTTTTCTTCGAGCTGCGCGACCGGCTGGGGCAGACCGTCGTGATCGTCACCCACGACGAGCATCTGGCGGCGATGGCCGACCGGAAGATCACCATGTCGGACGGCCGGATTCTGTAATGCCGCGTTTTATGGACGACGAACTCAAAGAGCTGCTCGAACGGCTCCACGACAAATACAACCGCCCTGAGTTTATCGAGGACGACCCGATTTCGGTGCCGCACCGCTATACGGACCGCGCCGACCGCGAGATCGCGGGGTTCCTCGCCGCCACGATCGCATGGGGCAACCGCAGGGCGATCGTCACGAGCGGCCACCGCATGATGCGCTGCATGGACGACGCTCCGGCGGACTTCGTGCGCAATGCTTCCGACCGGGAGCTGGCGACGCTCGAAACCTATGTCCACCGCACCTTCAACGGCCGCGACCTGCGCGATTTCGTGCTGGCCCTGCGCCGCATGGACCGACGCTTCGGCGGCCTCGGCGCCTTTTTCGAGGAGCGCTATGCGGCTGCGCAGAGTATTCCGGCGGTCCTTTCCGAATTCCGCCGCGAATTTTTCAGCTGCGACCATGCGCTCCGCTGCGAGAAACACCTCTCGTCGATCGACAGGGGCGCGGCCTGCAAGCGGCTTTGCATGTTTCTGCGCTGGATGGTGCGCCGCGACGAGCGGGGCGTGGACTTCGGCCAGTGGACGCGGATTCCGATGTCGGCCCTTTACATTCCGCTCGACCTCCATACGGGCGACATGGCCCGCGCGCTGGGGCTGCTCTCACGCCGCCAGAACGACTGGCGGGCCGTGGAGGAGGTCACGGCGGCGCTTCGCGGATTCGATCCCGCCGATCCCGTGCGCTACGATTTCTCGCTTTTCGGCGCCGGCATCGACGGTTATCTGAAAGAGTGTTGACGATGTTCCGCTTCAAACGATTCACCATACGTCAGGACCGCTGCCCGATGAAGGTCGGAACCGACGGCGTGCTGCTCGGCGCATGGGCCGGCGTGCGGCCTTCGGACCGCCGCATCCTCGACGTCGGTACAGGCACCGGGCTGATCGCCCTGATGATGGCCCAGCGCGCTCCCGAAGCCCGGATTACGGGCGTCGATGTGGAGGAGGTCTCTCAGGCCCGCGAAAACGCCGCCGCGTCGCCGTGGGGCGGCAGGGTAGTGTTCGAACAGTGTCCCGTGCAGGAATTCGCGCCGGACGAACACTTCGACCTGATCGTCTCCAATCCGCCCTTCTTCGTCGATTCGCTGACCTGCCCCGACGAGGGCCGCACCACGGCGCGTCACGCCGTGCGCCTGCCCTTCGACCAATTGCGCGACGCGGTCGTGCGCCTGCTCGCCGCCGAGGGCCGCTTCGCCGTGATTCTGCCGACGGACGAAGCCCGGCGTTTTACCGACGTCTGCCGCGGATTCCTCGCGCTGACCCGCTCTACGGGCGTACGCACCACGCCACGCCGTCCGGTCAAACGCCTGCTGATGGAATTTGCGCACGAAAACGCCTGCTCCGGCCTGCGCTCCGATTCTCCTCCTGTCTGCTCCGAACTGGTCGTCGGCACGGGCGAACACGAGCAGTACACCCCCGAATACCGGGCCTTAACCCGTGATTTTTACCTCAAATTTTGATAGCACGGCAAAATAAATTACATTTGTATCAGTGAATAAAAACTTCGAGACCATGAAACTCAGACTTCTCGCCCTCGCCGTATGCGGCGGCGCGGCGGCGCAAAATCCATACATCGCCCTGCAGGGCGCGAACGAAACCGCCGACGGCATCGTCGTCTCCCAGCCTCGCACGGTGCTGGCCGTGGACGTCACCGTCGAGAAGGACGTGACCCTCAGCGGTCCTTACGCCCGTTATGCGCAGAAATTCCTCGGCGTCCGCGCTCCGCTCACCGACAAGACCGGCTGGGCCGTTACCGGAGCCGCCGTGGCTCTGCTCGATGCCAAGGCATGCCTCGACGCACCCGCCCCGGCCGAGCTTTCGCGCCGTGTCATGACCCATGCTGCGTCCGACGACGAATTCGCCCGCCTGCAGGCCGACAAGAACGACATGACGGTGCTGGCGCTGGAAGACGCCGCCCGCGAAGCCGCCAATACGATCTTTTCGCTCCGCAAGCACCGTCTCGAACTGATTACGGGCGAAGCCGGTGAAAACGTCTTCGGCGAAGGACTCAAATCCGCCCTTGCGGAGATCGAACGTCTGGAGCAGAGCTATCTTGAGCTGTTTCTCGGCAAACGCATCGTGACCACCGAAACGCGCCGCTATGTGGTTTATCCTCAGGCCGACAAGAAGCAGTATATCGTCTGCCGCTTCAGCCCGGCCGCAGGTCTGCTCCCTGAGAGCGATCTTTCGGGCGACATGGTGCTGTTGCAGATCGAACCTTCGGGCAACACCTCCAATGCGCTCGAAGCTTCGGCCAAGGAGACCAACGTCGTCGCATGCCGCGTGGCCGATCCTTCGGTCTGCACGGTCATCGCCGGCGGCCGCGAATATGCCCGTGCGGTGCTGCCCCTCTTCGAGTTCGGCCGTACGATCAACGTGGCGCTTCCCCGCCGCAAATAATCCCGTCCATGGACTTCACGTCGCGTATGGTGGCGCTGCTCGGCGAGCTGCGCCGCGAGCGGAACGGCGCCGTCGCCGATGCGATGCGCTGTTACGGCGCACCGTACGGTCTCAACTACGGCGTGAGCCTGCCGACGCTGCGCAAACTCGCGCGCGCCGAGACTCCCGACCACGATTTCGCCCGTTATCTCTATTTGCCGGAGGTCCGCGAACTGCGCCTTGCGGCGCTGCATATCGCCCGGCCCGAATCGCTTACGCCCGATGAATTTCCGGCATGGGCGGCCGGGATCGTCAATTCCGAAGTCGCCGAAGAAGCCGCTTTCGCTTTCCTGAGCCGCTCCGCAGCGCTTCCGGCCTTGTTCGACGCATGGATCGCCGACCCGAATCCGCTGCTTCGATACGCCGCCTTGCACTCCGCCGCCCGCAGCGATCTTCTTACGGCGGCATGGATCGCGCCCGCCGTCGAAGCGGTCCGCCGCGCCGCCGTATGCGCCGCCGAATCCCTCTCCAAGCCTGCCGCCGCTCCGCTTTCCGCATCTTCGGCCGCCCGCCTGATCGCGCAGGGGGCCGTCGCGCTGCTGTCTGCCGTCGGCGGCCTGAACGAGGAGAACCGGCAGGCGGTACTCCGCGCAGCCGGTTCTCTGGGTAAGCTCCCTGCCGAAGACTACGTCCACGAGGAGCTTACTTGGCGTCTGGAAGCATAGCTTCCGCCTGTCAGCGCTGCCCCACCTGCTCGCGCTGTTCCAACTCCCTGAGTACGTTCGCCAGATGGTCGTAGCCGATGCGGCCGCTATCGCGCCACAGCACCTCGCCGCGGCGGAAAAACATCAGCGTCGGTACCGACATGATGTTGTAGCGGTGTACGATTTCGAGCATGTCCCGGTCGTCTATGTCCACCTTGTAGACATCCACGCGGCCGTTCATCTTCTCCTGAAACCGGTCTATGACGGGGTGCATCATCTGGCACGGCCCGCACCATGTTGCGAAGAAATCCACGAACGTCAGTGCGTCCCGCCAGATAATCTTGTCAAAATCCGTTGCTGTCATATTTGTCGTGTTTAGTTCATTTCCGCCCATGTAAGCTCCGTGTAGACCTTGTCTGTCAACTCTTTTTCTGCATAGCTGATCGTGCGGCGCAGCCCCTCGGCCAGCGGCGTGCGGGGCGTCCAGTCCAGTTCGCGGCGTGCGGCCGAAATGTCGGGTATCCTCCGCCGCGCATCGTCCGGACGTGCCGCCCGGTGTACGATCCGCGAGCGGCTTCCCGTCAGGGAGATGATCTTTTCGGCCAGCGCGCGTATCGAGATTTCGTGGTTGCTGCCCAGATCCAAGGTGTGGGTCTGCTCCGAAGGCGTGGCTTCCATCATCCGTACAAGTCCGTCCACCATGTCCTCGACCCAGCAGAAGGTGCGCATCTGTTCGCCGCTGCCGTTGACCGGGATGTCGCGGTTCTGCAGCGCCGCCACGATCATCTTCATCACCACGCGCTGGTCCATGATGTCGGCCCCGCTTCCGTATGTGTTGAAGATGCGTGCGATGCGTGCGTCCACGCCCAGCTCCTCCTGATAGGCCCGGTGCAAGGCTTCCGCCGCGCGCTTGCCTTCGCTCAGAATGTACTGCCCCGAATATCCCGCCGCTGGATCGGTCGCCGGATCGCGGTATCCCGCGCCGTATACGCAGCCCGACGAGGCGAACAATATCCGCGCATGCTCCATGCGCGCGGTGTCGAGGGCGTTTATCGTGCCCTGCATGTTGATCCGGAGCGTCTCGACGGGCAGCGCCTTGTTGTAGCGCACGCGCGACGACGAAGTGAGGTTGTAAATCTCGTCGCAGCGGATTCCGAATGTATTGATGATGTTGTGGTGGACGTACCGGAACAGCGGATGCTGCAGTACGCTGCGCAGCAGCGGCGAATTCACGGCGTCGCGGATATCGACACAAAACACTTCGTGGCCCTCTTCCAGAAGGCGCAGACAGAGGTGTGTGCCGATAAATCCCACTCCGCCCAATATGACAATTCGCTTTTGCATCTTTTACTCCTTTTTGCAGGAGTACAGAGCAAAATCTATTCCACAAAGAGCGCGCGGGGCAGCTGATCGATGCTGTTTATCGTGACTATTTCGATTCCTTTGGGACGTTTGCCGCCCTTGCCGAGGTAGCCGGAGACGATGATGCGTTTGAAACCCAGCCGTGCCGCCTCGCTGATGCGCTGTTCGGTCCGGGGTGCGGGGCGCACCTCGCCCGAAAGTCCGATCTCTCCCGCGCAGCAGACGCCCTCGGCCACGGGGCGGTCATAGTAGGAGGAGATCACCGCCGCCACGACCGCGAGGTCCAGCCCCGGATCGGCGACCTTGAATCCTCCGGCGAAGTTCAGGAAGACGTCTTTCTGAAACATCTTCATTCCCACGCGCTTCTCCAGCACGGCCAGCAGCATGTTCATGCGCTTGGTGTCGTAGCCCGTGGTCGTACGCTGCGGCGTGCCGTACGCCGCGCCGCTCACCAGCGCCTGCACCTCGATCAGGTAGGGGCGCACGCCATCGGCCGAAGCGCCTACCGCGATGCCGCTCAGCGGCTCCTCGTAGTGCGTGAGCAGAATCTCCGACGGGTTGTCCACGCCGCGCAGTCCGTTGTCGAGCATCTCGAAAACCCCGATTTCGAACGTTGCGCCGAAACGGTTCTTGATGCCGCGCAGGATGCGGTATATGTTGTTGCTGTCGCCCTCGAACTGCAGCACCACGTCCACGATATGTTCCAGAATCTTGGGTCCGGCGATGGTTCCGTCCTTGGTGATGTGGCCGATGATGAAGATCGACGTGCCGGTCGATTTGGCGTATTTGAGCAGCGTCGCCGCGCATTCGCGTATCTGCGACACGCTTCCCGCCGACGAGTCCAGCAGGTCGGTGTAGATGGTCTGTATCGAGTCGATCACCACCAGATCGGGCCGGTGTTCGCCGATCTGGTTGACGATGTTTTCGAGCAGCGTTTCGGGATAGATCAGACATTCGTCGTTGCCGATACCGATGCGTCCCGCGCGCATCTTGATCTGCTCGGCCGACTCCTCGCCCGAAACATAGAGCGTCTTGAGTCCGTTCGCCGCCAGCGCGAGCTGCAGCGAAAGGGTCGATTTGCCGATTCCCGGCTCTCCGCCCAGCAGAATCAGCGACCCCGGCACCATGCCGCCGCCCAATACGCGGTTCACCTCGCTGTTGCCGAGGTCCATGCGGCGGTGTTCGCTCTCGCGGATGTCGCGTACGCGCTGAGGCTTGGCTGCGGGCAGGGAGCCTGCGACATTGGCCGGCACCGAGCCGCTTTCGCGGGCGACGATCTCCTCGGTGAAGGTGTTCCACTCGCCGCACGAGGGACAGCGCCCCAGCCATTTGGGGGCTTCGAATCCGCAGTTTTTGCAGAAGTATGCCTTTTTGACTTTTGCCATCGCGTGTCGGTTAATAGGGGTGCGACGTGTATTCCTTCCGGATCACCTGCGTGACGCCCGCATCGGGATAGAGCTGTTTGTACTCCTCGGTCAGATCGACGCTGAACAGCGTTTTGCGTAGGTCGTCGGTGTCCGTATAGCCCGAAACCTTGCAGGTGTAGGCCTGTTCTCCGAACGTGAAGTGCAGCTCCTCCGGTTTGTCCGGCTCTTTTATGAATGTACCCGTGACGGTTTCGGCGTCGGCCGCAGGCCGGACGACGAGCGGACCGCCGTTGTGGTGCGTAAAGTCGAGCCGGTAGCCGCCGCCCGCCTGCACGGGAGCCTTGGCCAGCGCGTCGTTCCGGATCTCCTCCAGCAGCGGATTCTCCGGTTCTTCCGGATTCTCCGGCTCTTCCGTCTGCGAAGTTCCTGTGTTCGGATTCTCCGGATCGGGATTTTCCGGATCGGGATTCTCCGGATCAGGGTTTTCAGGATCCGGCTTTTCCGGTTCGCTCAGGCTTACGGATATCTCGATCCGGGCGACGGGGTAGGAGGTTGTGTAGAAGACGTCCGAATCGTCGCCGCAGGCCGTGAGTGCGGCTGCGAGAAGCAGCGCTGTCAGTATTTTCAGTTTTCCCATAGTCCGTATATCGCTAAAGTCCCAAATCTTGGTCGATCAGCACCACCAGCACGCGCTTGTCCGGCCAGCAGCGCAGCATCTCCATGCGGGTGTTGCATACCCGGTCGGGCGAATTGCAGTCCGAACATACGCCGGTCTTGGCGCAGGGCGTGCGGAATCCGGGGTGGCGCGCTATGTTCTGCGGCGCCGCGATCGTGCGGATGCGCTCTTCGGCCTCGTCCCGGTTTGCGACGATCTTGTTGCGTCCCGCCACGATAATCACCTTGCGGGGGCCGAACGCCACGGGAGCGATGCGGTTTCCCACCTTGTCGAGCCAGTGGAGCGTGCCTTCTGCCGTCACGGCGTTCACGCCCGTGATGAAGAGGTCCGACATCAGCGCCTGCCTGCGTATTTCGAGCCGCTGCGGGTACGTCATCGCGGGGTCGAATCCGTCCAGCAGCCTGTACCTTTCGTCGCCGCGCAGCCATTCGATGACGCCCGTGGCGCGCATGCTCATCGAATCTCCGAACGATACCGTTTCCGGCCGCTCCGTTTCGACGGCGGCCTTTATCACTGCGAAAGCTTCGTCCGTGTCCCGGACCGTCTCAACCTCGAAATGGTGCCGCCGCAAGGCATCTGCGCAATTTGTTATTTTCATCTTATTTTATGAAAAACCGGTATATGTCGTTGCCGTTGGCGTACAGCAGCAGAAGCAGGATGATAAACAGCCCCACGTACTGCGCGCCCTCCAGTATCTTGTCGCTCACCTTGCGGCCCGTAATCATCTCCCAGAACGTGAAGATGGCGTGCCCGCCGTCGAGTCCCGGTATCGGCAGAATGTTCATCACGGCGAGGATGATTGACAGAAACGCCGTCTTCATCCAGAAATCCTCCCAGTTCCAGTCTCCGGGGAAGATGCTGCCGATGGCGATGAAGCCGCCCAGCTCCTCGTACATCTTGGTCTTGGGCTGTACGATCATCTTCAGCTGTTCCCAGTAGGACGACATCACCTTGCCCGCCTTGCTGATTCCTGCCGGAATCGCCTGCCAGAAGGTGTATTTCTGCGTCCGGAGCTTGTAGGGATTGAGCGCCGTCACGCCCAGTCTTCCCTCGTCCGACACCGGAACGACCAGCTCCAGCAGCATGTCGCCTTCGCGTTTGACGGTCAGCGTCACATCCTCTCCCGCATGGGCCTTCAGGTATTCCCTGTAAGCGGGGTATTCCAGCCCCTGCGCATCGTTTATCGCCACGATCTCGTCGCCGCGCCTGAGCGCCGACGCCGTTTCGTACACCGCGCTGTCGATCAGGAACGGCATGCGGAGCGCCAGCAGGTCTTCGTAACCTTTGTTCTGGCGCATTTCGATCAGCTCGCCCAGCGGCAGTGTCAGCTCGACCTGCCGGCCCTCGCGTTCCACCACCACGCGGCGTTCGCCTTCGGTGATAATCAGCGCATTGACGATCTTGTTCACGTTGTCCACCGCCTCGCCGTCGATCGAAACGATCCTGTCGCCGTCTTGGAATCCGAGCTTGCGGCCCGCTTCGTTGAAGGTGTATCCCC
>OJPM01001882.1_pt1 | contig 9490 bp, 9 predicted proteins | sample 1598471 | NCBI WGS metagenome assembly OJPM01 (sample SAMN03922484, study PRJEB24848) | human gut metagenome | isolation source: stool sample | host: Homo sapiens | place: Germany | collected 2011-05 | reverse complement strand
TACTATAATCAGGTCAAAAAAACAAGGAGGCACGATCATGAAAAGAAGGATCATTGAAATCGACCGGGAGAAGTGCAACGGCTGCGGCGCCTGCGCCGAGGCCTGTCATGAGGGGGCCATCGCCATGGTAGAGGGCAAGGCCCAACTGATGCGGGACGACTACTGCGACGGGCTGGGGGACTGTCTGCCTGCCTGTCCCACCGGGGCCATCTCCTTTGTGGAGCGGGAGGCAGCCGCCTATGACGAGCAGGCGGTGCTGGCCAATAAGCAGAAGAAGATGCAGGAAAAGATGCGGAAGGAGGGTACTCCCCTGCCCTGCGGATGTCCGGGGAGCCAGTCCAGAAGCATCCGGCACACGGAGACCCGGCAGGCGGAGACCGTCTGCGCCGAACCGGTCAGCCGGCTGTCCCAGTGGCCGGTGCAGATCAAGCTGGTCCCGGTGCGGGCGCCGTATTTTGACGGGGCCAAGCTGCTCATTGCCGCCGACTGCACGGCCTACGCCTACGCCGCCTTCCATGAGCGGTTCATCAAGGGGCATATCACGCTGGTGGGCTGCCCGAAGCTGGACGGCGTGGATTACGCCGAGAAGCTGACGGAGATCATCCGCAGCAACGACATCCAGAGCGTGACCATCGTGCGGATGGAGGTCCCCTGCTGCGGCGGGCTGGAACACGCCGCAAAGACCGCATTGCAGCAGAGCGGAAAATTTATTCCGTGGCAGGTGGTGACCATCTCCACCGACGGAAGAATCCTGGACTGAGGAAGCACACTCCGATACCGGAAGCATCCCGGCAGGCGGCGTTGAAGAAGGTCATTCGTCTGCAGTCACAAAATGACTGTCGAGATTTTCCAGAATCTCTCCCCAGCCAGCTGCACCGATCCGATCATACCTGCCGGGAGCTTCGCCGTAATCGCAGATATTATCAAAGAAATGGATGGATTCGCCCTCCCATTCATCATACAGGTCATCATCCAGTTCCAATCGTGCAAGCGCCGAAACGAGCTGTTCCATCGACTCAAACGGAGTTTTTTCCGGACTTCACCTCGCACCTAATTTTGCGATATATACACCCACAGGTATCGTACCAATGCTTTGCTGCCCTGCCAATCAGCGCGGCGCAAGCCACGCAGACAGCCGCAGTCAAAAGCGCAATGCCCAGCGTTCCCCATAGCCACGAGAGTTCATATAGGATCTTCATGCGATCATCATCTTTTGTTCGGCAAACTGGAAGTTGTCATATTCCCATCACATAAATCTGGCAAGGATTCCACTCATCCCATAACGTAGGGAACACTTCCAACTCCTTAAAGCCCAGAGAAATGTAGAACTGATTTGTTTGATCATATTCTTCGTATTTCCCCATTTCAACAGTTTTTACCTGAATAAATGAATAGCCGCTTTCCTTCAAGCTATCCTTTGCACACTTAAATAGCGCTTTTCCGATTCCTTTGCGATGGTATTCTTTCAGTACGCCCATAACCGCAAGCTCAACGGTATCTTTTCCCGTTTCTTTGAGATACAAAAATCCCAAATCTTTTTCGTTTTCCATGGCACAAAAGAAGACTTTCCCTGCGCTGTCGCAGATATATTCTTCTCGTGCCTCAGGGATTCCAAACCATTCAGGCAGTTCTTCCAATATATTTCTGGTTATTCTCTTTTTATCCTCATCATTTGCTATTTGAATAATATGCATGTCAAAAGTTCTCCTCCAAAAATCCCGATTTGTCTGCCCCTTAAAGTCCAAGTCCTTCAACCCACGCCGCAAGCTCCTGATGCCCGACACTGCCCTTGAAGACCTTGCCGTTCATCGGTTTTGAGCCTTTGCAGCTTGGCGCAGAGCCGCTGCACGTTGCCGGATCGAATGAAGCTCTCGTCCAAGATGACCTGATTACGCTTCAAAGCCAGTGTGCGCTTCATATCAATGGCAGCTATGCTTACCGCAGCCGTGGTTACCGCAGGTGTGACCAGCTTCGCCGTGCTCGTGGTCATGGTGGTCACAGTGAACATTGGGATCGTAGCCCAGATTTCCGCTGAGCAATGCGCTCACCGCTGCGTCAGCGTCCCCGCTGACACCGCCGTAGAGCTTGATGCCCGCCTCGGCCAGTGCTGCCTGCGCACCGCCGCCGATGCCTCCGCAGATCAAAGTGTCTATACCGTGCTGCATCAGGAAGCCTGCCAGTGCGCCGTGACCACTGCCATTGGTGTCAACGACTTCCGCATGAGTGATTTTGCCGTCCGCAGCTTCATAAAGCTTGAACTGTTCGGTGTGGCCGAAATGCTGAAAAATTTGACCGTTTTCATAGGTGACTGCAATTTTCATAATGGATTCTCCTTTGCATTTTTTGTTGAATTTTTCCGTGTTGCCTCTCTGCATCCGGCAGCAGCGGCCGCAGTGGGCTGCCTCCTGTCCTCCGCAGATACGGTAGTTTCCCCCGGTGATGTGCAGCGGTTTCCCGTGGACAAGACACGCTGCGATCTTGCGCCGTGCGCTTTCGTAAATCTCCTGCACGGTAGAGCGGGAAATGTCCATTTGTGCGGCACACTGCTCGTGGGTTTGCTGCTCCAAGTCAACTAACCGAATGGCCTCGTACTCGTCCAGCGTCAGCAGGATCGGCTCGGCATCCCCGCATCCGTTGGGGCAGAAGGTATCAACCTGTGGTACGCCACAAATCCGGCGGCACCGTAGCGGTCTTGGCATGGACACGCCTCCTTTATTTCCGGTATATGCCGATTATAACGCTTGGGGCAGAAAAAAGCAATCTTCTTTTCAAAAGCCGCTGCGATTTCCGTCCTCATATAGATACGGACTGATATTCGGAATCGAAAGCTACGTGTGAGCCATGTTCGTATTCTCAGATCATCTGCATTTGACAGAGCTTCGCAGGGCAAGATGAATTTGCTTGGATTCCTTATGGGTTTAGTTTCCATACAAGCCGTTCACGGGTGGTTGTCCACTTATGAACGGCTTGTAACTTCTCCCCCCTACGGCATATTATGCCAGCGCAGGCAGGGCCACCCGCAACCCAATCCCGGCAAATCCGTATCTATGGGCAGACGAAGCTGTAAAGCACATTCTTGAAAATAGGCCGTACACCGGGTGCGCGGTAAACTTCAAAAGTACAACGGTCAGCTTCAAGGTTCACAAGAAGATCTACAACCCCGTAGAGGAGCAGCAAATCATTCCGAATATGCAGGAGCCGATCATCTCCGAGGAACTGTTTGACCGTGTACAGGAGACCCGCCAAAACCCGCAGCAGTTCAAATTTTCTGCATAAAGCAGAACACGGTGCAGCCCCTTTTCAGAGGCTGCACCGTATCCTGCATAAAACCCTCGTTATCCGCCCGTCACAAATCTCTGACTGGCTTTTTTACATTTTCTTATGATTTCGACTACCGACAGCGCCACATGGTGGCGCACGCAAGGCTCCTTTTTCACGGCGATCTGCCGCTTCTCAGTTCTTCAGGCTCTGCAGCGGAGCGGGGATGCGGCCGCCACGGGCGATGAAATCTGTGCTGGCGGCTTCATGGACCGGCATCACCGGCGCAGAACCCAACAGGCCGCCCAGTTCCACCATGTCACCCACATCCTTCCCCTCCACGGGGATGATACGGACAGCGGTGGTCTTGCTGTTGACCATGCCCACCGCCGCCTCGTCAGCGATGATGGCGGAGATGGTCTCGGCAGTGGTGCTGCCGGGCACGGCGATCATATCCAGCCCCACGGAGCATACGCAGGTCATGGCCTCCAGCTTATCCAGCGTCAGGGTACCGTCCAGAGCGGCGGCGATCATGCCCTCGTCCTCCGACACCGGGATAAAGGCGCCGGACAGTCCGCCCACATGAGAGGACGCCATGACGCCGCCCTTCTTCACGGCGTCGTTCAGCAGCGCCAGCGCCGCCGTGGTGCCGTGGGTGCCGCAGACGGACAGCCCCATCTCCTCCAGGATCCGGGCCACGCTGTCTCCGATGGCGGGGGTGGGCGCCAGAGACAGATCCACAATGCCAAAGGGAGTATCCAGCCGCCGGGAGGCCTCGGTGGCCACCATCTGACCCACACGGGTGATCTGGAAGGCCGTCTTTTTGATGGTCTCCGCCACCACGTCAAAGGGCTGGTCCTTGCAGGACCGCAAGGCGTGGTGTACCACGCCGGGGCCGGAGACGCCCACATTGATGACGCTGTCGGCCTCACCCACCCCATGGAAGGCCCCTGCCATAAAGGGGTTATCCTCCACGGCGTTGCAGAACACCACCAGCTTGGCGCAGCCCAGCCCGTCGGTGTCACGGGTCAGATGGGCCGTCTCCTTGATGATGCGGCCCATGCGGGCCACGGCGTCCATGTTGATGCCCGCCTTGGTGGAGCCCACGTTGACACTGGAGCAGACGATATCCGTCTCCGCCAGTGCCTGTGGAATGGCCCGCAGCAGCAGCTCGTCGCCGTGGGCAAAGCCCTTCTGCACCAGCGCCGAGTAGCCGCCGATGAAGTCCACGCCGCAGGTCTTGGCGGCCCGGTCCATAGCGTGGGCAAAGGGAACGTAGTCCTCCGTGTTGCAGCCGCCGGCCACCAGCGCCATGGGGGTCACGGAGATGCGCTTGTTGACGATGGGAATACCGAACTCCCCCTGGATCTCCTCGCCAGTCCGCACCAGATGCTGCGCCCGGCGGCAGATCTTATCATAGATCTTCTCGCAGCAGCGCTTGGGATCCTCACTGACGCAGTCCAGCAGGGAGATACCCATGGTGATGGTGCGGATATCCAGATGGCGCTTATCGATCATGTCGATGGTATCAAAAATGTGATGTATACTCAGCATGGCTCCCCCTCTTACAGCTTGTGCATTGCGTCGAAGATGTCCTCCCGCTGGATACGCAGAGACAGATCACGGGCCTCGCCGTAGGCGGTGATGTCGGTCCGCAGCTGCTCGAAGGAGCCCCGGCACCCTGCCAGATCCACCACCATCATCATGGTAAAGCACCCCTCCATGATGGTCTGGCTGATCTCCAGCACGTTGACCCCATGCTGGGCCAGTGTGCCGCACACACCGGCAATGATGCCCACCTGATCTCTTCCTACCACGGTCACGATGGCTTTCATATTTTTCCACTCCGTTCTGTAATTCTTCCGTCAGCTTGGCATTTCTCTGTCCAGTGGACAGAGATCTGACGCTTTCCTGACGCATTATTATACCGGATTTTTCCCGGACTGACAAGCGTTTTTCCCAAATTGGATGCCCTCCGTCACGACCGGTAAAGTCCCCCGGCCGGATGTCCATCCGGCCGGGGGACTGATTCGATTTTACGTCAATACGCCTGACCGGATATTTTACATTGGCAGCTTCCCCTACACGCCCAGACGGGTCCAGAGGCGATCGTACAGGCGCAGGGTCTCAGCGGGGAGATTCTCATAGATCTCGCAGCGGCGGAGCACCTCCTCCGAGGGGGCCATGACCTCGTAGATCTCCGGATCCAGCGGCTCCTCGTTGACCTCCTCATAGTAGGCCGGGTACTCCTCCAGCGCCTCACCGTTGGGGGAGGCATACCAGATGTAGTCCATGTTGGCCAGATTGGCCTTTGTAGAGGCGATGAAGTTGATCCACTCCTCCGCCTCGGACATATGCTGGCTGCTCTTCAGGATGCACATGGCATCCACGAACCAGTTGCTGCCCTCCTCCGGGACAACGAAGGCCAGATCCTCGTTATTCTCCAGCATGGTCAGGTAGTCGCCGGCGTAATACATGGCCACGGCAGCGTTGCCGCCTTCCATTTTCTGGAACACCTCATCCATGACGAAGGCCTGATACACGCCGCTGTCCTTGGCCTGCTTCAGCAGGGCGAAGGCCTCCTCCAGCTGGCTCTCGTCGGTGGTATTGATGCTGTATCCCAGATACAGCAGGGCCGCCGCCAGAGCGTCACGGGAGTTGTTGATCATCAGCACCTGTCCGGCGTACTGGGGGTCGAACATGGCGCTCCAGCTGGTGATAGGCTGGGAGACCATGGTGGTGTTGTAGATGATGCCCAGTGTACCCCAGGTGTAGGGGACGGTGTACTTGTTCTCCGGGTCGTAGCTGAGGTTCTTATAGGTATCGGCAATGTGGTCAAAGTTGGGGATGTGGCTGTAATCCAGCTCCGCCAGCATATCCTCGTCAATGAGCCGGGCGATCATATAGTCCGAGGGGACGATGACATCGAAGTCGGCGCCGCCCATTTTGATGAGGGAGTACAGGGCCTCGTTGCTCTCCGCCGTCTGGTAGTTGACCCGGATGCCGGTCTCCTCCTCAAACTGGGTGATGAGACTCTCGTCGATATACTCGCCCCAGGAGCACACGTTCACCACCCGGTCGGACCGGGCGGAGCGGCCGGTGACGATCAGCGTCACCACCAGCACGCAGGCTGCCAGCCCCGCCCCCACACGGCGCAGGGTCTTATGGAGCTTGCTGCGGTTGGGGTGGGGGGCCGCCGACGGAGCGGTGTGGTGCTCCGCCTTCAGGCGGTGGTCGGCACGGCTCTCCCGCAGGTTCACGACGGCCAGCAGCACCAGCACCGTCACGAACAGCAGGGTGGAGATGGCGTTGATCTCCGGGCTGACCCGCTTCTTGGTCATGCCGTAGATGGTCATGGCCAGCGTGGAGGAGCTGGTACCGGCGGTGAAGTAGCTGATGATGAAGTCATCCACGGACATGGTGAAGGCCGTCAGAGCGCCGGAGACGATACCGGGCTTGATCTCTGGGATCACCACACGCCAGAAGGCCTGCATCCACGTGCAGCCCAGATCCTGCGCCGCATCGATGAGGTTGCGGTCCATCTGCCGCAGCTTGGGTCCCACGGACAGGATCACATAGGGGATGTTGAAGCAGATATGGGCCAGCAGCAGTGTGCCGAAGCCCATGGTCAGGCGCTCCGGCAGCACCACCAAAGACTGCCACGAATTCATCCACCCGGCGAAAGCGCCCCAGCCGTTGAAGAACACCACGAACAGCAGGCACAGGCTGACGCCGGTGACGATATCCGCATTCATCATGGGGATGTTGTTGACGGCGTTCACCGCCGCACGACGGCGGCGGCTCATGGCGTACAGGCCGATGGCGGCGAAGGTGCCGGCGATGGACGCCACGATGGTGGACAGCAGCGACACCAGCAGCGTGGTATAGACGCTGTTCATAATGAGCCGGTTGGAGAGAAGGGACTCGTACCACTTCAGGGAGAAGCCCTTCCACACGCTGGAGCTGGTACCGGCGTTGAAGGAAAAGACGATCAGGATGATGATGGGTGCATAGAGAAACAGGAACACCAGCGCCATCAGCAGCCGGTCGCCAAAGCGATTCTGGGTGCGGCTCATAGCTTCACCGCCTGTTCCTCGCCCTCACCGAAGCGATTCATCACCAGCATACACACCAGCACAATGATCATCATCACCAGCGAAATGGCAGCGCCCAGCTGGGGGTTGTAGGCACCCCCCAGAAACTGCCGCTCAATGAGGTCGCCCAGCAGCAGCTCCGTGCCGCCGCCCAGCATCCGGCTGATGGCGAAGGTGGACACCGACGGCACGAACACCATGGTGATGCCCGACACCACGCCCGGCAGGGACAGGGGCAGGATCACCCGGCGGAACACCGTCAGGCTGCCGGCCCCCAGATCACGGGCGGCCTCCAGCAGGGAGTGGTCCAGCTTGATGATGACGGAATAGATGGGCAGGATCATGAAGGGCAGGTAGTTATACACCATGCCCAGCACCACGGCCCCTTGGGTATTGATCATCCGGAAAAAGCTGATGTCCGTTCCGAAGATGTTGTTGTACAGGGCAATCAGCCCGATCTTCCGGAACAGCTGATTCAAAAGGCCGTTGTTTTCCAGAATTGCCATCCAGGAATAGGTCCGCAGCAGGAAGTTCATCCACATGGGCAGCATAATGAGCACCATGGCCGTCCGCTGAAAGGAGGCCCCCTCCCGGCTCATGAGATAGGACACCGGGTAGCCGATGATCAGACAGATCATCGTGGCGATGATGGCCAGCTTGAAGGACCGGAGGAACACCTCCGTATAGCCCCCCATCTGCACGAAGTTATCCAGAGTAAAGCCGCCGTCGGCGGAAGAAAAGGCGTAGACCACCATAATGACAATGGGGGCCACCACGAAGATCGCCATCCACACCTCGTAGGGTACGGCGAACCGGGAGAGCTTATTCTTCATCCCCGCTCTCCTCCTCGTCCGTCTCCAGAGAGGCGTCCGCCAGCTCCTCATACTCCTCGGAGTAGGAGCTGTAATCTCCGAACTGGCCGGAGTATTCGCTCTTTTTCATGATGTGGAAGCCGTCGGGATCGATCTTCACGCCGATGCGGGCGCCCTCCGGGGAGTGATCCGTGGTCTGAATGAGCCACTTGAAGCCCCGGAAGTCCACAATGATATCGTACTGCATCCCCTTGAAGGTGACGCTGGTGACGGTGCCTACCAGCTGCCCCTGCTCCACGGGGACGATGTCGATATCCTCCGGACGGATGACCACGTCCACCGGCTCGTTGGGGGCGAAGCCGCCGTCCACGCAGGGGAACTCCCGGCCGTACATCTTCACTACCTTGTCCCGGACCATGACGCCGTTCAAAATATTGCTCTCACCGATAAAATCCGCCACGAAGGCGTTCTTCGGCTCGTTGTAGATATCCTCCGGGGTGCCGATCTGCTGGATACGGCCCTTGTCCATCACCACCACGGTGTCGGACATGGTCAGGGCCTCCTCCTGATCGTGGGTAACGTATACAAAGGTAATGCCCATCTGCTGCTGGATCCGTTTCAGCTCGATCTGCATATCCTTCCGCAGGCGCAGGTCCAAGGCACCCAGCGGCTCGTCCAACAGCAGCACCTTGGGCCGGTTCACCAGCGCACGGGCAATGGCCACACGCTGCTGCTGGCCGCCGGAGAGCTGATGGATCCTCCGGTGCTCAAAGCCCTTCAGGCTCACCACGCCCAGCATCTCTGTCACCCGCTGCTCGATCTCGTCGGCAGGCACCTTGGCGATCCGCAAGCCAAAGGCGATGTTTTCAAAGACATCCAGATGGGGAAACAGGGCATACTTCTGAAAGACAGTGTTGATCTGCCGCTTATGCGGCGGAACGTCATTGATCCTCACACCGTCAAAGGTGACGTCTCCCGACGTGGGCGTCGTGAAGCCGCCAATGATCCGCAGCGTCGTGGTCTTGCCACAGCCGCTGGGGCCAAGCAGTGTGAGGAATTCGGAATCGTTGATATACAGATTGATGTGATCGAGAACCAGCTCGTCGTCAAACGCCATGCAGAGATCCCGCAGGCGAATCAACTCTTTGGACATTTATCCTCCCCCGTTCGTTAAATAATATCTACCTCTTTTCTCTGTTCAAAGGGAGGCCTTGCGGACAGGCCTGATATCTCTCGTTGAAATTTGGCAGATTCACTATATATAAAAAGCGAAGAAATGTCAATGAATATTTTTCCCTGTTTAAGGAAAATTCTGCACGGTGGAGA
>OJPM01001880.1_pt1 | contig 9515 bp, 9 predicted proteins | sample 1598471 | NCBI WGS metagenome assembly OJPM01 (sample SAMN03922484, study PRJEB24848) | human gut metagenome | isolation source: stool sample | host: Homo sapiens | place: Germany | collected 2011-05 | reverse complement strand
AACTTTTTTCGGATTTTCTAAAAATTTAAATTGTGATTTTAAACTTGAAAATTAACGGCACAAGATATCAGTAATCATCAGGATTTTCGCACCTTTTTAACCGCAAAATCCGTTCTAAAAATACAGTAAATTTTCCGAAAAATGAAAATTTATTCACGGAATTACAAATCAATTTTCAGCTTTGTATCAAGGGTGCGTGAAATGTTCAGTTTGCTTGTTTTATCAACATGAGCATAAAAGTTCAATGTGGTTGCGGCACTGCTGTGTCCGAGCCACTCCTGAACCTGAACAACCGTAAATCCCATATTAAGCAAATTACTTGCAACGCTGTGTCTGAGGTCATGAAGTCGGATATTCGGCAAATCACTCTCAACAATCATTTGATGAAAATTTTTCGTGAGATAATTCGGTGTGATGACCTTGCCGTCAGGCCATACACACACATAATCGTTGTCAATATAGCCGCTGCCGAGCAACCTCTTTTCACTCTCCTGCTTTCTTTTTTGAGCAAGCAGATATTGAAATACCTTGTCGGGAATCGGAAGTGTTCTGTAACTGCTTTCGGTCTTTGGCGGTGAAGTATATGAACCACCGACATGCTGTTGAAGTGTTTCGCTAATTGTAATTGTCCTGTTTTCCATATCAACGGCTTTCCACTTCAAGCCAAGCACCTCTCCACGGCGTAATCCGAATACGGCGCAGATTGTAACAGGCACTTCAATAGGTGTGTCCTTAACTGTCTTCAAAAGCTCATTAACCTGCCTTTCGTTCAAATACTGGCTTTTGAATTTTACCGAATGAGGCTTCCTTGCAAGTGTCGCAACATTGACCGTTATAATGCCCTTTCGTGCCGCATCATTTAAAGCCTTGCTTATACAGCGGTGGATGTGCGTTATAGTTGTGGGCGACAGCGGTTCGCTCCCGTCAGATTTACTTTTTTCAAAAACAAGGTACTTGTAAAAATCTTCAAGGTCACTCACTTTCAATTCCTGAATTTTTATTCTCCTCGGATAAAAGTACGGCACAATATGGTTTCCCACATTTCCCGAATAACCTCTGTATGTATTCGCCCTGATTTCCGGCTCAATTTCATCAAGCCACTCAACCATATAATCAGCAAAATACATATCGCAATAGTCCACATTGCGTTTTGAATACTCACGGCACTTTTCATTGAGAAATTCCTTTGCCCGCTTTTTATTCCCTTTGACTTCAAAACCTGTTGAAATCCATTTTGTTCTGTATTTGATATTTCCTTTTTTAGTAAGTTCGTTTGTTCTCAGGCTCAGAACTGCATAATATTTTCCGTCCTTTACCTGAAGGCTGCCTGATACTCCCATTTATAATCTCCTTTCATAATGAGAACAGACTGCCAATGCACATACTAATTGTACTCTGCGTTGACAGTCTGTTCAAGTGTTTATTGGCTATTTCTCGTTACTTTTTTCGGCATTGAGAAATTCTTCGAGATATTTTTTAGGAATGATGTATCTACGCCCCGCTCTAACGGATTTGATTGTACCTTCTTTAAGCATTTTATAGGTCAATGTTCTGCCTGTATGGAGAATACTCATAAGATCAACCGTAGTCAGCACATCACTGTAATTGTCGAGAATACCTTTCTTTTCGCTTTCGCTCATAAATTCACCTCCAATCTATAAAATATTTTCATCAAACCAATAAGCCTGAAAGATTTTTCCGCTGTTTGTCAAAAACCGTCCCTGTGAAGATTTTGCAATTTTATCTGAGGCATCCGTATTGTCAAGAATAATCTGCGACAACACATTATCCGCCCTACCGCATATTCTCGTATCAATGTTATTCCGTATCTGACCGTTGAGGATTGCGGCATCAGGTCTTTGTGTTGCAAGAACAAGGTGAATTCCAAAGGCTCTGCCTTGTCTTGCTATAAGAGAAAGTTCTGATTCGATTTTTAAAATCTCATCCTTCTGTTGCTTTGTCAGTCCTGTTTTGTCAAGCACTTCGGCAATCTCATCACACGCAAAAATAATTCTTTGGAGTTTTTTCTCTGTATTGCGATTGTACTCATCAATATTTGCAAAAGCGGCATTACGCAAAATCTGTTTTCTCATTTTCAGCTCAGTTGTTACATCAATAAGCACCTTGAGAAGAGTTTCTTCGTCAGTCAGTAAACAACATTTCTTGTGCCAAACATTCGGAAAATCTACACCGCCTTTAAAATCTGCAATATAGATTTTTGCACCTTTTTTAACACACTGCATTAAAACAAGTTTGAGTAAAATGCTCTTACCTGAACCTGTTGAACCGCCGATAAGCATATGCGGAATTTAGGCAATGTTTACACTCACCCGTCCCGAATAACCTTCACCAAGCACAATTTCAAAATTCTCATCGCTCAGCAAATTTTCCGACCATTCGATATAATCCGAAAGCCTGTTTTCACCGTCAACACATCTGATAATCACGACACGGCAATCATCGCCCTCACGCATCTCATCAATATGTATATTGAGTGCAGATTCTATTCTGTCTTGATTATCAGTCCATTCCGACAGAGGAATGCCAAAGGTTTTGAATTTGAGAATCATAACCCTGTCATTACTTTTATCAACTGATTTTGACAAAAGCAACGGTGCTTCTCCTGCGGAATTTACAAATCCTATTCTGTGCAAATTGTTGCTGACACCGATTGAGCCAAACGGCATACCGATTAAAAAAGTCAGGGCAAATGTTACTGACGGAATCAAAATAAGCACCAGCACAGAAGTCATAAATTTCTGCAAATTTTGAAAATAACCGTAAGGCTGCCAGATTGAATAGCGACATTCCCAGAAAATCAAACAAAATGCAAGATAGATAATTGCAATAACTCTGCCCGAATTTTTGCCGAAAATTCTTTTCAATCCGTTTGAGAAATATATGCCGAGGATACGCATATTCCACCGATTATGAAGACTTGATTTGTCATTGTTATCAATCATCCGCTTTAACCTCTTTCACCTTGTTGATTTCAGTAACCGTGTAGGTATTGACATCGGTATATTCCACAAGAAAGTTTATTCTTCGCAGAAAGGCTTTCCATGTTTCAGGCTTGTAATGCTGAACCTCGCTGTATTGCTCACAGAGAGAAATATTTGAGGTAATATACACCGTGTCATAGCAAGCGACTTTGTCGTTGAATCTTGCCGGAAGAATAAGAGGATAAATATCAAGATAATTCAGCATATCTTCTATCGGAATCTGTGACGCAAATTCTTCAAAAACGAGTACAGATTGTCCGTGATAGCTGTCAAAATTTATCCCTGTACTACGGCGATACGCAGTAATTCTGCAAATATCGGATGCCCTGTGTTTTTGATATATCCTCCTTGTCTTGCCTGTTCCCGACTTTCCGTAAACATAGTAAACGGTAACCTGTCTTTTCTTTTCACGGAACATATTTGAAAGAACTGTTTGCCTAAGTGTATCAATCTCTTTTATCCTAAAGGCATATTTCGGGTGGAGCTTGATAATTTCGTAGGTATCAAGTCCGTTTTCGATTTCTTCAATCAGAGCGGACATATCGGGAGAATTTTCATCAACAGGCTTTGGAACATTACCAACCTCTTCAAAGGTATCAATAAGGTTTGTCTGTTCCTTATCAGAACCCTGCCACTTGCCCTCCTTACGGAGATAGTCACGATTTTCCATTACACTGCCGTTAGCCTTGTCAATATGCGCAACAGGGAATCTGTTCTTCAATGTTGAAAAGCGAATCGGCGATTTTGAGTAAATGAAAATGTGCATATGCTTTGTGCCTGTGGTTGCAATTTCATCCACAAGACAAAAATAATCGGGACTGAACAGATGCAGAGTATTCTTAACCGAATTATGGTCAAGCTCGTAATCATCAGGGTTATTTATGGTCAACAGCCACTTCCTCGACTGAGGATTTGAACTGCCCATATAAAAACCTCCCTGCTACTGCTACATTGCTACGATAGGGGGTAATACTACCCCTATCGCAGAGCCTCTGCACGGTGTGCTTAAGGCACACCATGCAAAGACTGATTTGGTGCAGTTTAAGCCTTTCCCGCATTGACAGCACGAATATTCTTCGCCGTTGCAGAAACCTTGTAGCCCTCGGGAGTCCAATACGGACGCATCTCAAGTCCGTCAAAGATGACCACCGGATAATGCCTGTCATCAGGCTTTTCAAGTTTGCACTCGCCGTCAATCTTGACCGTCAGCTTTTCAAAAGCCTTATCAGGCAAAGCAACGGTGTATTTAAATCCGCTGACCTCACCTGTTCTCTTGCCGTTCTCATAGACATATGACGGTGCAACATCAACAAGTACAGGGTTTTTGCCGATTGTCTTGTTGGCATCAATCGCAATTAAGTTAATGTTCATTCTTAAAATCCTTTCAAATAATAAATTATCATCGATGATGGCTATATTATACATTTCTGATTTTTATCAGTCACTCCGATTTACCGGAGTGACAAATGAAAAAACTGTTAATTTTGCAAACGCACAAATTGTAAAAAAACAAGGCACACTGCAAAATACTGCAATGTGCCTTAATAATCATATCTTAATGAAGCTTAAGCATTCGAGCTAATCTATCATTCTCTATCTTATTTTCAATATAACTATTTACTTTTTCAATAGCATATTGAATAGGATCAAGCTCATCCTTGCCCTCATTAAGGTATTCGGGAATCTCTTCTAATATCTCATACGCTGTATTCGATATTACGGTGTCCGTTCTGCATATTCCGGCTTTAGTTAACAATGAATAGATTATATCTACATCAATATATAACGCTAATGCAAACATAAAACGAAACACCTTAAGTCTTCCGAAAGTGATATCGTAATGATTGATCAAACTGTTAATGGTATCATTTGAAAATTCGGTTATCAACTTGATATCCTCCCAGGTGATGCCATTATTTCTCATAATAGTTTTTACAACATTACCAAAGGTTTCACTCCCATTTGTTTTAACATCTTTAGATGTAATATTTTTGCTGTTTTGCATACTACTGCATCAAAACACAATATCCATACGGTAACTAAATTTTTAAATTTATATTGCATAATATAACCTCCTTAAAAAAATTATTTTTTGATGACTTTTTTAAGTCCTGTCATCACGGACTTTTTATAGGCACTAAACATTAGTGCTGATTACTAAATTTTCTCTTTGACCTATAACATGATTTATATTATCGGTCGGTTATAAATGATTTATTTCCATACAGTATTTTTATACCATTTAACCCTCGTATGGAAGGGTTCTCGTGTTAGTTTTGCAAACAAAAAAGAGCACAAATCAAAATTGTACTCTTTCGTCTTTCATAATCGAATATAACATAGCCGATTATGTTTCTATTTAATTTTCATTGATTTCGAGTAAAAAAGGGTACACTACCCTAAGGAACTCAAAAATGACTTAAAATCATCTACTTCAGTGCAATGTTTCAGCACCGTTTCATCTTAATTCAAATTCAAAGTTTTACCTTTGATCTAGCTTTTCGCCAATTTAATCTTTTAATTGATTTTTCTTAACAACTTAGGTAACAAGGAGAATACCTAAATAATATCACATTCATAAAAATATTGCAATAGTTATTTACAATTTTTCACAATATTCCGTATTGCAATTTACAAAATATCGGTTTCATAAACCTATTTTTTGTAAATTGGGGCTTACTTTTATGTCTGTTTACACTTCCATTACATTATCAGTCCAAAGCTCGCACTGTGTCATAACCGTCTGCACAGCATCTTCCATACCTTCGGGCGGATACTTGTGCTTTTTCAGGAGCTTTTTGATAAGCATACGCATTTTTGCTCTTGCAGACTCTCGTTTTTGCCAATCAATCGTCTTGTTTTTGCGGAGAGTATCAGCAAGTTCTTTTGTAATTGCAATTAACTCGTCATTTTCGTAAAAATCTTTAATTGCCTGTGGCTTAGTCAAAGCATCATAGAAGGCAAGCTCATCAGCAGTAAGTCCGAGTTCTTCGCCCTCTTTTTGCGCTGTCGCAATTTGCTTTGCCAGCTTCAGCATTTCTTCAATGACTTCTTCATTGGTCAGCATACCGTTCAAATATGCATTGAGCGAACGCTGCATAATCTCGCTGAATTTCTCGGATTTAACCACATTCGTTCTGCGATAAATTGAAACCTGCTCTGCAATCAACTTTTTCAAAAGTTCGACGGCAAGGTTCTTTTCTTTCATATTCGCAACTTCTTGCAGGAACTTCGGGTCAAACAAAGAAAATTCTTCCTTAATATCCGAGAAAAGATTGATAACTCCGTCGCTTTTGATACTCTGCTTCAAAAGCTCGTTTATTCTTGCGTTCATTTCCGGCAGAGAAATCTTTTTGTCCACACCGGTATTCGTCAATCTGAGAACCAGTACACGCACAGACTCAAAGAACGCCGCTTCAAATCTGCTGTCCTCATCAACCAAAGAAGAACAGAGAGATAATGCCTGATGAAGCATAAGGGCTTCTTTTACGAAAGAGTCTTTATCATCAACCTTTTCTCTGCCCATAATAAAGTTGACAGCACCGCTGATTGTTTTTGCTCTTTCAAGGTCTGTTCCGTTTTTGAACTTGGAGTAATCGTATCCGTGAAATTTATCTCGGCACACATCTAACTTCTTAAGAAATTCAGGATATGCAACTTTTGCTACATCGGTATCGCCGTAGTTCTTTTTATCACGGGAGGTGTAGTCATTCATTGCCTGCTTCAAGGCGGTGGCAATTCCGACATAGTCAACAACAAGACCGCCTTCTTTATCACGGAACACACGGTTTACACGGGCGATAGCCTGCATAAGATTGTGTCCGGACATAGGCTTGTAAACATACATTGTGGCAAGAGACGGCACATCAAAGCCTGTAAGCCACATATCAACAACAATCGCAATTTTAAGCGGACTGTTGTTGTCCTTAAATTTCTTTGCAAGTTCGTTTTTGTGGTGCTTGTTTCCGATTATTTCACGCCATTCTTCCGGGTCATTGTTGCCGGAAGTCATAACAACTGCAACCTTTTCTGTCCAAGCAGGACGAAGTTCTAAGATACGCTTGTAAATTTTCATAGCGATAGGGCGAGAATAAGCAACAATCATTGCTTTACCTGTCAGCAGGTTTTCTCTGTTGTTCTCGTAGTGGTCGAGTATATCGCTTACTAGCGAATTGATGGTGTTATCATTGCCGAGGATTGCTTCCATCTGACCGAGTTCACGCTTGCTCTTTTCGATAACTTCTTCATCGGCATTGGCGGACATAATATCATACTCGGTATCAATCATCCGTAGCGTTGCTTCATCGAGATTGAGCTTAATTACACGGCTTTCGTAATAAACTGGGCGGGTTGCTCCGTCCTCGACAGCCTGTGTCATATCGTAAATGTCGATATAGTCACCGAATACCTCACGGGTACTACGGTCTTTTGAAGAAATAGGAGTGCCTGTAAAGCCGATATATGTAGCGTTAGGTAAGGTGTTGCGGATAACACGAGCCGTACCGATTTTTACCTTACCGGTTTTAGCGTCCACGGTTTCTGTCAGTCCGTATTGTCCACGGTGCGCTTCGTCTGCCATAACAACGATGTTGTGGCGTTGGGATAACGCTTCGTGAGACTCCTCGAACTTTTGCATAGTGGTAAAAATAATGCCGTTCGCCTGTCTGCCGTCCAACCAATCCTTTAATCCCACATCATTTTTACCCGAAGTTTCTGTCAGCTTTCTGCAAGTAGCGTGTACCGGCTCTTGCCTCAAAAAGTCTTTGCACTTTGCAAACTGACCGTAAAGCTGGTCGTCAAGGTCGTTTCTGTCGGTAATTACAACAATCGTCGGGCTGTCCAACGCTTCTTGCAACAAATGAGCATAGAACACCATAGACAGCGACTTTCCGCTGCCTTGGGTATGCCAAAATACGCCGCCCTTACCATCGGTAACGGTGGCGTGCTTTGTGGATTCAATCGCTTTTCTGACTGCAAAGTATTGATGATACCCTGCGAGTATCTTAAACGAATTGATACCCTCGTTAGAAAAGCAAATAAAGTTTTTGATTATATCAAGCAGTCGTGCCTTTTGGAACATACCCTCAAAGAAAGTATCAAACTGTGCATACTGTGTATTTTCATAGTCGCCGTCTTTTGTTTTCCACTCCATAAAGCGGTCTTCACCGGAGGTGATCGTACCCGCTTTGGAGGTCAACTGGTCGCTCATAACACAGATGGCGTTATATACAAACATTGACGGGATTTCCTGCATATAATTACGGAGCTGTCTGTACGCTTCGGAGGCGTCGGTTTCCTCACGGGAGGGAGATTTCAGCTCAACTAAAACTACCGGCAAGCCGTTCAAAAAGAGAATTACATCAGGGCGTTTATTGCTGTTTTCAATGAAAGTCCATTGATTAGCAACGATAAAGGAGTTATTGTCGGGATTTTTGTAGTCAACGAGATAGACGATAGAGGAGCGTTCCTCACCGTCAACAAAATACCTAACAGGAATACCGTTTTGCAAATAGTCCATAAAGACAGCGTTTTTCTGCACAAGCTCTCCGTTTTCAAAGTTTTTGAGCTTGAATAAGGCATCCTGAATTGCGTCATCAGGCAGACCTCTGTTCAAACGATACAGGGAGTCAATCAGAACCTCCTCATATAACGGACAGTAAAAATCCCTTTCTATATCGGGACCGTATGCGTAATCGTACCCTAAATCATTTCTAAACAGCTCGATTACAGAGTTTTCATAATCTGCTTCGGTATATAATCCCGGCATTTTCGTTTCTCCTTTTTTATAGTTTGGCTATTTCTATTGTATAACCATTCCTATTCATTTCTTTTGCTAATGAAAGAGCCGCATCTTCAACATTATTTTTAAACGGAATATATAAAAGTCCACTAATATCTGAAGGTGACTCCATATCTTCTGCTTGTGATAATAAAATAGCAACTTTAGAGCGTCCTTTTGCTGCAAGCAACATTCCTAATTCTAAGACAACATTTTGTCTAACACGATACTTTTTTCTATCTTCGCTATCCTTTGCATATCCGATATCATCAGGTGTAGCAAGTACTATGCCAAAATCAGCTTGATTTGTATATTTTTCAAGTTTTTCTATTATGGTGCTTCCGTCCGATGGAAGTTGGTCTAAAATTAGCGGTTCCAAATCCCATCTGCGAAGCATTTTTATCGTGTCCGTAAACAACAAAAACTTTGTTATTTTGTGGTATGCCTGTTGTTGGCGCAGACAATAATTTCTCAATTTCAGATACATTTTTACCTTGGCAGTTTACCGTTCCTTTATCCCAGCAATTTACATTACATCCATTAGCAAGTTTTAATACTGTTCCAAGGTTATTTCCTGCACGATTTTCCTGCGAAATAGTTTGTCCTGACTTCTTAAGTAATACTTTTACTTGTTCGATAGTTAAGTTAATAGCCATAATTAAAATCCTTTCTTTTTATTATAAACAATAATTTAGCGGCTTAAAGGTCGATGTCGGAAACAACAAGCTCGCCGG
>OJPM01001853.1_pt1 | contig 9639 bp, 8 predicted proteins | sample 1598471 | NCBI WGS metagenome assembly OJPM01 (sample SAMN03922484, study PRJEB24848) | human gut metagenome | isolation source: stool sample | host: Homo sapiens | place: Germany | collected 2011-05 | reverse complement strand
TATGCCGCTTCTGATGTGAGCAAGGCGGAAAGGCACAACGAACGCAAGAATGAAAGCTATGAAAATATGAATGTGATTGAGGAACGCATACCCTATAATGTGCATTTCAAAAAGCCTTTTGCCCCGACCTATATGGAGCAATTAAAGCAGATGGAAGCTGATGGTTTAGCGTCGCTTCGTGGTTTGAGAAAAGACGCAACGCTGTTCAATGAGATTGTGATTGATGTGAACACAATGTACTTCGAGCGTAACGGTGGCTACGAATATGCAAAGCAGTTTTATGAAGAAGCGTTCCATTTTATCGAGGAAAAATTCGGTGCAGAAAATGTTATATCGGCTGTAATGCACGCTGATGAAATCAATGTAGCGGCAACCGAGGAACTTGGGAAAGAGGTGTACCACTATCATCTTCACGCTATGGTTCTGCCTGTGGTGGAGAAAGAAATCCTATGGAGCAAGCGTTGCAAAGATGAAAAACTGCGAGGAACAGTTAAGGAAGTTGTTCATCAAATCAGCCATTCAAAGAAATGGAAATCGGATATTCCGCTGACCGACGAAAAAGGCAATCCGCTTCTCAGAAAGAACGGAAAACCGATGTTCCGAGCTTCATACAGTATTCTGCAAGATGAATTGTTTAACCATATGACGGAGCAAGGCTTCAAAGGCTTTCAGCGTGGCGAATACGGAAGTACAGCAGAACACCTGACTTCCCTGCAATATCAAATCAAGCAGGACAAGGAACGCTTGGAGAAGTTGCAGAAGCGCATTCAGCATGAACAGATAAAATATGAGCCTGCCCGTAATGTTTCTAAAACCTATAACGAGATTGACCGTATGGGGCAGAAAACAATCACAGGTAAAATGGCAATCTCCAAAGAGGATTATTCTGAGCTTACTGCCCTTGCCAAAGAGGGCATTACAAGTCGTGCGGAAATTAGCGAATTAGAACAGAGTGCCAACTATTACCGACAGAAATATTTTGACTGTGCAAACGCGCTCGAAAGAATGAAAACTAAATACAACGAACTGAAAGAAAAGTGCAGACCTTTTCTTCAAGCGTTGGAGCATTTCCCCGAAGTTGCTAAACTTTTTACCGAAAAAGTGAAGCAACTTTTTTCTTTTAAGGAAGCACAGGAACGAGCCGAAAAAGAAGCAAGGGAAAAAGAACGACAGGAGCGTATCAAGGCTCGAAGAAACAAGCGTGGTATGGAAAGATAACCATTTCCATTATACTCACGACTTAATGACTTCTTGATATATTGAAAATCTGCGGTTACTGGGTGCTCTAATGTGAATGCCCAGCAATCAAATTTTATGAAAGAGAGGAACTGACTATATGAAAGAACAGAAATATTCTTATTCACAGCGAATTGGAAAGACAACATTCATCGTAAATGTAAAGCAGTCCGAAAGTGCCAAAAAGCCTTTGAATACGGTGTTTCAAGACATCTGCAAGCACGAGGTTTTGGGCGATTTCTTTACGGACAAATCATTTAATTTAGAAAATCCACAAAAAGTATCTTGACAAACTCGACCCCGAAGGCACCGGCTACCGGGCGCGCACCCGCTTCTCCAAGTTTTTCAATCTCCCGGAGCTGATGAACCTGTTCCGCGAAGTTGCTGACATCAAAACCGCCGATCAGCTTCACTTGCCCACGCCGGAGGTGGAATACCACAATATCGTGGCCCAGCCTACCGAGCAGCAACAGGAAATGGTGAAGGCACTCTCCGAGCGTGCCTCTCTGGTGCACAGCGGCACGGTGGACCCCTCCCAGGACAATATGCTCAAGATCGTGCGCTGCTAAGCGCAAAAGTGTATCTCCCCCGCAGGGGGACATTATTAAAAGTGAATAATGGGAACAACCAACCTACCTGGCGAGGAAACTCAAAGGGGACAATCGCATGTTGGTAAAGCGGATAAGGAGTTAATCGCAAGACTTCGACGCTCCGCAAGTTCCGTGTCCTATGGTTAAAGCTATACTGCCTGAACCTTAGTTCCGACTTGGTGCACAGCATCGCCCACCGGAAAGCGATTGATACCGGTGTCATTGTATGCTCGCTGTTGTTGATTTTGGGCGAGTAACTTTTTGCAATGAAAGAGCGCACAATGAGTGTGAATAAAGGAACGAAAAAGGAACCTAAGGGATGCTCGATTCGTACACTTTTGACGAATGGCAGGATTGCCTAAAGGGGGCGACCCCCATGGCAACGGAGTCACCATAGTAGTCAGAGCAAGGGAAAGCCTTGTACACGGCGAAGGGTGACAGGTAATTTAGACTTAGTTAGAAAGGAGTAGGTGCGTGAGATGCGTACAGCCCAAACTGTTTTAACGGTCATTCAAGAACGTGGAAAACAGCACAAACCCATTGAAAGAGTTTACAAACTCTTGTTCAACCGGGACTTCTATCTCAATGCCTATGCGAAGTTATACCCGAATAACGGCGCAATGACCAAAGGTGTTACAGATGAAACGGTTGATGGTATGTCGATCCAGAAAATCGACAGGATGATTGAACTTCTAAGAGAAGAAAAATACCAATGGAAGCCCGCAAGACGTGAATATATTCCAAAGGAAAATGGAAAGAAACGTCCTCTTGGTATTCCTACATGGGGAGACAAACTATTGCAGGAGGTAATGCGAGAAATATTAGAAGCGTATTACGAACCGCAATTCAGCAATCATTCCCATGGATTCAGACCCAATAGAGGATGTCACACAGCGTTGCAGGAAATTCAGATTTGGAAAGGAACCCGTTGGTTCATCGAGGGAGATATATCCAAATACTTCGATACGATTGACCACGATGTTCTCTTGAAAATTCTTGAGAAGAATATCCATGACGGAAGGTTTCTTCGCCTTATCTCCAACATGCTGAAAGCTGGCTATTTGGATGATTGGAAGTTCAATCAAACAATCAGCGGAGCTCCACAGGGAGGGGTTATCAGCCCTCTACTGGCAAACATCTACTTAAATGAATTTGACCAGTGGATAGAGAATACGCTAATTCCCCAATATACAAAGGGTAAGCGGCAGAAATCTAACCCTGCATACAACAGGATGAACGCTGAAATCAGCAAAGCCAGAAAGAATAGAAATATACAGACTGCCCACAAACTTGAGGTAGAACGGCGAAATATTCCGTCTGTTGACCCGTATGATGAAAACTATCGCAGATGCAGATATGTTCGCTATGCTGATGATTTTCTCATCGGTTTTACAGGCTCCAAAGCTGATGCCGAGGAAATTAAGGCGGCAATGCACAATTTCCTTGAAAATGAGCTTCGTCTGGAATTATCGCAGGAAAAGACCTTAATTACCAATGCAAGTAGTCAGGCTGCTAAGTTTCTGGGTTACGAAATCAAGGCACAAAGGGCTAATGACTACATCGACCCCAAAGGGCGCAGAGGTGCAAACGGTGCCATCGCACTACTTGTTCCTGCAAAGGTTATTGAGAGCAAGTGTCAATCCTTCAAGCGAAATGGAAAGGTTACTCATAGAAATGCGTTGCTCCAAGATGATGATTTTTCTATCGTGCAACAGTTTCAAGCGGAGTACCGTGGGTTGGTTCAGTATTATATCCTGGCACAAAATCTGTCGTGGTTTTCTACGCTGTATTGGGTAATGGAAACTTCTTTACTGAAAACATTAGCCTGTAAACACAGATCTTCTATGAAGAAGCAAAAGAAAAAGTACAGAACCACAACTACAAGCACAAGTGGAAAAGAAGTCCCCTGCTTACAAGTGGTTGTTCCACGGCCCGGTAAGAAGCCTCTTGTGGCAACTTGGGGTGGTATCTTCCTTGTCCGCAAGCGTAAAGCCATTATTGAGGACAAGCCTTATAAAGTATATGGCGGACGAACGGAGCTTGTAAAAAGACTGCTGGCAGATACCTGTGAATTGTGTGGAAGCAAAGAAAATATTGAAGTACACCACATTCGCAAACTTGCTGATGTGAAGAACAAGGGGCTGCTTAACTCTCCCACATGGGCGCAAGTTATGGCAGCAGGAAACAGAAAAACGCTCGTGGTATGTCGGGAATGCCATGTAGCAATCCACAATGGAACAATAAATAAACCACTTTCTTGAAATTAAATTACTGGGGAGCCGGATGATGCGAAAGTATCAAGTCCGGTTCCGTGGGGGGATAACGGAAAAGGAGCATAGCTACCTCGCCGGTATCCTACCCGACTCATCAGATGGCCGAAAGCTGGGTTTGGATCAGCGCATTATCAATCAGGCGCTGCCGGACGAACCCGGCACCAAAGTCAACCAGTGTGTCGCAAACATCATGCAGATTTGGCGAGATGGCGAGGCCGACAAGCTGACCCAGTTGGTGTTCTGCGATATTTCCACACCCCAGGCACCCCCTTCCAAAAAGGCGGCCAAGGCACTGGACAACCCCACACTTCACGCGCTGGAGCAGTCTGTACCGCTGGCCGAGCCGGAGCCGGTCTTTACCGTCTATGAGGACATCCGGCAAAAGCTCATTGCCCAGGGGATGCCTGCCGATCAGATTGCCTTTATCCATGAGGCCAACACTGAGGTGCGGAAAAAAGAACTGTTCGCCAAGGTCCGCACTGGTCAGGTGCGTGTCCTGCTGGGGAGCACCGCCAAGATGGGCGCTGGCACCAATGTGCAGGACCGGCTTGTGGCGCTCCATGACCTGGATTGCCCCTGGCGGCCGGGAGACCTTGCCCAGCGTAAGGGGCGCATCGAGCGCCAGGGAAATCAAAATCCCCTGGTCCATGTGTACCGCTATGTGACGGAAGGGACATTCGACGCCTATTTGTGGCAGACGGTGGAGAACAAGCAGAAATTTATTTCGCAAATTATGACCAGCAAAAGCCCGGTGCGCTCCTGCGACGATGTGGACGAAACGGCGCTGTCCTTTGCCGAGATCAAGGCCCTGTGCGCCGGAGACCCTCGTATCAAGGAGCGCATGGACCTGGATGTGGAGGTTTCCAAGCTGAAGCTGATGAAGGCTGACCATCAAAGCAAGCAGTACCGCCTGGAGGATCAGCTGCTGAAATACTTCCCGGAGGAAATTGAGAAAAACAAAAGCTTTATCGCGGGACTGGAGGCCGATATGGCAACCCTGGCCGCCCATCCTCACCCGGAGGACGGCTTTGCTGGCATGGAAGTCCGAGGTGATGTGCTGACCGACAAGGAAAACGCTGGTGCAGCTCTGTTGGATGCCTGCAAGGAGGTCAAAAACTCCGAGCCGGTGCAGATCGGCAGTTACCGGGGCTTTGCTATGTCGGTGTTTTTTGACGCATGGCGGCAGGAATATACGCTCCTGCTGAAAGGCCAAATGACCCACCGGGCAAGTCTCGGAACAGATCCTCGTGGTAACCTGACCCGTATCGACAACGCTCTCACGCAGATGCCCCAACGCCTGGAAGCAACCAAGGCCCAGCTGGACGATCTGTACCAGCAGCAGGCCGCAGCCAAGGAGGAAGTGGGAAAGCCTTTCCCTTATGAGGAAGATTTGCGGGCAAAATCTGCCCGTCTGGTGGAGCTGGACACGCTTCTGAACCTGGACGGTAGGGGCCGCTCCCAGCCGGAGTCTGTGATCGCCAAGAGCGCCCGGTCCTCGGTGCTGGATAGCTTGAAGCGCCCAGTGCCGCCTCGCAACCCCGAAAAGAAACCGAAACAGCATGAGGAGGTGCGATAAAAACATGAAAACAAACGATTTGAATACTGCCATTTACCCTCACTCCGCTGCCTACGCGAAAGAGCATGGGGAGCTTGAGCAGTACCGGGCCTCCAACCGGGCCAATCTCCAATGCAAGGAGGCTATTGAATCGGCGGTGCGGGAGCACTTCGACGGGATGTATCTCAGCCGTGATGCTGCCAAGGATGTAATTGAGACCTACGGTATTGACCGGGTGATGTTTGTTCTGGCCAATACCGTCCAGCTCCAGGACTGGGATGGTCGTTACTCGCCCCGCAACAAGGCGTGGGCAAAGACCATTCCCAACGACAACTCCGATACTGTCCGCTACGGCTATGCCGTAAACAGCCATCCCGCCGTGCTGGATGGGTTTATAGATCTGGTCCGTATGGAACAGATGCGCCAGCCCTTGACGGCAGCGGACATCCAAGCAGAGGCAGAACGGATTCTGCGGGAGCTGCGCGCACCGGATGTGCCGAACAGCCCTCACGGGACCCATTACATGGCCCGCATTTCCCCGGAATTTCTGAATCGTGCCGGAAGCAAAGACCATGACCGGCTGATGAATCTTCTGCCGTTCCGCAGTCTGGCATTTACCGGCATGAAAGGGTTGCCTGGAACCTATGCCACCATTCTGGCCAGCGAGGACCGCACCAAGGAGCTGCGCCAGCCTCGTTCCTCCGTCCGGGAACATCTGAAACAGGAGCCGAAACAGGCAGCCTCCAAAACCCTGGCCCATAAGAAGAAGGAGCCGGAACGGTGAGCGTCCCGAAGCGCAAACGGGAAGTCCAGGTGAATTTCCGAGTCTCCCCGGAGGAGCTGGCGCTAATCGAGCAAAAAATGTCCCAACTTGGGACCAATAATCGGGAAGCCTATCTGCGGAAGATGGCTCTGGACGGTTATATGGTGCAGCTGGATCTGCCGGAGTTGAAGGAGCTTGTGTCCCTGCTGCGCCGGAGCAGCAACAATCTGAATCAGCTCACCCGCCGGGTGCATGAGACCGGGCGAATCTACGACGCTGATCTGGAGGATATAGCCCAGCGGCAAGAACAGCTATGGGAGGGCGTGAAGGAAATCCTGTCCCAGCTCTCCAATCTTTCGTGACAGGGGTATATACCCCATCTGCGGAGGGAGGAACGGCATTCTTTTCGCCGCGCCTCCCTCCGCTTTTTCTTTTTGACCGTATCCTTGCCTTTTGACGGGGCTTGCCGGATAATAAAGGCAGATAGCAAAGTGTTCTCACATCTCACAAAGGAGTTGAGATACCAATGTTGACCTTTGAAAAGGTTTTAGAGATTTTCGAGGACTATCTGGCGCAGGATATGGAGTGGGAAGTCTACAAGAGCCGGTACGGATATGTCTGCGTGTCCTTCAACGGCTCACCCCCGGACCCGCCCTATTGCGAGGGTGATGTGTGCCGGACCCCGGAGGAACTGTTTGACCATCTGCTGGTTGAGTATAAATCCTTTGTCTCCATTCAGCTAACAAAGGGACGCCGGGAAGAAAACGAAGCCGACGAGGAACAGGTCCGCCGTCTGTGCCAGAAGTATTTGGATCGTCGAGAGGAGGCTATGAAATGACCGTATTGAAGCTGGTTTTGAAGATTGTGATTGCGCCGGTGATCCTGCTACTCACCCTGGCTATCTGGATTTGCGTGGGGTTGGTCTATGTGTCCGGCTTGGTGCTGGGGCTTCTCAGTACGGTGATCGCCCTGCTGGGCGTGGCCGTCCTGGTGACATACTCCCCGCAGAACGGCCTTATTCTGTTGGTGATCGCGTTTCTCATAAGCCCCTTTGGGCTGCCGAAGTTAGCCTTTTGGCTGCTGGGAAAGGTGCAGGATTTGAAGTTTGCGGTTCAAAATGTGATATACAGATAAAATTATCTGGAAATCCCTCTAGCGGCACGATAAGATTGCTTGCTAGAGGGATTTTTACCTTGGGCGGCATTTTCAAAACAGCAACTGAAAATAGGAAGACAACGCGCAAAAAAATTGAAGGATAATGAGACATGAGTTATACTATATATTACTGGAAATACGGACCAATAAATAGGATTGATGCCGCCTAAATAATAAGGCGTGTTTTATTATATGGAACGAGTTACGAACAAGGGGGATATTATGTATCTAAAATATATTCAGATTGTTAATTTCAAAAATCTCAAAGCAGCGCGTTTTGAATTTGCTAAAGGAGCCAATACCATAATTGGAGAAAATGATTCGGGTAAATCAAATGCGTTGACGGCTATTCGAATTCTTCTTGATGACAATTACTACTACAATACGAAACGCCTCAAAGAAACCGACTTTTCATACGCTCTTGGTGATTGGAGAGGCCATTGGATTATAATATCTGCTTTTTTTGATGAAATTTCAAGGGAAGACAAAAGCAATGAATTCTGTGCAGAATTAACTCCAGAACAGGAAAATATTGATTTCTTAAAATCATATATTCGTTGCGCAGATAAAGAGTTTGGAACGGTTTCCCTTTTTATTCGTCCTTGTAGGGCTAAGAGAGCAGAATTGGCCGAAGCTGCTCAAAATGGTACATTTGAGGCAGTTCGTTCTCAAATAAAATTAAGTGACTACGAATTTTATTATACATCACGTTCACAGGCAGATTTTACAGACGAAAATGTATATAAATCTATCGTTGGAGATATTTGCGCTGGCCAGTATGTAAACCCTGAGGATGACGATCAATCTGTTCTTGGTAGTAAAATCGATATCATGAACGTATGGCAGCATATATCAACAGTATTTATCGATGCTCTTCGCGATGTTGAGTCAGAACTTAGGAAACCGAAAAACCCCATCCGCCAAATTATTGACACTATTGAAGGAAATATTGAAGAAACTGATATCGATGATATAAAGAGAAAAATTTCCGAACTAAACCAAAAAATATCTCATATTCCTCAGGTTTCTGATATTGGGAGTCAAGTAAACCAAAAATTACTTGAAATGATTGGCGCAATTTATTCGCCAGAAATCAAGCTAGAGTCACGTCTAAAAGAAGATTTTGCTACACTTGCTAGGTATTTGACGATTTCTCCTTCCAATCAGAAGGATATAGATTTGTTGGGATTAGGGCATCTTAATATTTTGTATATTGCTATGAAGCTGGTTGAATTCGAGGTTAATCGTAATCGCGAACTTCTCAATATTATGATTATTGAAGAACCAGAAGCTCATATTCACACACATATTCAGAAAACCTTATTCAATAATCTCCAAGTTACACATACCTATACCCAAGTTGTGATGTCTACACATTCAACTCATCTTTCTGAAGTGTCAGATATTGAAAAGGTCAATGTCATGAAAAAAGTTGATGAACAGACATCGCTTGTAATGAAACCTACCAATGGATTGGATCAGTTCGGAGCAGATGTTTTGGAATATAAAGGGATATCTTTTTCGAAAATACTATCGAGATATTTAGATGCAAAGCGGAGTGTTTTATTGTTTTCTAAAGGGGTTATTATGGTTGAAGGGGACGGTGAAGAGATACTGATCCCCGCGTTGGTCAAAAAAGTCCTTGGAGTGTCTCTTGATGAGATGGGAATTGGTCTGATTAACATTGGAAGTGTTGGATTTGAAAATGTTGCATGCATTTTTGACGAATCACGATTACAGCGAAAATGCTCTATCGTGACAGATTTGGATGTAGTAGTTGATGGAGCAAAAAAGTCAAGCCAGGTTGCAATGGATAGAGGTGCCTCGCGAAGAGAAAAGTTGTCCCGGCTCTTTGATGCAAATCCTTATGTTAGTGCATTTTATGCCCCGCATACCCTTGAAGTCGATTTCGCAAGCGAAGATAATAACAAACGTTTTGTTTGCGCAATCATAAAACGTGCATATAAAGATGCTGCTACAAAAGAGAAACATGTTTTAGCAGTTAAATCAGGAACAGAAGCAGAAAGATACGACTCGGTAATGACTGTTGCAAAGAATATTAAAAAG
>OJPM01001817.1_pt1 | contig 9898 bp, 9 predicted proteins | sample 1598471 | NCBI WGS metagenome assembly OJPM01 (sample SAMN03922484, study PRJEB24848) | human gut metagenome | isolation source: stool sample | host: Homo sapiens | place: Germany | collected 2011-05 | reverse complement strand
AGTCCGCACAGCGTCCCACAATGATGCAGGATCCCTTGGCTGCGAAATCCCGGATGATATTTTTCTGGGTAAGAAAGATCTCATCCTTGAGGCTGGACATTCCCATTCCGAGCGGATACTGCCTCCGGAAGAAAGTAGACTTCATACTCTCTTCTTCATCGCTGATGACAGATACCGGAAGGCCCATGCGCTTCGCCGTAGCCTCCACAATATCTCTGTCCAGGAATTCTATTCCCAGTATTTCGGACAGTTCCCTGGCAATGGAACGTCCCATACTTCCGAATTGTCTTGAAATCGTGATCACATACTGTTCCATGGATATCCTCTTTTCTTTTCTCGTTTAATCTGCGGTCACACGTACCGGTCTCTTCCGCCGTTTTTGCATGGTACGTACCACGCAGGACAGTGTGTAGTTGATGATAAAATAGATCAATGCAGCTACACCAAACAGCACAAATACATCCGATACGTTTACATTGCCAGTACCATTGTAACGGCTGGCTGCGGAAAGCAGCTGTTTGGTCCGGGCCATCAGTTCGATGGTCGCCACATTTGCCAGATAGGAGGAGTCCTTGATGGTGGTGATCACCTGACTCAACAGGGTAGGAATGACATTCCGGTAAGCCTGCGGCAGAATAATATAGATCATGACCTGTACCACATTGAATCCCTGTGCGTGGCCGGCTTCAAACTGTCCATGTGCGATGGAATTCAGTCCTCCGCGGATGATCTCCGCAATAACGGAAGAGGTAAACAGGATCAGAGCAACTGCTGCCTTGAACAACAGCTTGGTCTCTACTGTGGTCAGCCCGAACAGTTTCCGGTTGAACAGCTCCGGGCAGGGGCAGAATACCAGGCATATGAAAATCCACAGCAGCAACGGTGTATTTCGAAATACTTCTATGTATACGGTGGCAATCATGCCAAATATTTTCGTCTTTTTGCTTGTGCAGTAGTTTCTGCACAGGGCCAGTACCGAACCGATGACGATTCCAAGCACAACAGCGATCAGGGCAATGATCAGAGTGAATACCGTACCTTTGAGAATGTAGGCCATAACACCTTTCTGTCCCAGTATGGAAAAGCTTGCTTCCAGGTTACTCATTGTCCGTCACCGTCCCTTCTGTTCTCTGAAATGTCACCCGCTGGTCTCTTTTCTTCAGATGGATCTCCCAGACACTGGCTGTCTTGGAGAGGGGATAACATATAACGAAAAATAACAGTCCACTGACCAGATAGGCCGGAGCATAGGCTCCACCGGTATTTTCACCGGTGACAAAGCTGTAAGTCAGCGAGATCAGATCCGCTCCGCCGATAATATACAGGCAGGAGGTATTTTTGATCAGGTTTACGATCTGGTTCACCATGGGCGGCAGAATGATCTTGATGCTCTGGGGCAGGATAATATAATACATCCGCTCCACATAAGTGAATCCCTGGGACACAGCCGCCTCGAACTGTCCCTTAGGGACGGCCTCGATGCCCGCGCGCACCACCTCAGCCATATAGGCTCCGGTGTATACGCCCAGTGCAACGATACCTGTCGGCAGGATTCCGATACTGTGACCGGAAAAAGCCAGCGCATAGTAGAAGAAACACAGCTGAAGCAAAATCGGCGTATTCTGCATGATCTCCACATAGACTCTGCTGATGATCTGCAATACCTTTTTTCCGCTGGTAGCCATCAGGCCAAAGATCACACCCAGTGCCAGCGATAACAGGATCGCAAAAAATGCTGTCTCCACAGTATTCAGAAGTCCTAACAGGAATGTGCTCCTGTACGCCCAGACCTTGCCCCAGGCTCTTGCTGAAATAATACCAGACATAGTGTTTCCTCCCAGTTACTTTTTTCTTTTTTACTCTAATCCGTTCTCTGTGATCAGGCTGTCAATGGTACCGTCTGCCAGCCATCCCTGTACCAGTTCATCCACGTATGCAGAGAAGCCGGAACCCTTGGTGGTAGCCACGCCATATTCCTGAGGGGAGAACTTGTCGTCGATGTAGGAACGTCCGTCAGTCTTGTAAATAGCCAGAATGGACTTATCTACACAGAAGGCATCTACTTCACCGGCACTCAGTGCGGTGGAGATTGCAGGGTAGTCATCATACTGCTGGAAAGAGATTCCGGTAGTCCACAGTGCGGGATCAAAGGTATCTGCATCAAAGCCGCTGCCATCGATCAGGCCTGCATCGATCATAGCCTTTACCAGTGCCTTTGCGGAAGTGGATCCGGAGGATACACCGACCTTCTTGTCTACCAGGTCTGCCAGGGAGCTGATGCCGCTCTTATCCTCTACCAGTACGGTTACATAGTCTGTAAAATAAGGAGTGGAGAAATCCCAGCTCTGCTTTCTCTCATCGGTGATGGTGAAAGTAGCCAGTACACAGTCAATATCGCCGGAATCCAGAAGCTCGGTTCTGGTAGCTGCGGTTACAGCGGTGAACTCTACATCCACGCCAAGGCTCTCTGCGATCTTCTCAGCCAGGCTGATCTCCAGTCCGGAATACTCACCGGTCAGGGTATCCTGGAAGCCAAAGCCTACTACTGCATTTTTAACGCCGACTCTCAATACACCACGGTCTACGATTGCCTGTACGTCTGCTGCCAGCTCGCCGTCTGCTGCAGGAGCTTCCGCTCCTGTTTCTGTGGTTGCTGCTGCGGTACTTTCCGCTGCAGGTGCTGTTGCCCCGGAAGCGGGGGCATCAGTGCTGCCGCATCCGGTAAATAAAGTTGCAGTCATTGCCATGACTGCTGCCAATGCAGTCCATTTCTTAAGATTTTTCATAACATTCTCCTCCTTTTATTTTGCATGATCTCTAACTATTCCCGCCGGATCTGTAAAAAGCATCCGTGATGGCTGTATCGCTCTGAATAGTTATATATCTAAACACGAAGCCTTCTGACTGACACGCTGCGAATTTTGGCTCCGTGGTCAGACCGTTGAAAATGAATACGGGAAGCTTCCCGCTGTCCCTTCCGGATGTCCTAACGAATGATCTTACCCAGAAACTGTTTTACACGTTCGTTGGAAGGATTGTCGAAGAAATGATCCGGCGTGCCTTCCTCAATGATCTGTCCGTCTGCCATGAATACGATACGGTCTGCCACCTGTCTGGCAAATCCCATCTCGTGAGTAACCACTACCATGGTGATGTTTTCCTTAGCCAGCTTGATCATAACATCCAGTACTTCCTGGATTGTCTCCGGATCCAGTGCGGAAGTCGGTTCATCGAAGAGAATAATCTTCGTCTGTGCACACAGGGCTCTCGCTATGGCGATTCTCTGCTGCTGTCCGCCGGAAAGTGTTGTGGGATACACATGAGCCTTATCCCTAAGTCCTACCACATCCAGATAATGATAAGCCAGATCCTCGGCTTCCTTTTTGCTCTTGTGATACAGCTTCATGGGTGCTATGGTCAGGTTCTTCAATACCGTCATATGCGGATACAGGTTGAACTGCTGGAATACCATGGAGATGGACTCCCGGATGATCTTGGTCTTGTTCGCATGGGTCAGCTTCTGTCCATCAATATATACTTGACCACTGGTAGGCTCCTCCAGGAAATTCATGCATCGCACGGTGGTGGATTTACCGGAACCGGAGGGTCCGATGATAACCAGCTTCTCGCCTTCTTTTACTTCCAGATTTACATTTTTCAGTACCTGGAGATCTCCGAAATTCTTACATACATTTTCCAGTCTGATCATTTTGCTCCTCCATTCTACGTTCCGGGCAGGAATTTTTGATAACAGAAAAGGCGCTTTTACCGATCCGGTAAAAACGCCTTTGTTTTTATGGGTTACATAATATACAGTTTTGTGCGCTTTGTCAAGACTTTTATTTCATTAATTCTTTCAGGACCTCTTTTGCCTTCTCCAGCTGATTGTCCACCGGATCATCACTGTTGTAGTATGCTTCCCCGTCAAACTCGCATTCCACATCCGGTTCTATACCGGTTCCGTGGATATTGCGGCCATTGGGAGTATAGTAAGCGCTGATGGTGATCTTGATGGCGGATCCGTCGGTGAAGGGCATGATCTGCTGTACGATTCCTTTACCGAAGGTCGTGGTACCTACCAGGGTTCCAACGCCGTAGTCCTGGATTGCTCCGGCCAGAATCTCGGAGGCGCTGGCACTGTTCATATCCACCAGTACCACCAGAGGTACTTCCAGAGGAGTCTTGCCGTCACAGGTATACTCTGTGCGCTTGCCTGCCTTGTCCTCGGTATATACGATCATGCCTTCCGGGAGCAGCTTTCTGGCAATTTTAACCACTGCATCCAGACTTCCACCGGGATTGCCCCGCAGATCCAGGATCAGGCCTTCCATGCCGGAGCCCTTCACGGTTGCCAGTGCATCGGTAAACTGGTCTATGGTCACATCGTCGAATTCCACGATCTGGATATATGCCATATCGTCATCCAACATTTCGTATTTTACGGTGGGACTCTCTACCTTGGCTCTCTCCACGGTGACGTGCAGATAATCCCCGGCGCCCTGTCTGACAATGGTCAGATCCACTGTGGTCCCGGCTTCTCCGCGGATCATATTCACCGCTTCCGTCAACGTCTTACCTGCAGTGGAGACACCGTCCACTTCATAGATAATATCGTTGGCACGCAGATCCACATCAGCTGCCGGTGCTCCTTCGATCACGCCGCTGATCTTGGGCAGATTGGTCTCGGAATCCATGCTGACATAGGCACCGATGCCAAAGTAAATGCCCTGTGTCTGTTCCGTCAGTTCATTCAGCTCCTCTGCGGTATAGTACTCGGAATACGGGTCATCCAGAGAGTCCATCAGGCCACGGAACATACCGTCTTCCAGCTGTTCATTGGTGACCTCACTCAGATAAAAGTTCTCCTTCACAGTGTCTTCCAGCAATTGCAGTTTTTTAATGGTCTGTGCATTGACCGCGGAATCTTCTCCATAGGATACCTGTGCTGCCACATCATCCTTCATGGTCATGATGTTGTGGATCTGAAAAGCGATAAAGATACCGCCCACGATCAGCAACGTGGCCGCAAAGCCAACGATAAGGCCACTGAGAAATAAGCCTTTTTTCTCGCCATTATTTGCCGCCGGAGTTACAGAAGCCTGTTCTTCGGTGGTGGTTTCCAGTTCCTTATTTTCCTCCATAAATGCTCTCCTTTATTTCCAAGATATTGTCGCAACACGTCCTGCTTCTTGTCGCAACACGCATTTCTCCGTGCTTCGCACTCTCGAAATGCTGCATACATTCGCATTCCGGGCTATCGCCCTACTTGCTCATGTATGTTTGTTCTGTTAATCGCCAGAGCACTTTGCCTGCAAGCAGTCACGTGCCCTGCGATTACAGAACTATTGCGACAAGTAGTTCCAGGGGGATGTGTAAGCTCCATCCTTACGCACGCTGAAGTGCAGATGGTTGCCGGTGGAACGTCCGGTGGAGCCCACTGCGGCTATCGTCTCTCCTCTGACCACAATATCGTCCTTGGATACATATAATGCCGAGGCATGCATATAGATCGTATACAGTCCACCACCATGGTCGAGCATCACGTAGTTGCCCATAGTGTTGCTGTAAGTGGCTGCCACCACCTGTCCGTCATAGGCCGCATAAATAGCCGTGCCCTTGGGCGCCGCGAAATCCACGCCGTTGTGGAACTGTTCGATTCCCAGTGTCGGATGGATACGGTTGCCGTAATCATCCGAGATCCGGGTATAGGTTGCCAGCGGGAACTTAAAGGTACCGCCATCGTAAGTCAGCACAGTACCACTGGCCTCCAGGATCTTTTTTTTCTCTGCGGCAATGGCAGCCTCCAGGGCTGCAATCTCCGCATCCTGATCCGCAATGGACTGCTTGTATTCCTTGATGGCCTGTTCCTTGTTGGTAATATCGGATTCATAAGCGGTGATATCCCGGTTCTTCTGGTCGATCAGAGCCTCCATATTGGTCTGCTCCTGTTCCACGCCGGCCTTGGCCTCATCCAGAATGGCTTTCTCCGCTTCCAGTTCCTCTTTGCAGAGTTCAATATATTTGCGATTCTCCATGAAGTCTTTCCATTGCTGTCTGTCATAAGCCATGATCAGATCCATGAAATCCGCCCGGTTCAGGAAATCGCTGAAGCTTTCCGCTTTCAGCATCATATCAAGGATGTAGGAATCCCCTTTCTCATACATAATTCTTATGCGGCGGATCATGGCATCTTTCTGATTTTCTTCTCTCTCCAGTGCCGCATCCAGTTCCGCCTGGGTCTTTGCAATTTCTTCTTCTTTTGCTGTGATCTTATTTTTCAGATCCGCAATATTCTGTTCGATCTGGCTCAGATTCTGATCCAGCTGGGCTACATAATTTTTCAGATTGGTCTTCTGTGTCTCCAGGTCTTTCTTGATCTGCTCCAAATTGCTCAGATTGCTTTTCATCTGTTCACGTTCTTTTTCCGCCTGTTTGATCTGATCCTGTTTGTCCCGGATACTGTCAGAGGTAATGGATGACATATTGGTCGCATTTACCCGCAATCCCTGCATGCCGAAGGAAACCGTCAGGATCAGGCACAGTGCCAGGCACAGGAAGCCTTTTTTCTTTTTATTCAATTTGATTTAGTCTCCATTCTTAAAATGTCATGATGCAGTGCAGAGCCACACTCCGCACACATCATGACAAATAGGATCCGGGTTATCTGCTGGAATTGTATTTACACGTGCAGATGCTTTCTTACAGTAGCGATACTTCCCAGGAAACCGATACCCACACCGACACCCAGAGATACCGGGATCAGGAAATGGAATATCTCGTCCACAGGCAGGAAATTCAGAAAGCCGCTGAGTACCATAAAACGGTTGATCACATAGTTCAACGCATAATTGTAAAGGGAATAGATCAGTCCCAGCGGTACTGCCGCACCGATCAGACCGATCAGCATACCTTCCAGCACAAAGGGCGCACGCACGAAAAAGTCGGTAGCGCCGATATATTTCATAATATTGATCTCCGCAGAACGGACAGAAATACCGATAGCTACGGTATTGCTGATCAGGAAGATGCTGACTGCCAGCAGGATCACGATGATTCCCATGGACACGTAGGCGATCAGAAGGTTCAGACCGCTCAGTGTGTTGGCTGTCATTTCGGAATAGTTGACCTTGCGCACCTCCGGAATGGACTGCAGCCAGGTCACCAGTGCATCCTGCATGGAGACATCACTCAGGAAAATCTCATAAGTATCTTCTCCTGCCAGTGGATTCTCGGGGAATCCTTCTGCATAATCCTCACCGAAATAATCCGGTCCGAAGGTTGCCCATGCATCATCTGCAGACTGGAACTGTACCTCGGATACCTCTGCACGCTTGGCAATCTCCTGTCCGATCTCTTCCAGGCGCTGTTCGGACGGAATCTGTCCGTCTACATGACTCTCACAGTTATCCATATCACTGTGGAAAAATACCGTAACGGATACACCTTCTTCTGCAGTCTTCAGGATATTCTGAAAGTTGGCCACGATGCAATAGAACAGTCCAAACAGAAACAGACATGCGGATATCGTGGCAATGGATGCCAGAGAATACCATTTATTCCGGAAAATATTGACAAATCCCTGCTTGATCGTATAAAAAAGTGTACTAATCTTCATCGATATACCCACCCTTCTCTTCGTCACTGATGATCACACCTTTTTTCATGGTGATCACTCGTTTCTGCATGGCATTGACGATTTCGCGGTTATGGGTGACCACGACTACCGTGGTGCCGCTCTCATTGATCTCCTCCAGCAATTTCATGATCTCCCAGGAATTATTGGGATCCAGATTACCGGTGGGCTCATCTGCCAGCAGTACGGAAGGATTGTTCACCAGCGCTCTGGCCAGTGCAACACGCTGCTGCTCACCGCCGGAGAGCTGTTTGGTCTTGGCCTTATATTTGCCTGCCAGTCCCACAGTTGCCAGAATCGCAGGAACATTTCTGCGGATCTCACTGACGGGAGTCTCTACGATACGCTGTGCGAATGCTACATTTTCATAGACATTGCGGTCATTCAGCAGTCGGAAATCCTGGAATACGACACCCAGGTTACGACGAAAACGAGGGATCTGCCTATGCTTTAATTTCGCCAGATCATTTCCCATAACATAAACACTGCCGCTGGTTGCTGTAAGCTCCCGCAGCAGTAATTTGATCAACGTGGATTTACCGGATCCGCTGTCACCTACAATAAATACAAATTCCCCTCTTCCGATGCTTAACGACACACCATTCAGTGCCGGAGAACCTGAGGAATAAGACTTGCTGACGTTGTCCAAGAAAATGATTCCGTTTTCCTCAATGATCCGCTCTCTTTTCAGCCTTTGTGTTTCTTTTCTTGTCATTTTATGATCATGCCTTTCTATTGCCCGTAAGATCCCACCCTGCGGACAGTTGCTGCCTTTGTGCTACCATATTGATCCCTATTCAGAGCCTCATTCACAAAATCGCATCTACGATGCTCTTCTAAACAACAAGTTAACTTGTTGTTTGCTCATTTGAGGCTTTCTCGCCAAAGAAATAACGTCAAAAGTTCTTACGAATGCAAGCATTCGACGCACACTTTCCGTTATTTCATGGCTCCGCAAGAAATCAATACTCATAAGTTTCCATATACTTCATGTATTTTACGACCATCAGTGCGATCTTGAAGGTGATGGCATCTTCAAATACCCGCAGATCCAGCCCTGTACTCTTCTGTAACTTATCCAGACGATATACCAGCGTATTTCTGTGAATAAACAGCTGTCTGGAGGTCTCTGACACATTCAGGCTGTTCTCGAAGAACTTGTAAATGGTCGTCAGGGTCTCCTCATCAAAATCATCTGGGCTCTTGCCTCCGAAGATCTCACGGATAAACATTTTGCACAGAGGAATGGGCAGCTGATAGATCAGACGGCCGATTCCCAGTTCACTGTATGCGATAATATCTCTCTCGTCAAAGAAGATCTTGCCTACATCCAGAGCCATCTTTGCTTCCTTGTAGGAACGGCTGACTTCTTTGATCTCATGTACAATGGTACCGTATGCAATACGGATCTCACGGATACCTTCCTTCAGGAGAGCCGCTTCCAGTGCTCTTGCCGATTTTTCAATTTCTTTGCCGGTATCGGTCTCTGTGAATTCCTTCACCACGATCACGTTGCTCTCGTCTACCGCTGTGATGAAATCCTTGCTGTTGCTGCCAAAATGAGTTCTGGCCAGTTCCAGGACATTATTATCCTTGCCTCCCGCAGATTCCACGATCATGACCACTCTGGGCACGTCTGTCTGAATATGCAGCTTCTTGGAACGGCTGTAAATATCCACCAGCAGCAGATTATCCAGCAGCAGATTCTTGATGAAATTGTCCTTATCAAATCTCTCCTTATAGGCCACCAGCAGATTCTGGATCTGAAACACAACCATTTTGCCGATCATATAGACATCCTCACCAGTACCTCCGGCTACGAGAATATACTCCAGCTGCTGCTCATCATAGATCTTGAAATACTGATATCCCTGGATCTCCTGGGAGTCCGCCGGTGATGCCGCGAATTCCACCGCGGGCTTGGAACAGTTGCCCATATCCATGGTGGCTGCTACTTCCTTGCCATCCACATCCATGACACACAATTCCACTCTGGCGATTCCTTTCAATCCTTCAATGGTGTTCTGTAAAATCTGATTTGATATCATCTTCTGCTCCTTCAGTCCCCAAACATACTTCTCTTTTGCTATAACCCCGAAAAATGATATGAGAGTCCATATCATATATAAATTTACAGAAAAACTGGTAAAAATGCAATAGTTTTTTATGCATTTTTTAGTAAAAATGCCTTTTTCTTTTAAATACGCGCAAAAAAAGAATTCGGAAAACTAATATTCCGAACTCTTTTTGTCTTAGCGTTTATTA
>OJPM01001815.1_pt1 | contig 9909 bp, 7 predicted proteins | sample 1598471 | NCBI WGS metagenome assembly OJPM01 (sample SAMN03922484, study PRJEB24848) | human gut metagenome | isolation source: stool sample | host: Homo sapiens | place: Germany | collected 2011-05 | reverse complement strand
AACATCTGCCGCTGCACCGGCTATGTGAAGATCATCGACGGCATCCTGCTGGCGGCAAAATGCTTCCGGGAGGGCAAGCTGCCGGAGGCACCGGCGGACTGGAAGGTAGGCAGCCGGGTCCACCGGGTAGACGTGGAGGAAAAGGTCACCGGCACCGGCCAGTACCCTGATGACGTATATCTGGACGGGATGCTCTACGGCAGCGCCGTCCGCAGCCAGTACCCCCGTGCACGGGTGCTGGCCATCCATACGGAGGAAGCCAGGGCCCTGCCCGGTGTGGTCTGCGTCCTGACGGCGGCGGACATCCCCGGCATCAACAAGGTGGGCCATCTGAAAAAGGACTGGGACACCATGATCGCCGTAGGCGATATCACCCATTATCTGGGCGATGCCATTTGCCTGGTGGCGGCGAAAACACCGGAGGCTCTGGCTCAGGCCAAGGCGTTGGTGAAGGTGGACTACGAGGAGCTGCCTGCCGTCCATAACCCGCAGGAGGCCATCCTGCCGGACGCGCCGCTGGTGCACCGGGAGGGCAATCTGCTGGCCCATAAGCACATCCAGCGGGGAAACCCGGCGGAGGCGCTGGCCAAATCCAAGTATCTCATCACCCGGCGGTTCTCGACCCCCTGGACGGAACACGCCTTTCTGGAACCGGAGTGTGCCGTGGCCTGTCCCGATGGGGATGGCGTTCTGGTGCTCTCCACGGATCAGGGCGCATACGATACCCAGCACGAGATCATGGGAATGCTGGGCCTGCCTGCGGAGCAGGTGAAGGTCCGCAACTGTCTGGTGGGCGGCGGCTTCGGCGGCAAGGAGGACGTAACGGTCCAGCACCACGCCGCGCTGATCGCCTATCTCACAAAGCGCCCGGTAAAGGTGAAGCTCACCCGGGCGGAAAGCCTGCTGATCCATCCCAAGCGTCACCCCATGGAGATGGAATTCTCTCTGGGCTGCGATGAAAACGGCATCATTCAGGGCGTGGCGGCGGAGTGCATCGCCGACACCGGAGCCTACGCCTCTCTGGGCGGGCCGGTGCTGGAACGGGCCTGCACCCACGGCGCGGGGCCTTATCAGTACGAAGCCTATGAGATCGACGGCTGGGCCTACTATACGAACAATCCCCCGGCGGGAGCCTTCCGGGGCTTTGGCGTGACCCAGACCTGCTTCTGCATTGAAACGCTGCTGAACGAAATGGCGGACAAGGTGGGCATTTCCCCTTGGGAGATTCGCTACCGCAATGCCATCCGCCCCGGCGGCGTCCTGCCCAACGGTCAGATCGTGGACGGCTCCACGGGACTGGTGGAAACGCTGGAGGCGGTGAAGCCCTATTATGACGAGGCTGTGAAGAACGGTGACCCCGTGGGTCTGGCCTGCGCCATGAAGAACGCAGGCGTAGGCGTGGGCATCCCCGACACCGGCCGGGTTCGGCTGACAGTACGGGATGGAAAGCTCCACATTTTCGCTGGCGCCTCCTGTATCGGTCAGGGCTTGGGCACGGTGCTGACCCAGACCGTCTGCGGCGAGACCGGCATCCCAAGGGAAAACGTGGTCTACGAGCGGTCCAACACCTGGATGGCGCCGGATTCCGGCACCACCTCCGGCTCCCGCCAGACGCTGTTCACCGGCGAGGCCTGCATCCGGGCCTGTCAGGACCTGAAAAAAGCCCTGGAGGGGAAAAGTCTGGCAGACCTTGAGGGACAGGAGTTCTACGGCGAATATCTGGGTAAGACCGACCCACTGGGCGCAGATGTGCCCAACCCGGTGAGCCACATCGCCTACGGCTATGCCACCCAGCTCTGCGTGCTGGATAAGGACACCGGACGCATCAAACGGATGGTAGCGGCCCACGATGTCGGCAAGGCCGTGAACCCCCTCTCCGTGGAGGGACAGATCGAGGGCGGCGTGGTGATGAGCATGGGCTACGCCCTGACGGAGCGGTATCCCATTGACGAAAACTGCCGCCCCACGGTAAAATTCGGCACACTGGGCCTATTCCGGGCCAACCAGATCCCGGAGATCAAGCCTATCATCGTGGAAAAACCGGGATTGAACGTGGGCGGCGGGGCCATCGGTATCGGTGAGATCACCTCCATCCCCACGGCCCCCGCCATTGCGGAGGCATACCGCCGCTATGATGGCGAGCTGCGTACCGAACTTCCCCTGAAAAACACCCCTTATGCAAAAAAATGACAGCGGCGAACCGCTGTCAAGGCACATATACTTCACGCATTAACCGGCGCTTCCGGCTTGCTTCAAAGCCTCCGGGGTGTCAATGTCCGTCAGCTCCAGAGCGTCTGTCTCTAACAAAATGAGGTCGGCCTCGTGGTTGCGGATGACGGCGCTGCCGCCCCGGTCCCCATTGAGGGCCAAAAGCTCCGGGTAGAACCGGGCGGGAAAGAGGCAGGGATTGCCACGGACACCGCCGTGGGCCATGGCAGCGATCTTCGCTGGGTTCTGGGCCCAGAGCGCGGCCAGCGCTTCGACGCTGTCCCGCTTCAGCCACGGCTGATCGGCCACGAGGAACAGAACCCCGCCGCAGTCCGTGAGCCGTTCCAGACCCAGACGGACGCTGCGGCTCAGCCCCAGATCCGGCTGATCGTTCCAAACGGCCTCAAAGCCGTATTCACCGGCCAAGGACAGAATCTCCGGGTATTGACTTACCACCACGGTCACAAGGCCGCTGGGGACGGCTTCCAGCGCCCGGCGGATGAGGGATTCCCCATCCACCTGCACCTGCAGCTTATTAGAACCGAACCGGCGGGCGTTACCCGCCGCCAGCATGACACAACCGATTTTCATAGCGATCACCTCATAGGAAAATTCCAGATCTCTCTCAGTATACCCAATTCAGACCCTGTCAGTCAATATGAGCGATAGAAGGAGGGATGCTCCATGAGCATAACAGTAGGAAAAAGCGTGGCCCGTGTGGATGCCTTTGATAAGGTGACCGGCCGCACAAAATACTACGAGGACCGGATGCCTGCCGGTGCTCTGTACATCCGGATCAAGCACGCGGAGATCGCCCACGGCTTTGTAAAGTCCGTGGATACGGCGGCGGCGGAGGCCATCGACGGCGTGGTGAAGGTGCTGACCTGTTTTGACGTACCGGATATTCCCTTTCCCACGGCGGGCCACCCCTGGTCCATGGACCCCGGTCATCAGGATGTGGCGGACCGCCACTTGCTGAACCGCCATGTCCGCTATTACGGCGACGATGTGGCTGTGGTCATCGCGGAGAACGAGGTGGCGGCCATGCAGGGTGTCCGGGCACTGAAGGTGGAGTATGAGGAACTGCCCTTCGTGCTGGACGTTCAGAAGGCCATGGAGCCGGACGCGCCGCAGATCCACGAAAATTATCCCGGAAATATCCTCAAGCACACGGACATCCGCAAGGGCGACTATGCCGCCGCCATTCAGGAGCCGGGTCTGATTAAAGTGGAGGGCTGGTATGAGACCCCCACGGTCCAGCATTGCCACATCGAGAACCACGGCTGCTACGCCTACGAGGAAAACGGCCGGGTAGTGGTGGTCAGCTCCACCCAGATCCCCCATATCATCCGCCGGATCGTGGGGCAGGCCTTGGGCCGCCCGTGGGCGGATGTTGAGATCATCAAGCCCTATATCGGCGGCGGCTTCGGCAACAAGCAGGACGCTTTGTATGAGCCCCTGTGCGCCTGGTGCTCTACCCAGGTGAATGGCCGGTGCGTCCGTATGGACTGCTCCCGGGAGGAGACCTTTGTTTCCAACCGCGTCCGTCATGCCATGCGGTTCCATATCGTCTCCTGGCTCCGGAAGGACGGCCAGCTGGTCGCCCGGAAGGTGGAGTGCTTCTCCAATCAGGGAGCCTATGCCTCCCACGGTCACTCCATCTGCGCCAAGGCTTTGGGTTCCTTCGCCCAGATCTACCCCTGCGACCACATGGAATGTGACGGCTGGACCGTGTTTACCAACCGGCCCGCGGCGGGCGCCATGCGGGGCTACGGTATGCCACAGGCCAGCTTTGCTGACGAGGCCAACATCGACGAATGTGCCGCCGCCGTAGGCATGGACCCGCTGGAATACCGCATGAAGTTCATCATGCCCAAGGATTATCACGATGCCTTCTCCGGCAATACCAACTATTTCGACTCCTTCCGGGCTTGCCTGGAAAAGGGCCGTGACGCCATGGACTATGACCGCCGAAAGGCGGAATTCGCCAAGGATACCGGTTCTGTCCGCCGGGGCATCGGCGCGGCGTCCTTCTGGTACAATACCGGCGTGTATCCCATCTCTCTGGAGACGGCCTCCAACCGGATGCAGCTGAATCTGGACGGCACCGTTACCATGCAGTGCGGCGAGACGGAGATCGGTCAGGGCGCGGACACCGCCTACGCACAGATGACCGCAAAGGCCGTGGGCCTCAAGAGCTACAAGGATGTTCATGTGGTGTCCTGTCAGGATACGGACATCACCCCCACCGGCTTAGGCGCTTACGCCAGCCGCCAGACCTACATGGAGGGCTTCGCCATCGACCAGACCGGGCGGCTCCTGCGGCAGAAGATACTGGCCTATGCCGCCGAGATGCTGGGCTGTTCTGCGGAGGAGCTGGACATCGTGGAGGGCAATGTGGTCCGCAAGGAAAGCGGCGCAGTGGAGATGGACCTGTCCCATCTGGCCATGACCGCCCAGTATAACCCGGTCCACTCCGAGCATATCACGGCGGAGAGCACCGCCACCATCCGCTCTAACGCCTATTCCTTCGGCTGCACCTTCGCAGAGGTGGAGGTGGACATTCCCATGTGCAAGGTAACGCTGAAACGGATCGTCAACGTCCATGACTGCGGCAGCCTCATCAACCCCGCCTTGGCGGAGGCGCAGGTCCATGGCGGTATGTCCATGGGCATCGGCTACGGCCTTTCCGAACAGCTGCTGTTCGACGAAAAGACCGGCAAGCCCCTGAACAACAACCTGCTGGACTACAAGCTATCCACCGTGATGGACCATCCGGATCTGGAGGCCCTGTTTGTGGAGAACGCGGAGCCGACCTCTCCCTTTGGAACGAAGGCTCTGGGCGAGCCCCCGGCCTGTTCTCCGGCGCCAGCCATCCGCAGCGCTATTTACAACGCCACCGGCGTTTCCATCGACACCACGCCCATCACCCCCCATGTGCTGTACCGCGCATTCAAGGAGGCCGGGCTGATTCATGACGAGAAGGAGGGTGACTGACCATGTATGATATGAAAGCCCTGTATCAGGCCGCCAGTGTGGAGGAGGCCGTGGCGCTCCGGTTGGAGCACCCGGAGGCCCAGATCATCGCCGGCGGCAGCGATGTACTGGTGCAGATGCGGGAGGGCAAGCGGGCCGGCGCGGAGCTGATCTCCATTTACGGCATCGACGCCCTCCGGGGCGTTTCCATGGAGCCGGACGGCACGTTGCGGATCGGCTCTCTCACCAGCTTTTCCCATATTACCAGAGATCCCCTCATTCAGAAGTACATCAACGTGCTGGGCGAGGCTGTGGATCAGGTGGGCGGCCCCCAGATCCGCAACATCGGCACCATTGGCGGCAACACCTGCAACGGCGTTACCTCCGCCGATTCTGCCTCTACCCTCCACGCGTGGGACGCCGTCATTGAGCTGACGGGCAAAAACGGCGTCCGCCGCCTGCCCATCCACGATTTCTATATCAAGGCCGGAAAGGTGGACATCCGGGGGGAGGACGGCGAGATCCAGACCGCCGTGCTGATCCCGAAAGAAAGCTATGAAAACTGTTTCGGCCACTACATCAAGTACGCCATGCGCAACGCCATGGACATTGCCACCCTGGGCACATCCGTGAATGTGCGGCTGTCGGCGGATAAGAAAACAGTGGAGCGGGCCAGAGTGGCCTTCGGCGTGGCGGGACCGGTGCCTCTCCGGGCGGCCACGGCGGAAGAACTGGCAAAGGGTCAGATCGTGAGTCTGGAACTGGCGGAGCGGTTTGCTCAGGCGGTGACGGCGGACATCAACCCCCGGGATTCCTGGCGGGCCGCTAAGGATTTCCGGCTGCACATCGCAGTGGAGAGCGCCAAGCGGGCATTTATCGAATCGGTGAAGCTGGCGGGAGGTGAGCTGTAATGGCACAGTATCAGTTGATCCATTTCAACCTGAATGGCAAGGATGTGGAACGGATGGTGGACGTCCGGGCCAGCCTGACCGATATGCTTCGGAACGATTACCACATGACCAGCGTGAAAAAGGGCTGCGAGGTGGGGGAGTGCGGCGCGTGCAACGTCATCATTGACGGCGAGTGCTTCAACTCCTGCATCTATCTGGCTGTCTGGGCAGAGGGCAAGCGCATCCGCACACTGGAGAGCCTGATGGGGCCCAACGGCGAGCTCAGCGACATTCAGCAGGCCTTTATTGAGGAGACCGCCGTTCAGTGCGGCTTCTGCACCCCCGGCTTTATCATGACGGCGGTGGAGATTTTGGAGAGCGGCAAACTCTACACGGACGCGGAGCTGCGCAAGCTCCTCTCCGGGCACCTGTGCCGCTGCACCGGCTATGAGAACATCCTCCGGGCGGTGAAAAAGACCATGTACCGCCGTCTGGGGCTGCCCATGCCTGCGGAACCGGAAGCCTGATAAAGCGCTGATAGAATCATCAAAGGTCCGCCCATACGGGCGGACCTTTTTCGGGCGGATTTTCGTTTGACGCAGATTGGAAACCGTGATAAAATATAGCACAACGGTTACGTGCATGTCCTTTGACAGAGATGCGATCCCGCGGAGGCAAAGAACAAGGAGGAATCTCTATGAAAACCATCATTACCATCGGACGGCAGTTTGGCAGCGGCGGCAAGGAGGTCGGCATCCGGGTCTCCAAGGAGCTGGGCATTCCCTTCTATGACAAGGAACTGCTGCAGGAGGCTGCGAAGAAGAGCGGCCTGTGCCAGAAGATCTTTGAAAATTTTGATGAGCGGCCCAAGAGCCTGCTATACGCCATCGCCATGGATGCTTACCCTCTTGGCTTTTCCGGCGCTACCGGTGAATCTCTGGAGCAGCAGGTGCATCTGGCCATCTTCAAGACCATCCGCCACATCGCGGAGGAAGGTCCCTGCGTTATCATTGGCCGCTGCGCCGATTACGCCCTGGCGGATAATCCAAACCTGTTGAGCCTGTTCATCAGCGCCCCGCTGGAGGACCGGATCGCCCGCGTGGCCAAGCGCCAGAAGGTGACGCCGGAGGAGGCCAAGAGCCTGATCCAGAAAACCGACAAGCGCCGGGCATCCTACTGCGAATACTACGCCTCCAAGAAGTGGGGCGCGGTGGACGCATACGATTTCTGCCTGAACAGCAGCGCACTGGGCCTTGGCGGTACGGTGGAGCTGATCCAGGCCATGGTTGCTCACAAGGAACATCCCATCCCCAGCCCCACGGAGATCGACCCCACCCAGACCGAGGCATAAGCACTTTTCAGAACGGCCCCAAAGGGGCCGTTCAGCGTGTCGAAAAAGTCTTTTCTCCCCGCATGGAGCAGGAATACACCGTCGGCCCAGCCGGTTTCCGTGCGCTTTGCGCCCGAAAATCGGGGGCCTTCCTCGAAACAGGCTCGTTTTATCCGCCACCGGCGGCACTTCGCCTGTTTCCCCTCCTTGGGGTTCCCGCGCACACCCTTTACCCGCAAGGAGTATGCAGCATCCGTAAAGCGGCGCAGCCGCTAACGGCTGCCCTACCTTACCGTTGCGGAGAATTTACTACTTTATCGACAGTCTCAACGGCCCCAAAGGGGCCGTTCTTTTTTGTGCGTTTGCGGCGAAACGGTTCGACAAGTACACCTGTCTGCATGGTTTCCCGCCGCATGTTCATCTATCAGAAAACCGGCATATCTCTATTCCGCAGGGGCTTGACAATCCATGGAAAAGTATTATAATATCAAATTGTTCAAAATTGTACTATTCGAAAGGAGGCGGTCCCATGCTGCCTGCCGTGCGGTTTTATACCTATTCCAAGCGCTTTGAGGAGGCCTACACTGCGGCCATGCGCCCCTTGACGGAGGAACTGGATATGGCCCAGCCCGCCGTAGACATTCTCCTGTTTTTGGCCAACAATCCCGGCATGGATACCGCCCGGGACATCTGTACCTACCGCCATCTGAAGCCCGCCATCGTCTCTTTCCATGTGGAAAAGCTGGCGGGGGAGGGATATCTGGAGCGCCAGCCGGTGCCGGGAGACCGGCGGAAATGCCGCTTGGTGTGTACGGAAAAGGCCGGGCCGGTGATCCGGCGGGGCCGCGCTGTACAGGAGACCTTTTCGCGGCAGCTGACGGAGGGACTGACCGAGGAGGAACTGGAGACCTGCTTCCGCTGCTTTGCGGTATTCGGAGAAAATATGGACCGACTGAGCGGCAGCCGGAAAACGACAAAAGGAGACGCAAAATGAATCAGGATAAAACCTTTTTAGGCACGGAACCGATCGGCAAGCTTCTGCGGCAGCTGGCCATCCCCACGGTCATCGCCCAGCTTGTAAATATGCTCTACAACATTGTGGACCGCATCTACATCGGCCACATTCCCGGTGACGGCGATCTGGCCCTCACCGGCGTGGGCGTATGCCTGCCGCTGATTTTAATTGTCTCCGCCTTCGCGGCGCTGGTGGCCTCCGGCGGTGCGCCCCGTGCCTCCATCTACATGGGCAAGCAGGATCATGATACCGCTGAGAAAATTCTGGGCGGCTGCTTCGCCCTGCAATTAGCGGTCTCCGCTCTGCTGACGGCGGTATTGCTGCTGTGGAGCCGGGATCTGCTGTTGGCCTTCGGCGCCAGCGAGAACACCATCGGCTACGCCGCCAGCTATATGCAGATCTACGCTGTGGGCACCGTGTTCGTGCAGCTGACCCTGGGCCTGAACGCCTTTATCACCGCACAGGGCTTTGCCAAGATCGGAATGCGGACGGTGCTCATCGGCGCGGTGGCCAACATCGTTCTGGACCCCATTTTTATTTACGGACTGCACATGGGCGTCCGGGGCGCGGCGCTGGCCACCATTCTCTCCCAAGGTCTGTCCTGTATCTGGGTGCTGCGGTTCCTCACCGGCCCCAAAACCCTGCTGCGGCTGAAAAAGGAAAACGTCCGTTTCCGCCCTGCCCTGATTTTGCCCTGCGTAGCACTGGGGACGGCCACCTTCATCATGCAGGCCAGCGAGAGCGTCATCTCCGTGTGCTTCAATTCCTCGCTGCTGAAATACGGCGATGACATCGCCGTTGGCGCCATGACCATCCTCTCCAGCGTCATGCAGTTTGCCATGCTGCCCTTGCAGGGCATCGCCCAGGGCGCCCAGCCCATCACCAGCTATAATTACGGCGCACGGAATACCCAGCGGGTGCGGCAGACCTTCCGGCTGCTGCTGAAGGTGTGTCTGTGCTATTCCGTGGCGCTGTGGGCGGTGATCCAGCTGTGCCCCGGCGCGTTTGCCCGGATTTTCACCCCTAACGCGGCGCTGGTGGCCTTTACGGTGCCCGCCCTGCGGATCTATTGCGGGGCGCTGTTCCTCTTTGGTATCCAGATCGCCTGTCAGATGACCTTCGTTTCCATTGGCGCCGCCGGCTGCTCCATCATTGTGGCAGTGCTGCGGAAGTTCGTCCTGCTGCTGCCCTTGATCTACCTGATGCCCCGGCTGCTGGCGGATCAGACCATGGCGGTTTACACCGCCGAGCCGGTGGCGGACGCCATCGCCGTGACCTGCACCGCCATCCTGTTTACAGTCCAATTCCGCAAAGCCTTGCGAAAGCTGGACGCGGAAGATTAAAAACACCGCCCCGGTTTGTGATATGCTCCCTCCATGAGCAATTGATTTGTCAAGTGTTTTTGTGTGAAAAATATTGTTTTTATATATCCCCCTGCGCTGAAATAAAAACGCTCAATCACCATCATAAGTGATTGAGCGTTTTGCGCG
>OJPM01001802.1_pt1 | contig 9966 bp, 8 predicted proteins | sample 1598471 | NCBI WGS metagenome assembly OJPM01 (sample SAMN03922484, study PRJEB24848) | human gut metagenome | isolation source: stool sample | host: Homo sapiens | place: Germany | collected 2011-05 | reverse complement strand
GCCCTCCATATCGGAAGTGATATATTTGCTGTCGGTGCGGGGATAGGTCAAAAGCCGTTTTTCATAAAGGGCTTGCGCATAGTCAAGGGTCTGTTTCGCCGTAAACCCATACAAACGGTTTGCTTCCCGCTGCAAGGCGGTGAGGTCAAACAGTTTCGGCGGGGCTGCGGTCTTTTTCTCTTTTTTAAGGGAAGTACAAACGGCCTGCGATTTCTCGCAAGCCGCTTTCATCTGCCGCGCCGCCGCTTCGTCGTCCTGCCTTTCGGAAAGGGCGGCAACGCCGCCAACGTCCAGCCGGACGACATGATATTTCTCTTTCTTAAAGCTGCTGATTGCATAGTCGCGGTTTACCAGCATAGCAAGGGTGGGCGTTTGCACTCTGCCGACATTCAATGTTTTATGGTAGAGGATAGAGAAAAGGCGGGTCGCGTTAATGCCAATGAGCCAATCGGCCTTTGCTCTGCAAAGCGCGGATTGATAGAGGTTGTCATAGCCGCGCCCGTCTTTGAGATTTGAAAAGCCCTCGCGGATTGCACTTGCTTCCATGCTGCTAATCCAAAGGCGGGAAAAGGGCTTTTTGCAATTCGCCTGTTCATAGACAAAGCGGAAAATGAGTTCCCCCTCGCGCCCGCTGTCGCAAGCATTGATAATCTCGGTAACGTCGCTGCGGTGCATAAGGTCTTTGAGAATGGAAAACTGCTGCTCCTTGCCGCTGGCAACAATAAACTGCCACTCCTGCGGGACAATGGGAAGATCGTCGTACTTCCATTTACGGAATTGTTCATTGTAGGTCGCCGCGTCTGCAAGGCTAATCAAATGCCCGATACACCACGACACAAGGTAGCCGCCGCCCTCAAAATATCCGCTGCGCTTTTCATTCGCGCCCATAACGGCGGCAATCGCCGCCCCGACGCTCGGTTTTTCTGCAATTACAAGTTTCATAGATTATCGTCCTCCTGCTCGGTCTGTTCGGTTTCGACTACTTCCGTTTCCTCGTCGTCCTCGTCAAAATCAAGGTCGTCAAGGCTGCTGCTGCCTTTCGCCGCGTCCTTTTTGGGCTTCAAAATCTTAAAGTAGTAGAACGCGCCGCCGCCCGCTGCGGCAACAAGCAGCACGACAAGCAGAATACCCATGCCGCCGCCTTTTTCTTCTTCCGGCGGCTGCTCGGTTTCTTCCGGCTCCGGCTCGGCTTCCACACCCGCGCACTCGCTCATGTTGACGCTGCAAACCGGGCAAGCGGTGTTGACGCTTCCGGCAACGCATTTATCGGTGCAGCTACAAACGGGGGCTTCGGTCTGCCCGTCCTCCATAAGGGCGGTTAAATCCGCTTCGTCCACTTGGTTAAGGAAATGGACGGTATTTTCCCCGTCCTCGGCGCGGTCAATGATGATGTAAAAATAGTTGCCACTTTTGGTAACGACGGTGATAAACTGCTTGTCGCCGGACGCTTCACCCGTTATATCGTCCACAAGGGACATATTCCCGTCCGGGGTAAGGGGCTGCGGCTCATAGCCGCCCGTCGTTTCTTCCGGCTCGGTTTCCGGCGCGGGGGTTTCCTCGGTTACGGGGGTAGGCGTGTCGTCGCTTTCATCGCCACCGCCCGCATAAGCGGTAACAGAAAAGCCGCACATGATAACCAGTGCGGCAAGCAATACGGTAAACTTTCGGATTATCTTTTTATTCTTCATTGTCGTTGTCCTCCTGTTCGGCGGGGTAAGTGGCTTCCGGCTGCGGCAAGGTGATTTCGCCGCTGGCGTAAGCGGAGAGGAACGCGGCAAGCTGCGTCCCGTCAAGGTGTACCGCCTTTACCATTTGCACGATCTGCGCGTTTTCTTCCTCGACTTTCTGCGCTTCAAGGTCTTTCAGCTTCTTTTGCTGTTCAAGGATTTTTGCCCTCGTTTTCTCAATATCCCTTTCGATACGGTCAAGTTTCGTGTTCGCCATAGTCATTTACTCCTTTCCAAACTGTTCTTTCCATGAATAGCTGCGCCCCAATCCCTTAACGGTTTTAAGATAGGGCATAGCGTTTTCTTCCAAAGTCGCCGCCCGGTTAAATAGATCGGGATAGTGTTCTTTGAGATATAAAATCTCTTGTTTCTTCATGCTCGGACAAAAGAAACAGGACGATTTACCCGGCTGCGGCAATCCTGCCGCTTTGATTTCCCGGATACAATCGTCCCTGTTCCAGCCCCATTCTTCAATGAGGGGGTAGCGGTTATGATATTTTTTGTCGGCTTCGTTGTACTTGCGGGAATGTTCATACCGTTTCACTTCTCCCGCGTCATAGCCGATATAGCGGTTGACTTTCTCGCCGCGCTGCCATACTTCGCGGCAAGGCGCATAGTGGTTGCAAAACTTTTCCTGCGGTGCGATTTTGTGTTTCTGCGAACAACGCTTATGCCCGTAGGCAATCGACGGGAGCGTATGAGAGCGCAAGCACTCGGTTTCAAGAGATAGGCGGTTGCCGTAGCGGTCAACATACTGCACAACGGTAATCTGCGGCATACCGTGTTCCGCAAGCCATTGATTGATTATCTCGATAAATTGATAGGTATGCGGGTGTTCCGCGCCCGTATCGGCAAAGGTGATAAGGTCAATCGGGATTTTGTGCTTGTATAGGCCAATAAGTAAGGCGGCACTATTCGTGCCGCCGCCAAAAGATACAATATTCATTTTTCAACTCCTTTTAATTGTAATTTAACCGCCCGTAGGCGTAAAAGTGGGATTGCCAATAGCTGGTGTCCAGCTTTGAATACTGGATAGGGTCGCCACAATGCAGCATGACGGGGCTTCCGTCCCCGTCCTCGCCCACATAAATCCCCACATGGGAAACGCCGGGGGTGTCGTATGTACCCGTAAAGAACACCAAATCCCCCGGCTGCGGGTTAGAAACAGGGGTTGAGATGTTGTAAAGCCCTTGCGCCCCAAGTCTGCCCGTATTGTATAGGCCGCTGTTCGTCAACACATAACTCACAAAGCCGCTGCAATCAAAAGAGGTTTCCGGGGTGCTGCCGCCCCACACATAGGGAAAACCGACGTATTTATCTGCTTCCTCCATGAGCCGCGCAAACTTTTCATCGGAACCCAGCAGCGCGGCGGGTACTTCATAATCGGCGGGCGGGTTTTCATAGTATTTAGACACATAGCCGGATTGCGGGAAAAGGTCGGGTCTGTTTCCCAGCGACGACATATACATAGCGTACATGGATAGCTGTTCTTCGCCCATGATGTAAACGGGGACATGGGAGAGGTTGAAGTTTTCCAAATCCACATGAAGAATGTAATAGTTATAGGGGACTTCAACCGTATAGGGGTTGCCCTCGCTGTCCGTCCTTGTTTCGGTGCGGTAGCGTACCTGTACTTCTTCCTCGACCGTCAAGATATACTGTTTCTCAAAGAGCATTTCAAGGGTGCTTTGCACTTCATCGAGTGTAAACACGCCCTCATGCCACGCGGAAAGGATAGAAATTAGCACATAGGGGTCATGCTCGATCTCGTCCGCGTTTACCCGGTATTCGTCATAGCCGGGGTATTCGCTTTCGATATTGTCCAGCATATCTTGTAACTCGGCTTCCATAGCGGCATACGCGCTTTCCGCGCCCGTTATATCCGCGTCCTCGGAGAGATAGGACGACGCAATCAAGCCGCTGCCGCTGTTGCCGCCAAAGAGGGAGCAAGAGGACAGCCCGCCGAAAAGCAGCAGCACGATAAAGGCAATCCCGCCCACAATCAAGCAGCCTTTCCAATGCCGGACAACAAAGAACGTCGCCCGTTTGGTTTCCTGCGCGGTTTTCTTCGCCGCCTTTGCGGTGGCTTCAGCGGTTTTTTTCGCTTTGCCGCCCGCTTTCAGCGTTTTTGCATACTGCTTTTTAATGCGCTGCTTCTGCCAAAAACGGGAAATGGGGTTGGAGTGCGCAAGCGCGGGGTTATCGTGCAACGCCTTTTGATAGAGAAAATCTGCGTTTGCCTTTACCGCTTGTTTTTCCGCTGCCGCCGCTGCCCGGTAGGGTTTCAGCTTATGGCGGCGTATGCCGCCCTTAACTGCCCGCGCCGCCATGCCGCCCGCTTTCTCTCCGGCAAGTTCTACCCGGTGCCCGCTTTCCACACCGACGTTTTCTTTCTCTACCTCGTAGATTTTCCCATGTACGGTACTGTTTAACTCCTGTGCCGGACGGGATAAGGGGTTATGCCGCAACTTGCCGTTTGGGGGCTTATCCGTCTTTTCAAAGGAAAGGCGCGTCTTTGCCTTGCCTTTCGCTTCGTCAAAAACGCGCTCTTTCTTGATTTTGGTCTGCTTGGGGATAGCCGCCCGCGCTGCGTCTAAACAGTCTGCCGCCTTATCCGATTTCTTGATCGCTTTTTGAAGTTCCGGCGTTGCCCGTTCCGCTTCGGAAAACTGCAAGCGGGAAGAATGGGTTTTAGGCTGCGTCGCGTCAAGGGCTTTTTTCTCCGCGCCTTTTGCTGCGTGTCGCTCAATCTCTGCGCCGATATGCTGCACAACCTTTTCCGCTGCCACCCCTGCGGGGGCTGAATAGTTTTCTTCCTGCGGCCTTTCGCTGATACTGGACGTTTCGCCCGTCGTGAGGTTTTCCGCAACCGCACCGTCGTTTTCCGCAACCGCACCGTCGCGGGTCATTTTCTGCGTTACCTTGTCGGGGGCTTTCAGTTCCTTGCTCAATCTTCATCACCTCCAATCCGCTGTTTTGCAAGTTCGCAATAGTCGGGGTTTAACTCAATGCCGATATAGCGGCGGTTAAGCCGTTTTGCTACCATGCCCGTCGTGCCGCTGCCGAAAAAGGGGTCAAGGACAATCCCGCCGATGGGACAGCCCGCCAAAATGCACGTTTCCGCAAGTTTCGGCGGGAACGCTGCGAAATGCCCGCCATGATAGCCGACATTGTTAATCTGCCAAACGTTGCGGCGGCTGCGGACGGGAGAAATCAACTCGTCGGCGTATGCGCCCTTTTCGCGGGGGCGGTTGATTTTCTGCGGTTGGTTTTGCCCCGGAACAGTAACGTTATACTTATTTCCTTTGCTAACTCCGCTTTTCAGCCGCCCCGCCGTTGTGGGGGCTATCGGCTCGGCTACTGCTTGCCAATCGTAATAATACTTCTTTGACTTGGTAAGCAGAAACACATATTCATAGCAGCGGGTCGGCCTGTCCCGCGTGCTTTCCGGCATGGGGTTTGTTTTGTGCCAAATGATAGAACTGCGCAAATACCAACCGTCGCCCCGCAAGGCGAGGGCTACAAGCCACGGAATACCAATTAAATCTTTGGGCTTGCAGCCGGGGGCGCGGTGGTTAAACGCCACTTGCTGCCCGTTCCTGCCTTTGGGGTATTTCGGGTCTTGGTGGTCGGCTTTGCTGCCTGTGCCGCAATAAGTGTCCGCGATATTCAGCCAACAAGTACCCTCCGGCGTAAGCACCCGCTTTACCTCATGGAATACCGCCGTAATACGGGAAACATATTCCTCCGGCGTTGCTTCCCGTCCGATCTGCCCGTCTGCGCCGTAGTCCCGCAAGGCATAGTAGGGTGGGGACGTTACGCAACAATCAACTGCATTTTCCGGCAAGGTTTGAAGCACCTGCAAGCTGTCGCCGCAATAGATTTTGTCCATTTCTATCCTCATGCCGACACCTCGCCGGGTTTGGTCGTCATTACACGATAGAGTTCCGTATCTTGCGGGAAACGGTCAATAAAGGGCAAAATCACGTTGCCATAGAAGATAAGCCCCTCGCCCGCGTCGGAATGGGTTACATAGGTCATTTGCTGCTGCGAAATGTTAAGCTGCTTTGCAAGGATTTCCCTGTCGCCCTGGGCTTGGTTGAGCATATACACAAAATCGCTGTTTTCAAAAATGTTCTCCACCTCGCGGGACGATAACAAATCTTTCACGTTTTGGGTGATACCTGTCGGAATACCGCCCCATTTTCTAAAACGCTTCCAAATCTCAACGCTGTACGCTGCGGTCTGTTCCTCTTTGAGCAGCAAATGAAACTCGTCGATATAGTACCGCGTCGCCTTGCCTTCGCTGCGGTTTATGGTAACTCTGTTCCAAACTTGATCTTGGACAATGAGCATACCGAGTTTTCGTAGCTGGGTGCCGAGTTCTTTAATATCAAAGCAGACAAGGCGGTTGTGAATGTCAACGTTTGTTTGGTGGTTAAACACGTTCAAACTGCCATTTACATAGAGTTCCAATGCCGACGCGATACGCTGCGCTTCCTTTTCCGGCTGCTTCTTGATTTCATTGTAGAGGTCGCCCAAAATCGGCATATTCTCCGGCTTCGGGTCTGCAAGGTAGCTGCGGTACACGCTGATAACGGCGCGGTCAATCAAAGTCTTTTCAACCGCTTCCAGCCCGTTTTTGCCGCCCATAATCAACTCGCAAAAGGAAAGGATAAAATCGCTCTTTAAGGCTATGGGCGTGTCGCCCTCGCTGTAATTGAGGTTTATATCCATCGGGTTAATGTACTGCGTGCTGTTCTGCGAAACCTTGATAACCTGCCCTTTCAGCCGTTCCACAAGGGGGTAATATTCCGCTTCCGGGTCGCAAATGATAATATCGTCTGCGGTAATGAGAAAAGCGTTGGTGATCTCGCGCTTTGCCGAAAAACTCTTGCCGCTGCCGGGTGTGCCGAGTATCAAGCCGTTAGGGTTCTTCAGCCTTTTCCTGTCGCACAAAATCATGTTATTCGATAATGCGTTTAAGCCGTAATACAACGCTTCGCCGCTTTGGAACAGCTCTTGTACCGTAAAGGGGACGAAAATGGCGGTGCTGGAAGTCGTCAAGCCCCGCTGGATTTGGATTAGGTTTTCGCCCAATGGGATAGAGGACATAAGCCCCTGTTCCTGCCGGTAGTCAAGGCGGGTGAGCATACAGTTGTATTTCTGTGCGATACTTGCGGCCTGAAATACGTCGTTGTCCAATTTCTGCTTTGTGTCTGCCACATTCAAAACTAACAGCGTAAGCAAAAACATTCGCTCGTTCCGGCTCTGCAAATCCCGCAAAAGGTTTTTCGCTTCGCCGCCGTAGGTGGCAAGGTCGGACGGAATTATATCCATATCGTAGCCGCTGCGGATTGCCTTTTTCTGTTCCTCGATTTTCATACGGTCAAGGTCGGTGATTTTCCGCTTGATCGTCTTGATCGCTTCGTTGTGGTCGATACTCTGAATGTGCAGATTGACGACAATCCCGTTTTCCGCTTCCATGAAGTCGGCAAGCATACGGTCTGAAAGTTCCGGCGCGGCAATCTGCAAAAAGGAAACCGCGCCAAACTTCCCGCCCATTTGAAACATTCGCCCGTCGCCAAAACGGAAAGAGGACGGGGCAATAAAGTCTTTGACGGAAAGGCCGCTTACGGGTAGCCATTCCCACGCAAAGTTGAAGCGTTCCCCGTCCGGGTGGAAAAGCCCATGCAGCACTTCAAGCCGCTGCTTCCCGTCCAATACCCGCGCCGCCGCGCCGATCACCTTAAAATGGTTGAGGGTGTCCGTTTCGATACGGGCAAGCCGCGCCCGCGCCGATTTAATATCTTTTGCTTCAATGGTAAAGGTGAGAAACTTTGTCTTGATAAGCCCGTTGTTGCCGCGTTCAAGCTGTGTTTGCAGCATTTCGGTGTATTCGGCTCTGATACTGTCAAAGTCGTCATTCTGTGGGGCAATCGTGATACTGCTCTTGAAATCCTCCTTGTTCGCATGGCGGCTGATTAAGGAAAGCTGCACACTGATAGAAGCGTCAAAAGAGTTATACATATCGCAAAGGGCTTCAAAAATGGCGGTCTTGTCGTCCGGCTGCGCAAGCTGATAGTTAATATCTTCAAACTCAATGCACTTGGAATACCGCCCGTTTGCAAGGCGGCAAATCCCGTCCTTATACATTCGTTCAAACGGTATGCTGTCCTGCGCCGTATGGGGCTTCCCGTCGCCCTTTGACTGCCGGATAAGCGCGTCGATCTGTTTCTTTTCCTGCCGCGTAAGTTTACGCTTTTTGTTTTGGGTCTTTCCCTTTTCCTTTGACAATCGCCCGTACCTCCTTATCTAATCGCTCCTGCCGCGCAAGGGCGGTATAAAAATTGTTGGTCTGATAAGGTCGCTCTTTGGGGCGAAGAAACTTCACTTCCACAAATTGCCGTATAATCACTTCCAGCGGTTGCCCGTTCTTCTCGTACATAGCGAGTAGGAACATGGGCAGCATGGCAAGCACCATGCACAAAGCCGCCGTTGTCGTTCCCGCGCTGTCCTTTGTCAAAAAGAATAGCGGTAGCCCGATAGCCACCGCCGCGCCGAAACAGAGTAATTGTCTTTTGGTAAGGTTGAACATTACCTTGCTCTTGATTTTGGTTAAATCCTTTGGGACGGTTACATACGCCATTTCAAACCTCCTTTCCGGCAAACCGTATGTCGCTTTTGATTTCATTTCCCCATACGTCCCAACCAGGGGTATGCTGCCTTGCAAACAGTTCAATACGCGGTAGGTCGCCCATAAGGGCAAGTATCTTTTCCCGCGTTATATCCGGCTTTTTGCTGTGCTGCTCAACAGGGGAAATAATAAATTGATGTACCTTGTTTGATTGTCGCTTCGGGTGTCCTTTGGTAGCAAGCAAGCAGATTTCCGCATTTCCTCGCGTCCAAAAGCCCAAGCCATAAAACCAAGTGGGCGATTTCCGATTTTGCTTTAACCATACAAAGGCAACGGATTTATAGGTAAATCCCCAAGCCTTGATTAACTGCAACGCTTCTTTAAGCTGCGGGAACGTCGCCCATAGGAATAAAATACAGTCCTTATCCGCAATTTCTTTGACGGGTAAAGCGCAAAGTTCCTCAATACTCATAGTGGGATAGTGCTTTTCCGCTGCGCCCTGTACCTTGCTTCTCGCGTATCTCCAAGGGGGATCGGCGTAAATGATTTTGTATTTCTTCATCTGCACCCCCTTAATGCGCGCTGAATACGGATTTTGCAAGGCTTCCCGTTTTGAAAAGCGTAAAACACAAGAGGACGGTATAGCCCATGCAAGACCAGATCGCGCCGGATATGTCATCGGTTGCTGCGATTGTCTGTATCAAAACCGCATAAATACCGACGCACACAAGAATTAGAAAAGCCTGAAAACCGAGGGCAAGCAAGGATTTTAAGTAGTTCTGTCCCATGCCGCCCCATTCACGATTTACCATTGTCGCAACGGGGATAGGGGCGATACTCGTTACAAGGTATATTTCAATCATGCGCCCGTACACCACCAGCATGATACAGATAGACAACGCTTTCATGGTAAGCCCCACAAAGAGTGATTGAAACCATAGCCCCAAAAGCCCGCCGACGCTCATAGCGTCCAGCTTTGCTTCTATATCGGTGATAACGGTTGCAATATCTATGCTTGTGTCGGATATGATAACGCCCGCGCTGTCGTTGACGACGCTCTGTGTAATGTCAAATACGCCCATGACGATGTTCCAAGTATTTGTTACCAGCAGCACCGCAACAAAGGTTTTGAAAATCCACTTGAAGAAAATCCAAGTGTCGAGATCGTGCAGATTGTTTTTCTCAATTACAAGCTGGATTAGTTCGTAGCACATGACAAAGGTAATGATAACGCCCGCAATCGGCACAATGACGTTTTCCGATAGGCTGCGTATCATATTGAATATGCCCGCGTTCCACCCGGCGGGGGTTGTGCCGACTTGCGTTGCGATTTCTCCAACCTCTGTATTTACGCTGTCGAACAGCCCGGAGAGATTAGAGAGTATTCCGTCTGTCAAAATGCCGCGAAACCAATCTTCAATCATCTGCCATATCAAAAGCTAATCCCTCCTTTCCCGCGCCCTCCCGCGTGAAGCGGGAGAGCGCGGCGGGTAGTGTTAGTTTGTGGCATTATCCAAACAGGCCGGAGAGCAGCGGGACAAGGGTAAGGCCGATAAGGGCAACGCCGCCGCCCGCCATCAACTGTTTCATGCCCTGCGACTT
>OJPM01001794.1_pt1 | contig 10020 bp, 8 predicted proteins | sample 1598471 | NCBI WGS metagenome assembly OJPM01 (sample SAMN03922484, study PRJEB24848) | human gut metagenome | isolation source: stool sample | host: Homo sapiens | place: Germany | collected 2011-05 | reverse complement strand
GTCCCGCAAGGTAGCCACTGCATGGCACACGCTGGGTTTTGACACCTCCATGTGCTGGGCTACATCTACGGAGCGCACCATACCGAGTTTCTTTTGGAGAACAAGGATGGTTTCCAGGTAGTCCTCCCCGGACGCATGAAGTTTCATATTTAATCACCTTCAAAAGCAAAGAACCTTTGCAGTCGTTCCCTGCTTATTCTGTTCCATCCATCACTCCATAGCACTTTTCCGTTTTCTATAAAGACAAAGTAATTGCAGCACTCCGCAATCAGCTCCGGGTCATGAGTAACAATAAACAAGGTTTTCCCCAACGAACTCAATTCCCGCAAATTCTCTGCCACTTTTTTCATGTGCCGATAATCCAATCCGCTTGTAGGCTCGTCAAAAACAATAACCTGTTTATCAGACGCAATCGCGCTGGCAATCGCTACCCTCTGTTTCTGTCCGCCGGACAACGACATAGGATGGGCGTCTCTAAATTCTGAAATGTGCAGACTTTCCATAATACTTTCTGCCTCATGCGCCGCTTTTTCTTCATCTGAATTATCCAGACTAAGCAAGATTTCATCCATTACACTTTCCGTAAAAAGTTGGTGGTTTACGTCCTGCATAACCATATAGCAGGTCTTAATTCTCTGATTTGCCATATAAGTTTTTCCATTCATGCTCATACAGCCTTTTGCGGTTTTGAGCAATCCGCATAAATTGTTAGCAAAAGTCGTTTTCCCGGCTCCATTGTTGCCGACTACTCCAACCACCGAACCTTGCGGAATCATCAAATCTGATATATCCAGCACCTTCCGCTTTTTCTTCTTACCTCCGGAAGCATTTTTATAAGAAACTTCAAAGTCCCTGATATATAGCTGCTTTGTCGCACACACTGTGCTCTGCATTTTACTAAAATCTTCAGACTGTAAAGTTCTAAGACCCAGCGCGTGCAATTCGCCTGTAGATTTCTTTTTGAAGTCGGAGATGGAAAGGTTTTCTTTTATTTGCCCGCCCTGCATATATAGAATGCGATCTGCAATATCCATCAGGTAATACAGGCGATGTTCCGCAATCACAATCGTTTTCCCCTGTGCTTTCCATTTCCGCAATACATCTTTTAATTCTCTGATTGATTTAATATCCAAATTGGAAGATGGCTCGTCCAGTACGAATATATCCGGTTCCATTGCGGAAACGGACGCACAGGCAACTTTCTGTTTTTCGCCACCGGACAGTGCAAATAAGCTCCTATTCAGTAAATCTTCGATTTTTAACGCGCCTACCGTTTTTTCTATCCGCGAATTGATTTCGTCTGCGTCGATTGCCAAATTCTCACATCCAAATGCAATTTCACTGGTAGTATCCACTGTAAAAAATTGTGTCCTTGGATTTTGAAAAACAGAACCAACCACACCAGACAAAGCATAAAGGGATACATTTTTTACATCTATCCCTTCCACAATCGTCTGCCCGGTAAGCGTTCCTTCGTAATAATGCGGGATAAGCCCATTTATTAAACGTGTGAGTGTAGTCTTTCCGCAGCCGGATTCTCCGCAGATCAAAACAACCTCTCCGTCATGGATAGTCAAATTTATATTTTCGATTTTTCCTTTTGAACTGCCTTGCTCATATTGAAAGGCTACATCCTTAAACTCTATCATTTCAGCCCTCCTAAAAAAGCAGGAACACCAACAGGGCAGCAGTAACAATAATCATAAGCGCAAAATCTTTCCAATGGAAACCGATCTTACAAATGCTTGTACGCTTTTTTCCGTTTCCTAATCCTCTTGTCAAAGCTGCCGCAGACAGGTCATTCCCTATTGTTACTACAGACATCATAAGAGGGACAATTCGATATTCTAATACTGCTTGTGGATTCTTGAAAAAATTTTTCCCCGTGATTCCTCTCATACGCATAGCGTTTCCAATAGATCCCGCTTCTTCGGAAATTGTAGGGAAGAACCGGAACATAACAGAAAACGGGATAATGAATGCTTCTGGTATATGCATACGCTGCATGGCAAGGACAAACTCACTAACCTTTGTAGTCGAGAGAAGATAATAGCCCATCATGGCGCTTGGAAACCATCGTGTTCCAAATTGAGCCAGCAGCGATATTATAATTGTTCCTATTAGTTCCATATACGGAACAAGAAATATGTTCACCATCCATGAAACAACAAAAACAATCAAATAGATGATGGCAACCTTTTTCCTACTGCCCGAAAGCAGGAGGAAAAAGGGTACCAATGCCAGAATCGGCTTTAACCAGAAACTAATACCGTCCGTTTTTCCGTCAATCATTACAATACTGAATATTACCAGCATATATAGCTTTGTTCTTGGATCAAGCCAGAAACGTCGCTCCGAATCAACTGACAGTAATAATTCTGGTTTCATTAAACAATGCCCGCCTTTACAAAATGCTTCTTCAAAATTGCCTTGCCCAAATACGCGCCGATCACTCCGCCAACAAGGCCTAAAACAATGACTACCGGCAGCATCCAGTTAGCGGTAAGGCCCATAACGGCGTTGATGTATTCATCCGTACCTCCTTTGCTTCTGTACGCCTCAAAGAAAGTATCTCTCATAATCCACATAGGCAGCATGGAGCCGACTACCCATTCGGTAAACACGCAATATCCCAGCACAGTATGTTTCCAGCTTTTATATTCGCCAGCCTTGAAGATTAAATCAGCAAGAAAACCGAATACGATTCCAAACGGAATAGAAATCCAGCTTTGTCCCATCAGAAAGCAGAGGACGCTGACCAGCGTACCCATAATAGTTGCTGCACCAAATTTTCCGGTCTTTGTCAGGAACAGCATGAACGGGATGCCGCCCAATATTCCCAGTACAAGTGGAATGATAACTGCAAAGATAGGGATGTAACCCAGCATACCTGTGATAAAGAACATCACAAAGTAGATGACGGTAAAAATACCGATGTTGATAAAGTCTTTTGCGTTCAATTTTTTCTTGTCCATTGTAGGAACTCCTTTCTTTTATGCAAGGCTGTCTGCCTTGATTTTCCAACCGATAGCTTTTTCTCTCATACCAACAAAATCCGCATAAATACCTGCTTGTTTGATAAGCTCGTCATGCGTACCTTGCTGAGAGATTTTACCACGGTCGATAACGATGATTTGATCTGCATTTTTTACAGTTTTCAACCGATGAGCAATCATAATAATTGTTTTTCCCTGTGTCAGCGCCTCAATCGCTCTCTGAAGCTCGGCTTCATTTTCGGGATCAACATTTGCTGTGGCCTCGTCAAGAATAATGATGGGCGCATCTTTCATAATCGCTCTTGCAATAGAAATCCTCTGCTTTTCACCGCCGGAAATGGTTGCACCGCTTTCTCCGATTACCGTCTGGTAACCCTCCGGTAATGCTGAGATGAAGTCATGGCACCTTGCCGCCTTTGCTGCCTTTACGACATCTTCATGGGTGGCGTTAGGGCAGCCGAATTTGATATTGTTCTCAATCGTGTCAGGGAACAGATACACATTCTGGAATACCATGCTGATATTTTTCATCAGGCTGTCCAGCTTATAATCTTTGACATCAATGCCGCCGATACGGACGCTGCCGCTGTCAACGTCCCAAAAGCGTGCGATTAAATTTACCAGTGTTGTTTTTCCAGAACCCGACGGACCGACAATCGCCGTTGTGGTTCCTTGTGGAATTGTGAGCGATACATGGTCGATTACTTTTTTATCCCCATAGGAAAAACTCACATCCTGCATTTCAATGTCCAGCCGGTCTGGGGTCTGTTCTTTGCCGTCAATGTCAATCTGAGGACTCTGGTTGATTTCTTCCACACGGTCAATAGAAGCATCGATCATGGAAAGCATAAAGAACATTTCTCCCGCGCTTTCCAACTGGCTATATACCATGAACGCCGATACTAAGATTATCAGACAATATGTCAATTCCAGCGTGCCGTTTATGAAAAGAGCGATAGAGCAGAAAGCAGCAGCGGCACTGGCAATCCGAAGGACAACCTGCTCGGCAGCTATATAGGGAATCCTCTGTCTTTCAATAAGCTGGTTTTTCCTTTGTGTTTCATCAATGGACTTTTCCAGCGCAGTATTTGACTGCTTTGCCATGTGGAACGCTCGCACAACGCTCATTCCCTGTATGTATTCCAGTACAGCGTCCATAAATTCTGTTTGTGCATCTAACCGTATGGGAGATAATCTTTTGGAGCAGCGCAGGAGCATTGTGTTAATTACCATGAACAAAATTACGCCAGTTAAAAAAATCAAACTGATCTTCCAGCTAAAATAGCTCATGGCAACAGAAAAGATACTTGCGTGGATTACGCCAACCAAAGTCCGTACGATAACAGCAAAGGACATGCTTTCAAGGTCGCTCATAGTCGCTGTTGAAACGGATGTGAGGTTGCCCAGACTATGGCTATTGAAATAACCCATCGGCATATATTTCATACGGTTGCCAATTTGAATCCTCTTATCCTCACACATTCGGTAGCTGCCTTCGCCTTCTTTTCCATGCGCCAGATACCAGAAAATAGCGGTGCCGATCACACTGACCAGCATAATACCGAAGGCTAAAAGCGCAGTCTGTGCGGTGATGTTATCATGGACTAATCCGTCCAGCACTACCAGAAGGGCAGCAAATTGCAGAGCCTCTAAAATGCACCGTATGATTTCATAAAAGAGTCCTAAATACCAGTTTCGGCTCTGGCGGCCCGCAAATTCAAAAAATTTTCTAAAAGAATGTATCATACTGTTTTCACCTCCTTTGCACCCATATGGGCTGTCCACATCGTATGATAAAGACTGCACTCTTTTAGTAATTCCTCATGCGTTCCCTTCGCTTGGATTGTCCCATCCTTTACAACAACGATCTGGTCGGCATCCGTTATTGTGGACAGGCGGTGAGCAATTACAATCAATGTTTTTCCCTTTGTCAATCGGCTGATGGCCTCCTGTATTACCGCTTCATTTTCTGGGTCAGTATAGGAAGTTGCTTCATCAAGAATCACAATCGGGGCGTTTTTCAGCATGGCTCTGGCAATCGCAATCCTCTGGCGTTCTCCACCAGACAAGTGCCCTCCGGCACCGCCAACCACGGTTTCATATCCATGCTCAAGATTCATAATAAACTCATGACAGCCGGAAGCCTTTGCAATCTGTTCCACTTCGGAATCGCTTGCCTCTGGCTTGCCCATACGGATATTGTTGCGCACCGTATCGTTAAATAGATAATTGTCCTGCGATACATAGGAAATCAAATCATTCAGTTGGTCGTTAGAAATTTCTTTTACGCTCTTATCGCCAATCGTAATCAGCCCACCGGTCACATCCCAAAAGGACGCAATCAATTTTGCAATCGTTGATTTTCCGCTGCCGGATGGCCCTACAAAAGCTGTAATTTTTCCCTGCGGAATTGTCAGATCAATTCCTTTCAAGACCTCTTTTTCCTCGTATGCAAAATGGACATTTTCCAGAGCAATATCAAGGTTCTGTAAATCACATTTCCTCTCCGGCCGGACAAGCTCCGGCTGGTTTAATATACCGTCAATCTCACCCATTACAGTGCCTATTTTTGCAATATCATCAGTAAAGAACATTGCGGCTACAAGCGGGCCTGCAATTCCCAACGACAGGACAGTTACCGTAATAAAGGTTGCGGCTGACAGGGAACCACTCATGTAAAACAGACACCCGACGGGAAGTACGCTAATCAACGCCGCGGGCCATACACTCATCATAATCGCCGAATATTTTTGTGTATCTTTCATCCAGTCTAAAATCAGGTCTGCGTTTGCATGGACGGCATCTGTAAATTTCTGATAGGAATTATCTGCCTGATTAAACGCCTTAATGACTTCAATGCCGCCGATGTATTCTACCGTTGTTGCGCTCATGTGATTTCCAGCTTTTACAACTTCCCCATACTTCTTGGGATATTCCTTCATCATTCCCATGTAGCACATCATTCCAACAGGAATGGTAATCAGCGATACTAACGCCATTCGCCAGTCCAGAACGAACAAATAAACGATGATTGCGATTGGTACGAGAAGATTTGAAGTCATTTCCGGGATTACATGAGCAAGGGGAACCTCTAGCTGTTCAATTCGTTCCACCATGCCATTTTTTAGTTGCCCGGACGGAGTATTGAGAATATAGCCCATAGGCACTCTGGTAAGTTTTGAAGCGATTTTTCGCCTTGCCTCGGACAGCACTTCAAAGGTCGCTTCATGGGATGCCCTCGTGGAAATCCCCATCAATATTGCTTTTAGGACAAAGCAGCCGCCGGAAATCAGACACCACACCATGTAAAATGATAAATCCCGATTCCCGGAGAGTAACTCAATCGTCATTCTGGCTGTTGCAAAATAGGGGACGATACCAAAGGCAACTCCCAACACAGCAAGAACAACAGAAACGATGTAGCCAGTCTTATGCGGCCTGGCAAACTCAATAAGTCTGCCAAATGGATTTCCGCCTTGCGACTGATCCATATAAATCCCTCCTTTAGTTAGACTTTGCTAACTCTTATTCAAAAGAATAAGCCGATAATCTGTCATGTGATTTACACAAACAAATTATCGGCTCTGCGTCTTTGCGTCTGGCACTACTGATAATCGTATTTTCATATTGTCAACATCTATCAAACATTCCTGTTTGCATTTCGGACAAAATATGGGAAAGTTCTTCAACGAAGTGTCTGCGCGTATCTTTGTCCGCGTTCTGCATTTACAAAAAGGACAGTGTATCCATCCGCTTTCGTCCACACAAAATTCTTCTGTTTTTTGCATTTCCTTTGCACCTTCTTTCCTATTTTCGGTAATATTCTTTCCAGCCATTCCCATAAAAAGTGCGCAGCTCATTGATATAATTTTTTGCTTCCTTCATCGGCATATCGTGAATGACTACTTCAAATATACCAGAATAAAAAGCACTGGAAACAACGTGTAAGAATCCATCTGTAACTCGTCCTTCCGCCAGGGCTTTACTTCCCACTTGAATCAAGAATTTCTTTGTACAGTCCGTATCCAGTTGTACCAGCCCTTCTAAAAATTCCTGATAGTAGTTTCCCGGCGCTCCGGTAATCAGCAGCTTAAATTCAGAAAAATACTCATAGATATATGCAATCACGGCTTCAAAACCACGATCTGAGTATTCCATAAATTTTTCGTTCTGCTCATGCCCCGTCAAAGAAGAAAAATCACTGAATGATTGCCGCAATAACTCTTTCAGACCTTTAGCCGCCGGTTCCACAAGAAAGCGGAACAATCCCTCTTTATCTGAATACCGCGTATATATTGTGCTGGTGCTGACACCGGCATTTTGAGCAATCGTCCGTATCGAAGCATCCGTATAGCCTTTTTCTAAAAATTCTTCTTTCGCGCAGGCAAGAATTTTTTCGTCAAATCCTTCAACCCTGCTTGCCATCGCTCATCCACCTTTCTTATTAAAACAGTGTTTCCAAAACATCGTATTCAAAACGCTGTTTTAATTATACCAGAGAAAATGGGATTGTCAAGAGGGGCATATGGATTTCGTGTTTCAGCAAAAATATTGACGCAACCAATGAAATTATAATCCATTTGGTTGCGTCAATGCTTTCATATTTTAGTTATTCAATTTTCTAAAATCAGTTCGGAATAAAGGATTTCCTCCACCTGTGCTTTCAGCGTGTTCATCAGCCCCACCCAGCGCATAGGGTCACAGGCTTTCAGTTCCTCCGTGACACCTGCCGCCTCCATCATACGGGGCAGCATGGCGTCCATTCGTTCATGCGCCGCCCGGTCAATCTCCAACAGGTGTGGGTACAGCTTTTCGCTCAAAATCAAGCTGCTGTAAAGGCCGGGCCGGTGTTCCTTCAGGTAGCGTCGCCGCATACGGCCATACTTGCCGATGGGGGCCTCCGGCTGCTCGGAAAGTTTCAGGTCGGGGATGTAGTAATCCCCGCAGCGGGTGTAAGTCAATTCGTTCATGTTTGTCCTCCTTTGCACTGTGATGGTTAAACTGCGGCGCTGGCCGGTAAGGTGGCCTTGCGCGGCTCCTGCTTGGGTAACTGGCTGACGGTGGTAAAAATGCCCTTCTCCATATCCTCGGCCCGGATCGCGGCCTTTGCTGCCTCCATTTTCGCCTTGCGCTTGGCGTTGTAGCGTTCTTCCCATTCCTTCTGCTTGCCGTTTGCCTTGCGGCGCAAATAGTTCTGGTGAAGCCTGTCCTTGCGTTCCTCCTTCTTCCGCAGTTCTTCCTGTTCCTCCGGGGTCAGGGGAACCGGCTGCAAGGCGGGCGGGATATAGCGTCCTAAAAAATTGAAGTAAATTTCAATTTCCTGCGTGGTATCCTGACTGCCTTTTCGGGAGCGTTCATGGACAAGGATTTTCTCTACAAACTCGTTAAGCATGGTGTTTGTCAGCGTGTCGAAGTTCTCGTACTTATCAATCAGGGCAATAAACTTCTCCGCAGATTTCCGGCTCTGCTCATAGCCGGTAACGGCCTTTTCCAGTTCAGCGATTTCCGCATTGAGGGCGTCCTGCTCTTTGGCATACTGTGCGTCCAGAGCCTCATACCGGGCATCCGGCAGCTTACCCAGGGCGTTGTCCTCATAGATTTTGCAAATCAGCCGTTCCAGTTCCCCGGCCCGCTTTTGGGCGGTGGCCAGCCGTTTCCGCTTCTTGGAGATGTCGGCGGTCTGCTGGGCGGCCTGCATTTCCTGGACGGTGCGGATAAACTCGGCCCGGTCATTCCTGGAATACTCCGCGATGGCCCGGAGCATATCGGCAATCAGGGTCAGAACAGCTTCGGCCTTGATACGGTGCTGTGTAGGGCAAAGGGAGCCGATAGGGTACTTCCCATACTGGCCGCAAGTGTACTGCGGGACGCGCTTACCGTTGTAGGTACGGTGAACATACATCTTGCCGCCGCAGTCGGCGCAGTACATCAGGCCGGTCAGGGGATGGGCCTCGCCCCAGCCGTCCGGGTAGCGCCGGACATTCGCCCGGATACGCTGCACATTGTCAAAGGTTTCCTGGTCGATGATGGCCTCATGGGTATTCTCGAAAATCGTCCACTCGCTTTCGTCAACATAGTGGCTTTTCTTGTCCTTGAAGTGCTTGCGGGTCTTGAAATTGATGGTGTGGCCCAGGTATTCCCGCTTTTTCAGAATGTTCACAATGGTGGATGATCCCCAGCCGTAGGGGTCTTTGACCGGCTTCGTCCTGTTTACTCCTTCATGAAAGCGTGCCAGATGGACAGCGGGGATTTCAACCTTTGCCTCGGACAGCAGCTTGGAAATCTGATAAGGGCCATAGCCCTCCATCGTCAGGGAAAAGATGCGGCGTACCACCTCGGCGGCTTCTTCGTCCACAAGCCAGTGTTCCCGCTTTTCGTCCCACAAATAGCCGTAAATGACAGTGCCGGTCAGGTGCTTGCCGGTCATGCCTTTGGACTTGAACACGGAGCGGATTTTCCGGCTGGTGTCGCGGGCGTAAAACTCGTTCATAATGTTGCGGAAGGGCGTAAAATCATCGTCGCCTTTCAGACTGTCCACACCGTCATTGATGGCGATCAGCCGGACACCGCGCTGCCGCAAAATCTCCATGACCTGGCCGACTTTCAGATAGTCGCGCCCCAGGCGGCTCATGTCTTTGATAACAATGGCCTCCACCCGTCCGGCCTCGACTTCCTCCATCATCGCCAGAAAGCCGGGACGGTCAAACCGGGTTCCCGATACGCCGTCATCGGTGAAGTGGGTGGGGTTTGGAAGCCCATTCCGGCGGGCAAATTCCTCTAACATCTGCTTTTGATGGCTTATGGAGTTGCTCTCGCCCTGTAACTCATCGTCGCGGCTCAAACGCTCATACAAAGGGGTGATTTTCTCGTTTCTCATGGCTGTACCTCCTGAAATGAAAATGCTCTAAGTGACTGCTTCACTAACCATGACAAAAACCATGATTAAGAAGTCACTTAGAGCATACATCTCCTGCGGCCAGCTTGTATTTTTTATACTGCCGGAGGGCAAAGTGATCCGGGTCTT
>OJPM01001775.1_pt1 | contig 10119 bp, 9 predicted proteins | sample 1598471 | NCBI WGS metagenome assembly OJPM01 (sample SAMN03922484, study PRJEB24848) | human gut metagenome | isolation source: stool sample | host: Homo sapiens | place: Germany | collected 2011-05 | reverse complement strand
GTCTTCGTGGGCTCGGAGATGTGTATAAGAGACAGCTTTTCCAACTGCGTCTCGTTCATGCGAAGCCAGTTCCAGGTCTTCGCCGGCAGTCTGTTAATGGTCATATTATATTCTTTTTCCATACTGATCTCCATTCCTCCTGCCACATTAACCGATGCTGCCTTTCATCTCCAGGCGGATCAGGTTGTTCATCTCTACCGCATATTCCAACGGCAGCTCCTTCGATACATTGTCCGCGAAGCCGCTGACGATCATGGCTCTGGCGTCCTCTTCGGAGATACCTCGGGACATCAGATAGAACACTGCCTCGTCGCTGATCCTGCCGATCTTCGCCTCATGCCCGATATCGGCATCCTGGGTACGGATATCCATTGCCGGGATGGTATCGGAGCGGGACTTGTCGTCCAGCATCAGGGACTGGCAGGATACGGCGGATTTACTCTTTGCCGCACTGTTCTTCACCACTACGGAGCTTCGGAAGGTACTGATTCCGCCATCCTTGGAGATAGACTTCGTGTTGATATAAGAAGTGGTCTCCGGTGCATTGTGAACCACTTTCGTACCGGTATCCAGATTCTGTCCGGCTCCGGCGAAAGTAATACCGGTAAATTCCGCTCTCGCTCCCTTACCGTTCAGCACGCTCATGGGATAGAGATAGGATACGTGGGATCCGAAGGAACCGGATACCCATTCTATGGTACCGCCTTCTTCCACCAACGCCCGCTTGGTATTCAGATTGTACATGTTCTTGGACCAGTTCTCGATGGTGGAGTAACGCAGTTTTGCATTTTTCCCCACGAACAGCTCCACACAGCCGGCATGGAGGTTCGCCACGTTGTACTTCGGGGCGGAACAGCCTTCGATAAAATGCAGGTATGCACCCTCGTCCACAATGATCAGGGTATGCTCGAACTGTCCGGCTCCCGGTGCGTTCAGTCGAAAATAAGACTGCAAGGGGATCGTCACAGACACTCCGGGGGGAACATATACGAAGGAGCCGCCGGACCACACAGCACCGTGCAGCGCTGCGAATTTGTGGTCTCTGGGGGTCACCAGCTTCATAAAATGCTTCCGCACCATATCCGCATATTCCCCATTCAGGGCACTCTCCATATCGGTATAGACTACGCCCTGGGCTGCCACTTCTTCCCTGACATTGTGATATACCAGCTCGGAATCGTACTGGGCGCCCACACCGGCGAGGGACTTCCGCTCCGCCTGCGGGATTCCCAGCTTCTCAAAGGTATCCTTGATATCCTCCGGTACCTCGGACCATTTGGCGCTCATATGGGTATTGGGTTTTACATAGGTTACGATATCTTCCATGTTCAGACCCTCAATAGAGGGACCCCAGTCGGGGACTTCCATCTCATTATAGATCTGCAGAGACTGTAATCTGAAATTTGCCATCCATGCGGGATCCTTCTTTTTCTCGGAAATCTCCGCCACAATATCGGGAGTCAGTCCCTTTTTAATACGATAGACGTCCTTCTCCTCATTACGGATATCATAAATGCTTCTGTTGACGTCTTCCACGTATGTCTTTTCACGTTCACTCATTCAGATCGTCAACCTCCTTATGCTTCCAGAAAACGCTCGAAACCATGCTCGTTGATCTCGTCTACCAGGGAAGCGTCGCCGGATGCCACGATCTTACCGTTCACCAGTACATGGGTCTTGTCCACATGGAGAGACTCTAAAATTCTGGTGCTGTGGGTGATGATCAACAGCGCACCCTTTTTGTCCTTCTGGTATTCTTCCACACCCTTGGATACCGTACGCACTGCATCCACGTCCAGGCCGGAATCCGTCTCATCCAGAATGGCCAGTGAAGGCTTCAACATAAGTAACTGTAAGATCTCTGCCTTTTTCTTCTCACCGCCGGAGAATCCCACGTTCAGATCACGGTCCCCGTAGGAAGGATCCATCTGCAATACTTCCATTGCCTGCTCCAGTTCCTTTTTGAAGGTCCACAGCTTGATGCGGGAACCGCTTCTCTGTTCCACGGCATTACGGATGAAATTCCGAAGCGATACTCCGGGTACCTCCAGGGGATTCTGGAAAGACAGGAAAATACCATCCTTCGCTCTCTGGTCTGCAGTTTCCTCTAATAATTCCTTCCCTTTGAACAGGATCTCACCACCGGTCACCTCATACCGGGGGCTTCCCATGATGGTGTAACCCAGTGTGGATTTGCCCGCACCGTTGGGTCCCATGAGGACATGGGTCTCTCCGGGGCGAACCTCTAAATCTATTCCATGAAGGATGGGCTTGTCCTCTACACTTACGGACAAGTTACGCACCTGTAATAATTGTTCTGACATATACTTCCTCCTATCTCTAGCGTACAACTAGGAATTACTATATCATTATATACATGCATCTGCAAATATGCAACATATAATTCCTACAAAAGTACCGTACATTCCGTTCAAATTGTATTACATTTTTTTGTATTACATTTTTCAGCTAGCAGCAACTTACTATAAAATAAAACACAAGCCATTGCGAGGAGTTCTCTTTTTCTCCCACAATGGCCTTTGTTTTTTTCTCTTTTTATGCTTCTCTGTCCAAAAGATTTTTCATGCTCTTGGTGCTGATCCACAGGGTAGATGTATTATGCAGAAGAGCGGACGTAGTGGGAGGAATGATTCCTGCTACACCTAAAATGATCAGTCCGGTGTTGATACCTACGATCATGCGATAATTTTTATGGATCCGTTCCATCAGGGAGTTGCTCAATTCCTTCAGGGTAGCTACTTCATACAGATTGTCCGCACCGATGGTGACATCGGCGATCTCTCTGGCGATCTGTGCGCCCTCGCTGATGGCAATACCAACATCTGCCGCAGACAATGCCGGGGAATCGTTGATGCCGTCACCGATCATAATGACCTTATGACCTGCCTGCTTCTCCTGCTCCACGAACCTTGCCTTGTCTTCCGGCAACACCTCGGAATAATACTCATCCACGCCGACGGTACCCGCAATTGCCCCAGCGATACGGTCGCTGTCTCCTGTCATCATGACTACCTTGTGGATTCCGAGACTCTTCAGCTGTCGAATGACCTCCGGAGCCTCTTCTCTGAGAGGATCCTCGATGCAGATCACTGCAGCCAGCTTGCCGTCAATTGCCATATACAGGCGGGAGTATTCCTCAGGCAGCTGATCGAACAGCTCCTGTCTGCCCTCCGGGATCTGTGCCTGCTCATCCTCAAATACGAAATGGTAGCTGCCGATGATGATCTTCTTGTCGTCCAGAGTGGAAGAGATTCCATGGGCTACGATATATTCCACTTTGGTATGCATCTCTTCATGTACCAGCTCCTTGCGGGCTGCTTCCCGCACCACTGCCTTTGCCATGGAATGAGGGAAATGTTCCTCCAGGCAGGCAGCGATCCGAAGCAGTTCCTCTGCGGGTTGTCCGTTAAAGGATACCACATCCGCCACGGTAGGCTGTGCCTTGGTCAGGGTTCCGGTCTTGTCAAATACGATGGTCGTGGCATCTGCCATAGCCTCTAAGTATTTGCCGCCCTTCACCGTGATCTCGTAGGTGCTTGCCTCACGGATCGCAGACAATACCGCTAACGGCATAGACAGCTTCAATGCGCAGGAGAAATCCACCATCAGCACGGATAATGCCTTGGTCACATTCCGTGTGAACAGCCATACCAGACCGGTGCCTAAGAAAGTATAGGGTACCAGCTTATCTGCCAGGTGCTCTGCCTTACCCTCCAGAGAGGATTTCAGCTTCTCGGATTCCTCGATCATGGTCATGATCTTCTCATATTTGCTGGAGCCGCCGTTTTCTTTCACACAGATAGTCAGCTCGCCTTCTTCTACCACAGTTCCGGCATAGACAGTTCCACCAGGAATTTTTCTCACCGGAACGGATTCTCCGGTCAGAGATGCCTGATTCACCATACCTTCTCCATCCGTCACTGTACCGTCGAAAGGAATCACATTGCCCATGTGGATCCTTACCAGATCTCCTGACTTAATGGACGTGGACGGCACCAGGATCTCCTGTCCGTCGCTCACAACCCATACCTTGTCAATGTTTAAGGACATGCTCCTCGCCAGATCACCGACAGACTTTTTGTGCGTCCACTCTTCCAGGATCTCGCCGATGCCTAACAGGAACATCACAGAGCCTGCGGTGTTGTAATCACCACGCAGCACAGATACACCGATAGCAGTGGCATCCAGTACCGGTACTTCGATCTTGCCCTTCGCCAGAGTCTTCACGCCGTGCCAGAGATATTTGAAAGACTTCACTGTGGTGATCACGGAACGGATGTCCATGGGCAGAAACAGCCTGATCCCATAATGCATTACCACTTTATTGATCAACTGATCCTTATATTCCCGGTTCATCTCTCTGCCGGAATTAGCAAGATAGTTCTCCGGCACTTCCGTACCCTGATACGTAAAATTCTCCAGTGTCTTCAGTGCCTCCTCCCTGGAACCGGTATAGACTACCGTAACATCCAGGGTGCGCTCCTGAATTTTGGCACTGACAATATTCTTCTGTCCGTCCAGATAGTATTGCAGTGTATCTGCCTGCGCAAAGCTCATGCGGCTCTGTAAAATGTGAACCCTGAGTCTCCCCTTTATCTCATGCTTGATCACAAATCTCATAATTTATGCCTGCTTTCATAAGGGGATCATTCTTCTGTTGCAGTCTCTGCTGCTTCTGCTTCACCATCATACTCTTTTGCTGCCTGTGCTGCTCTGTCCTCGTTGATCTGCTGGGCCTCTGCGTAGATATCCTCTGCGTTCTCCTGGATGGTGGTCGCGGTCTTCATGACACACTCTTTTGCGCGCAGAACTGCTGCGGTGCAGTTGGTGTACAACTTCTTCGCATCCTTGCTGGACAGTACTTTGATGCCTGCGGTTCCGAACAGAACGCCTGCTGCGAAAATACCGGTTTTTGCTTTATCAATCTTTTTTAAACGTTTCAACATAATTCATTTCCTCCTGTGTGAATTCTTTGGTTTATTCTATTTATGAATGAATATTATAATCACCTGTTTTTCTTATTTCCAGTTTTTTCTCCTTTACTGAAAAATTTTATCATTAAAAAAGGCCAGTGGATCAAAATCCACTGACCTTCTTGTATTCCTGTAATTTTTCTTTTGCTGCCGGGGTCAGATTCCTAGGCACCTGAATCTGGATCACGACATACTGATCGCCGTGGGCATTTTTATCCTTCATGGATACCACACCCTTGCCTTTCAGACGGATCTTGCTGCCGGACTGCGTACCTTCCTTCACTTTGCACATGACATCGCCGTACAACGTGGGTACACGGATCTCGCCGCCCAAGGCCGCAGTAGTATAGGGGATATTGACCGTGGTATACAGATCCTGTCCTCTACGCTCCCAGCCCGGCTTCTCCTGTACCGTCACCTTCAGATACAGGTCACCGCTCTCACCGCCGGAGTAACCTTCACCGCCCTTACCTTTCAGACGGATACTTTTACCGGTGTCGATACCTGCTGGAATATGCACCTGCACGGATTCGGACTTGCCGGTAGCCGGATCTCTTAAGGTAAAGGTCTTGTCGCAGCCATGCATTGCTTCGTCAAAACTGATGGTGATGCCGGATTCCACATCCTGACCTTTGCTGCGGTAGTTCGCCCGGCTGCCCCGTCCGGAGCCTTTCTGTCCCTTGAAATACTGACCGAACAGATTGTCAAAAATATCCTCATCCCCGCCGAAGCTGCCGAAATCACCGGTACCGAAACCGCTTCCTCCGGTGCTGTAATGGAACGTGCCGTTGCCAAAGCCGCCGAATCCATCGGTGCCGAAGCCTCCTCCGTTCTTAAACTGCTCCTGATACTGTCTGGCTGCCTCCTCATTAAATCCCTCCTGGAAAGCAGCAAAACCGTAAGTATCATATAGTTTCTTCTTTTTTTCATCCCCCAGCACATCGTAAGCTTCGTTGACTTCCTTCAGCTTCTCCTCTGCCACAGGGTCTCCTGCATTAGTATCCGGATGGTATTTTTTCGCCAGTTTCCGGTATGCTTTTTTTATCGCTGCGGCGTCCGCTGTCTTGCTGACACCCAGTACTTCATAATAATCTCTTTTTGTTGTCTTCGTCATATTCCCTCCATTCTGCCCAACCGGTGAGCCACACAACCAAGACGTTTTCCATGTAAAAATCAGCCACACAGTTCCCTGCGCGGCTGACCACTTCACATCTCTTTTCAAACAATTGTCTGCTGCTGCAGTCGCTTGTTCCTCTTACAGAGATTATATTATCACTATAGATTAGCACTCGCAAGTCCAGAGTGCTAAAAAATATATTAAATAATCATAAAATCCATAAACCGGCTATTACAATTTGCCACCCTTAGAGCCGCCAAAGCTTGCGGAATTCAGGATATTGGTGTCAAAGGTAAAGGTCAGTCTCTCCTCGGTGCGGGCTCTCTTCAAAGACAGCTGGATCATACGATCCAGAAGCTCTTTGTAAGGAACTCCTACCGGCTCCCACAGATAAAATGCCAGAGATCCCGGGATGGTATTGATCTCATTGAAATACAGCTTGCTGTTGTCTTCGTCAATCATAAAGTCGATACGGGACACACCGTTACAGCCCAGCGCCTTGAAAGATCTGACTGCCAGTTCCCGCACCTCTTCTCTCTTCTCCGGAGACAGTTCTGCCGGAATTTTGCGGGATACGCTCGCCATGCCCTTGGAGCCGCTGCCCTTGGCATTGCTGACGTATTTATCTTCATAACTTAAGATATCTTTGGTGTGCAGGGGTTCTTCGCACTCGGAAGCAATAGCGTCATTCTCATCTCCCAGTACCGAGCAGTTGATCTCACGTAAATTGGTGATGGCGTGCTCCACCAGCACTTTGGTCGCATACTTGAACGCATCATCGACGGAGTGGGTCAGTTCCACACGATTTTTAGCTACGCTGATGCCTACGCTGGAGCCTAAGTTGACCGGTTTTACGATCACCGGATATCCCAGTCCTTTTTCCACTTTGTCGAGCAGAGTCTCTATCTGCGCATAATCCGACAGAGTATACAGCTGCGCATCCAGTACCGGTACATCACACTCTTTTAATACAGCTTTCATGATGTATTTGTCCATACCAATGGCGGATGCGGTCACATCACAGCCCACGAAGGGGATGCCCATGGTCTTCAGGTAACCCTGGAAAGCGCCGTCCTCCACATTGGTACCGTGGACTACGGGGAAAGCCACGTCGATCTCTACTGGTTTCTTCCCGCCAAACAGTTTCACCGGGAATGGCGTCAGGAATACCTTTCCATCCTCATTGGTCATGATCACTCTCTGGGATTTTTTCAACAGTTCGTCGATATTTTTATAGGATTCGATCTTGCCGATCTCCTCACCGATGTACATTTCATTACGCTTGGTCATATAGACCGGGATCACTTCGTATTTGTCTGTGTCCATGCTCATGACAGCCTGGATGCCGGAGATCACAGATACCTCGTGTTCTACACTCTTTCCGCCAAACAGCATTGCTACTCTTGTCTTCATTTATTTTCCCTCCTGAATTTTACTACTCTCTGTCAACTATCCGGAACCACTTTCGCGAAATCGCCTCTGAGTCGTCTAATAGTTATCCGTCAGGTCATTCTCTAATAAAATATACTTATGTCCCTGCCCTTTGATGGCATAGGCGTAAGATACAGCTTCCTCCAGCTTGTCGAATACCAGGCATTTCTCTTCCGGGAATCCCTTCTCCAACACGCCCTCCCTGATGGGCTCGGTGTGCCGTCTGCCCACTAACAGGATGTAATCGCAGCAATCCGCTGCGTAGTTACCGAATTTATGATTGTATTCTGCTTCCTTGTCACCCAGCTCTACCATGCCCGGCGTGATCAGGATCCGGATACCGTCAAACATAGCCAGCGTCTCGACCGCTGCCCTGGAACCTACGGGGTTGGAATTGTAAGCATCATCGATGATCGTCACCAGACCGTGCTCCCGCATCTGCATACGATGGGGCACCGGCTCGATCCGGCGTACCGGGATCCGCAGTTCCTGCAGCGTCATGCCCATTCTATGAGCAACTGCGATAGCCCCCACCACATTGATGACATTGTGGGCACCGATGAGACGCATCTGGAATCTCTCGCTCTCGCCGTCCGGGGTCACTACCGTGAACTCCGTACCTAACTGGGATACCTTCACTTCTTTGGCACAGTATCCTGTCCCTTCCGTCTCAGAATAATAGAAGATCTTCTCCGGGGTCTGATCATACGCGGGAGAAGCTGCCTGTTGCTGAATATAATCGTTGTCACCGTTTAAGAACAGCATGCCGCCTTCCGGCAGGGCATCCGCCAGCTCGAACTTCGTCTTCTGAATATTCTCCATGTTAAAAAAGGTCTCTAAATGCTGCGGTCCGATAGATGTGATCACACCGTGATCGGGATGCACCATATCGCAGATCTCCTTGATATCGCCCACATGGCGGGCACCCATCTCGCAGACGAAGATCTCCGTGGTGGGCTTCAGGGAACCGCGGATGGTCCGCACCACTCCCATCGGAGTATTAAAGCTCTCCGGAGTCACCAGCACATTATATTTTTCCTGTAAAAGTGTCTGCAAATAGAACTTTACGCTGGTCTTGCCGTAGCTGCCGGTCACACCGATGACGGTAAGTCCCGGGACGCTTTTCAGCTTTCTCACAGCATCATTGATATAATGCTGATTGATCCCCGCCTCCATGGGATGATTGATGACATTAGCCACAATATCCAGAAACAGATTCACAGATACCAGGATCAGGCACAGTCCCGGGATCCGCTTCATTCCGCCCAATCCACACACCAGCGCGAATACCGCAGCCGTAAGGATCAGCTCCGTAGCGAGCAATCTCTTGACCCGGGCGGTATACACCAGCTTTTTCTTCGTGTTCATCCGCTTCATGGCACGATATACCACGATGATCACGAGCAGTACCAGATACTCGAAGATTTCAAGGGCAAGGTATGGGAACACACAGGTCACAATGCCCAGTGCTAGGCCAAAATAGAGAATCCATTGCAGCCGGAACTTCTTCTTCAGCCAGTGAAGGTGTTCTTTATTCTTATAGCCGTTCTGCTGGAACATATGAATATTATACCGCATGGTATAAAAATATGCCGGAACAGCAAGCACGACCGCTATCAGCACACGTATGATCATTTCAGATATGCCTCCATAATTCCCCGGAACTGTGCCGGCTTCTCAAGGAAAGAAAAATGACCGGTTCCCGGGATCACTGCCAGGCCGCAGTTGGGTATCTTCTCTTCCATAATATGTGCATCCCGGATAGGAGTTGCCGTATCCTGATCTCCCCAGATCAACAGCACTTCCTGACGGATCCTCGGAAGCAGTTCCGTCAGATCCTCATTCACTGCCTTCACCATACACTGACGCATCATGGGTGTCGCATTGCGGTAGTCTGCCGATCCCTGTCGGCTCCTCCAGTCATCGATCACCTCCGGGAACATGGCATAGATCAGCTTCAGATTCAGGAATTTCTTCAAAATCTTGTACTTGCGGATCTTCCATTTCTGCGCAGTAGTACGCACCGGCAGGACACCGGCACTGTCGATCAGGATAATATTCGTGATCTCAAAAGGGATGCTCTCTCTGGCTGCCAGCTTGATGATCACTCGTCCGCCGTAGGAATGCCCGATGAGGGTGGCCTGCTTTACCTGCATTACTTCCATAAATCTGCAGAAAAAATCCGCAAATCCGTCCACATCCCAGGGTTCCTTCGGTTCATCGCTGCTGCCGAAGCCCGGGAAATCAAACTGGATCACACGGTACCTGCTGCCGTCAATCACACCGGCTACGGAATCATACACTCCCAGATCCGTACCCCAGCCCTGTAAGATCACGACTGTCTTATCGCCGGTACCGGTTGTTTTATAACATATATTATATCCGTCTACTACTATATTCATGATAATCCCCAATTCCAAGTCATTGCCGTTACAATCTTTTATTATAATCGGAATCTGCTACAATGGCAAGCCATATCCTAAGGATTCCGTATTCCGTATTCCGCATTCCAATTTGACAACCGCTTTCATAATTCCATAAAATAATAAAAACTACCGCTTTGAGCTGACGGTAGCA
>OJPM01001765.1_pt1 | contig 10177 bp, 10 predicted proteins | sample 1598471 | NCBI WGS metagenome assembly OJPM01 (sample SAMN03922484, study PRJEB24848) | human gut metagenome | isolation source: stool sample | host: Homo sapiens | place: Germany | collected 2011-05 | reverse complement strand
CTCTCCCCCTTGGCCATGTTAATTATTGACGCAATCAGTCAAAGCATTGCCCCTTGAAATGAGGTCTGCTAAAATATAAGGCGAAATGGAACAGTCGGACTTTTCCGCCGGAAAGGGTGAATCTGCTATGGGACAAAATTATTTTCGGATCGACGACCGCCTAATTCATGGCCAAATTGTGACAGCTTGGTGTAGCCATCTGAATATCCAGGAGATTATTGCCATTGACGATACGCTGGCTGGCAATAGCATGCTACAGTCCATCATGCTCATGGGGGTGCCCAAGCAGTACAAATCCTGCGTGGTAACGATGGCACAGGCTAAGGAACTATTTGCCCAGCCTTCAGACTGCAACCGACTGTTTGTCACCCGCTTCCCCCAAGACCTGACTCATTTTCGGGAGGAGCTAAAGCGTTGCGAAATCGTTATTATCGGCAATGCAGCAAAGCGTCCCGGGGCGAAGTTCAACCTGACAAAAGGCGGCGGCAGCGTCTTTTTTGCCAGTGAAGAGGACATTCGTCTGTTTGATGATATTGCCGCTGACGGTGTAAAGCTGATTTATCAGACGATTCCCAATTACCCAGCTCGGGATTGGCCGGAGTTGCGCCGGAGCATCAAACTCAAGTAATCCGGTTTCTTTGGGGGGAGACCCCTGGAAATAAAAAAGAGTTATGGAGGGAAAAAGTCTATGAACACGTTGCAAGTGATCCTCATCGCCCTGTTCATCTACTTGGGCGCAATCGGGTCCATTGTCGGCAATACCCTAGGCTGGTATTGCGTGGGACGCCCCCTGATTGCCGCCTTTGTAGTAGGACTCATTATGGGCGATATGTCTACAGCCATGCTGGTAGGCATCCCGCTCCAAATCGCTTACCTGGCCAACGTCACGCCAGGTGGCGCGGTCTCCTGGGACTTGTCCTATGCCACCTATATTGGCACTGCCATGGCAATCGCCCTGAAGGGTACTGTGGGCGATGAGGCCGCCCTAGTGGGCTTGGCCTTTACCGGCGCCGGTGTGGGCGGCATGGTGGGCGGAACCATGTGGAACGTTCACTACGCTCTGGACGTGTTTGTCAATCGCTGGGCCAACAAAATTGCCGAATCCGGCGAAACTAAGAAAATGTGGATGCCCAACATCATCGGCGGACAAATTATCGGTTTCCTGTGCCGATTCGTCCCTGCTGTTATCGTGTTGACTGCCATTCGGGTAGCCGGCGATGCCGGTGGTATTGCCATTCCCGCCTGGTTCACGACTGGTATCTCCGCATTTGGCTCCATGATGGCTGCTCTTGGAATGGGTATCATCCTGTCCTTCCTGGTAAAGAAAGGGGTTCACTGGGCCATCTTCCTGGGCGGCTTCGTGCTAGTCACTTACTTTGGCCTGAGCACTATGGCCGTGGCTGTAGTGGCCGCTATTATTGCCGTCATTAGTTACTTCATCATGAGCAATAGCAGAGAGGAGGTCGCCTAACATGAAGTCTGTCAGTAAGAAAACCCTTCGTAAGTCATTCCTCAACTGGTTCTTCTGGAATGGCTGCTCTCAACAGGCGGAAACCATGCTTGGTATGGCCTTCGGTCAGGCTATGGCCCCGGTCATTGAGGAACTGTACGACACCAAAGAAGATCGGGCAGCCGCCCTTCAGCGCCATATCACCCTGTTCAATACGGAAGCTCAAGTTGGATCTATTTGCAACGGTATTGCCATCGGTATGGAAGAGCAGTTGGCCAACGGTAATGGTACTGCGGAAGCCATCCAGGAGGCCAAAGTAGCCCTGATCGGCCCCACCTCTGCTATCGGCGATTCTCTCTGGGTTGCTACGATTATCCCCCTATTGCTTACCATCTGCCTATCTGTGGCCAGCGCTCTGACTACGGCGCCTTGGGTCGGTCCCGTGATTTATATTATTGTCTATCCAATTGGTACTTATCTGATGAGCTGGAAGCTGTTCACCTTGGGCTACAAGGCCGGACTGGAAGGTGTTCAGCGATTCATGGCATCGGGTCAACTAGACCGCATTATGCAGGCCATTTCCATTCTAGGCTTAATCATGGTGGGTGCCTTAACCGCCAGTTTCGTCACTTGCACCCTGAACATTGACATTAAAACCGCTGCCCAGGTCTTTGATGAGGCCACTGGTGCCTATGTGGATGGAACCATCACCGTGTTTAATCTGGACAATCTGCTCAATACGGTATTTCCGAACATCGTTCCCTTGGCCCTGACTCTGGGTGTGTACCGTCTGTACTCCAAAAAGCATTGGACCCCCTTGGCTATCATGGGTCTGATTCTAGTTTTGGCCGCTGCGCTTACTGCTATCGGCTATATTCCTGTTATCGGCGCCTACGTTTAATGCGGCAGGCACATGATAAAATTATAACCTTTTACCCATCCAAAGGAGGAGTAACACAATGGCTCAGCTCGAATATCTGACCAAGATCATGCAGGTCATTGAGAAAATCGACAAAGAGCAATCCGAAAACATCCAAGCCGCGGCCGACCTGTGCGCCGCCACCATCCACTCCGGCAAGCTGGTCCACCTGTTTGGTAGCGGACACAGCGTGCTCCCGGTCCAGGATGTATTCCCCCGCTACGGCGGCGTAGTGGGCTGGCATCCTGTCATGGATCCCCGCCTGATGTGGAACAACGTCATCGGCCCCGGCGGCGCCCGTGAACTGCTGTGGATTGAGCGGCAAGAGGGCTATATTGCCAACTTCCTCCAAAGCTACAACTTCCAGGAGGGGGAAGTCATGATCGTCTTTTCCCACGGCGGGTTGAATGCCGCCCCCATTGAAGCTGCTATGTACGCCAAGGAGCGAGGCCTGAAGGTTATTGCCATCACCAGCGGGGAAAACTACCAGAAGGCCACCGCCACCCACTCCTCCGGCAACAAACTGGGCGACGTGGCGGACATTCTCATTGACAACTGCTGCCCGCTGGAGGACGCGCTGGTTGCCATTCCCGGTTATCATCAGAAAGTAGGTGCCTCCTCTACGGTGGCAGTCATCACCATCGCCCAGTCCATCGCCTCCGAGACCGCTCTGCGGCTGGAGAAACTGGGCCACAAGATGTACATTTTTGTCTCCCCCAACGTCACCGAAGTTCCTAAAGAGTATATGCATGAGGTGTACGCGGACTACCGTCGCTTGGTGTTTGACAACTCCAACATGTGATATGCCCGCCCCATAGGAGGGAGCGTTCCGCTCCCTCCTATGGGCCTTTTGCCAGACAGCGCGCAGGGCCCACATGAGTCCCAAAAGCAAGGGACATCATGCGGCCCTTATTTTATAGGAACTACTGAGAGGAGCGTCATCAAAATGTCTAAGGTCATCGTCACCGGACATGGCGGCTATGCTACCGCCATGCGCCGTAATCTGGCCATGCTTGTGGGGGAGCTGGAGGGCTTTTATTTTGTAGATTTTAATGAAGAGGACTCTCTTGATATCCTTCAAGACCATCTGGATCAGGTCTTAGCCCAGTTCAGCCCGGAGGAAGAGGTGCTGTTCGCCTGTGATCTAGCGGGAGGCTCTCCCTTCCGGACTGCGGCGGTGCTGTGCACCAGCCACCCCGCCTGGGCGGTAGTGGCTGGAATTAACACCTCCGCCTATTCCGAACTCTCCTTTAATCTGGAACTGCCCGCTCATGAACTGGCCGAGTTGGCTTGCAGCGTGGCTCGGGAAACCATTCTGATGTACCCGCCGAAGGAGTGAGGTTATGAACGTGCCCCTGTCCTCAGTCCAGCTCCAAGCATCCGGCGTGGACTGGTTGCCGTTGGCGCTGACCCTCGTCATGATGGCGCTGATCTTTCTGGCCCTGCGTCTGCTCTCCGCCTTGCGCACCCAGGCCGAGAAGGAGCTGCGCCGCTTATACCAGCAGGATGTGGCGCTCTATCTGGAACGGCTGGAGCACAACCGGAGACTCAAGCTGGTTTTTCGCAAAAGCGTGCTGCTTCTGTATCGGCTGGAGGGCTATATGAAGCTTGGCGACAACCAGATGATCCGTCAAATTATCGCTCAGCTGGATCAGATGAGCCTCCAACCCCGGGACAAGCTGCTCTTCCTCCAGGATCGACTGTCCTTCTTCGTATCCACGGGGGAGTGGGATGAGGCCCGGGCCAGCCGGGACTCTCTGGTGTCCTTTCTTCACAAAAGTAAAGCAGACCGCCAGGCGCAATACCAAAAGGTAATTGCGGATGCCGACCAAATCATCGGCGTTTATGTAGAACGGGATACCAGTCTGATTCCCGCCCTACGCGCCCAGGCGGCGGACACCGCAGACCCGGTTCAGCGGGGCGTACTTCAATACCGCCTGGCAAAGCTCTATCATTTCGCTGGAAACGTCGAGATGCGGCAGGTTTATCTAAAACGCGCAGCAAAAAACTTGCAAAATACCTATTATGCGGTTATGATTAAGGAGGCGCAAACGGACCCCACGGCCCTGGAGCGCCAATGAGGAGGAACACAAATGGTATCCTTTGATTATCTCATCCACGACGCCATGGGCCTGCACGCCCGGCCAGTGGGCCTGGTGGTCAAGGCAGTCAAGCCCTATCAGGATTCCCAGATCACCATTACCCACAATGGAAGGCAGGCGGACGCCAAACGGATGTTTGCCGTCATGGGGCTGCAGGTCAAGCAGGGAGAAACCATCACCGTCTCCGTACAGGGCGGGGACGAGCAAAAGATCGCAGATCAGATTCGCGGTATTTTTGAGGCGGAACAGCTCTAAGCTTTTTCGTCTGCGGTTGCGGGAGGGTCGGTATGGGAAACATTTTGATTCAGATGGCGGAGATCAAGGATCTGTCTCCCTCCGAACGCCATGTAGTGGACTATATTCTGGAGCATTACCAGGAAGTATGTAGCATGGGCATCGTGGAACTGGGAGAGAAAACCTTCACCTCTACCACAACGGTCAAGCGGCTCTGCCGGAAGCTGGGCGTGGACAGCTACACCGACTTTCGCCTTCGCCTGTCCGCTGCCCAGGATAACTTTATGCACCAGGATATCCTGAACAGCGACCAGGCCTCGGTCAACCGGTATGACTCTGTAGCAGAAATTCTGGAAAAAGTATCTCATCAAAATGCCTCGTCCATTTTAGAGACCAGCCGAATCGTAGACTCCGCGGTGCTGGAACAGGTGGTAAAGCTCATGGCTACGGCGCAACGGATCGATTTCTATGGGGTGGGTCCGTCCAATATGGTGGCTCAAGATGCCCAGCTCAAGTGTATGCGCCTGAAAATTCCCTCCTACGCGTTCTGCGACCGGGTTTCTATGCTTATGAATGCCAAAAGCTGTGGAGATGGTTCCCTCGCTTTTCTCATCTCCTATACGGGGGAAACTGACGACATCATAGAAGTCGCCCAGGAGTTACGCAAGCATCGGGTTCCCACCGTTGCCATCACTTCATCGTCTGACAACTCAGTAGCCCGAATCAGCCTGTATACCTTGTGTGTGGATGCCAGCGAGAGCTGGGACCGACTGGGGGGTATGTCTAGCCGTATTTCCACACTCAATGTAATTGATGTTCTGTTTACCGCCCTTTTGAACACGAACTATGACCAGTACATCCGTAGCATGGTGGATACCTGTGTCAACAACCGCCGTTTGCCGCTGTAAATCCAAACGTTATCATTTTCATTTGGACTTGGTCCGCTCTGATAGAGCGGACCATTTTTTATGCCTTCCTTCTGTAAGGGGATTTCGAAAGAAAAAGGGGATATTTTTGGAATTAACTGTAAAAAGAGGGGATAGCTTATCGGCGGGGTGGCGGAAACTGGAAAAAGCAGTTGATTGGGCCGGTTTGGCCAGTCAAATAAGGGGACAACCGAGAAGGGAGTTCCCAAAACAACATCCGTATAGGAGGTAAACCAACATGAGAAATCTGAAGAAGATTCTCGCGCTGGCCCTGGCTCTGGTCATGACCCTGTCCCTCATGACCGTTGCCAACGCCTTCAACGACGACAAGGACATCGACGCGGCTTATACCGAGGCCGTCCAGGTCCTGTCTGGCTTGAAGGTGTTCAAGGGGGTCAACGATGGCAGCACATTTGCTCCCAAGCAGACCATCACCCGTGGTGAGGTCGCTGCCATCATCTACCGCATCGTCACCGGCGATGTGAACGACAGCAAGGCTGGGCTGTACGCCAGCTATGCTGAGACGTCCTTCAGCGACGTGAAGAGCACCGACTGGTATGCCGGCTACATCGGCTACTGCTCCAACGCCGGCCTGATCAAGGGCAACGGCGCGGGCCGCTTCCTGCCCGCCACCACCGTCAACGGCTATCAGGCCCTGGCCATGATCCTGCGCGCCGTGGGCTACGGCCAGAGCGGCGAGTTCGAGGGCTCCGGCTGGGAACTGCGCACCGCTTCCACCGCTCAGACTCTGGGCCTGCTGAAAAACGTGAGCGCCGGTTCCCTGGGCAATGCCGCCTCCCGCGAGGTGGTGGCCGAGATCCTGTTCCAGGCCATTTCCGGCACCAACATGGTGGCCCCCAACTCCATCACCGGCTATCATGACCTGGGCTACACCCTGGGCTATCAGACCTTCAAGCTGGAGCGGCTGGAGGGCGTGGTCACCGCCAACGAGTATGCTGACCTGGACGACTCCTCTCCTCTGGCCGAGGGCAAGACTCGCCTGGACAACCGTACTCTGGATTATTCCTCCCAGCTGACCGACATCGGTGAGAGCCGTTACGCCTATGTGGTGGGCAGCACTGTGCTGGCCCTGGCTGACACCGGCAGGAACACCGTGTTCGAAACCGGCGCGGCCACCGATATCAGCACTGCCGCCAAGTTCCAGAAGGCCACTGGCCTGAAAGATGATGCTGAGAGCTATCTCAACTTTGCCGATGCTTACAGCGACACCTACGAGGCTGATATCCGCATCGTGTACAGTGTCAGCGGCACCTATGCTACCGATGGCGTGTCCATCCGTGCTGGTGAACGGTTAAGCGACGACGAGTACAACGAAATTCGCAGTATTTTCTATGGCGAGGCCGACTACGAGGACGGCTGGATCATCGTGGGCACCAGCTATAAAGACGATGAGACTGCCGAGGAGAACGATGTCTCCAACGACATGACCTTCCGGGCTTTTGTCCGCGAGTACCTGATCACCGATTCTGAGGATGCCGTCACTGTTGAAGGCTCTGAGAACGGCGAGTGGCTGAAGGTTGTGGATAACGATGGCGACGGCACGGCTGAGTACGTGTTCAAGACCGAGTTTGCCATGTCCATGATCACCGACATCACCAAGAAGGGCGTTTACACCTTTGCTTCCCTGGAAACTGCTGACAAGCCCGCTTTCGAGGCTGACAAGGTTGCGGAAGCCGACATCGTCACCTCTGATGAACTGGCTGAGGGCGACGTGGTCATCTACACCAAGATCGATGGTGTGTACTATGTGGACCTGGCTGAGATGGTTACCGAGACTGTGGATAAGGGCGGCGTGGACAAGCGTGATGAAACCATCACCTGCGACGGCGCCGTGTACGGCCAGTCCTACATCGGCTACTCCGACCTGATGGAGTCCGACGTGACCAAGGCTCACACCAATGAAACTTACGACCTGTATCTGGACCACTTCGGCTATGTCCGGCTGTATCAGGAGTCCACTTACAACAACGGCTTCGTACTGCTGACCGACGGCTACTATGCCACGGATAAGCGCACCGATGAGTTCCAGGCTACCATCTTTGACGTGGACGCTGACAAGCTGGTAGACGTGGACGTGGCCGAAGGCAAGGGCGATACCGCTGCGAACACGTTTATTGACGACGGCACTGTTGACGGCAAGGAAGAGGGTACCTGGGGCCGCCTAAAGACCTTTGGCCGCGGCTTTATTACCAATGTGGCCGCCTACTCTGTGGCCGATGACGTGTACACGCTCACTGAGGTGGAGAACGCTTCCAACCGGGTGACTTACTCCGCTCAGGAGCTGGCCGTCAACGTCCGCAACGGTTTGACCGCCCGCACCCTGGAGACTGAGGACGGAGACCGTGTCCAGACCACTACCGACACCGTGTATTACTTGGTAATTACCGGCGGCAAGACCCCCGAGGTCATTTCCTGGACGGGGTATTCCAACGCTCCTGAGGACGCCGCGCTGGACAGCGACGCCGTGGGCTATGCTGTGACCCACAAGGGCGCTGGTAGCTATGATGTGGCCGACGTGGTGGTTTACGAGACTTCCGCCGTCGATCCTTATGACCTGCACTTTGTCTATGAAACCAACTCCCGCGACGAGGCCATCACCATTGGCTACGACGAGAGCGAGGAGGCCTATGTGGCCGATCTCGAGGTTGAGGTGGACGACCAGAAGAAGATTGATCTGATCAACTTCTACAACATCTACAACAGCGGTGATTTCACCCTCATTGATGAGGACTATGCCGCTGAGGGCATCTATGCTGGCGAAGTAGTCACCGGCGGTGACGTGGACAGCCGCGACTATGTCGTGGTGGCCGGCGGCTCTATTGTGGATGAGATCTCCTTCCGCACCAACACCATTAAGTCCTATGTGGTGGGCTATGACCGCAATGGCTACTATGTGTCTGACGAGCAGATTGAATCCTATGAGATCGGCGATAAGGTCATCCTGGTGACTGGGCGCAACGATCAGGACGTGCTGTACGTCATCAACGTGACGCAGAGCGTGGCCAACAAGGCTGTGATTAAGGCCGTCGATGATCTGTATGACGCGATTGTGGCCGACGCCGGCAAGGTCGAGCTGGATGTGGTCAACAACATTGCCAACACCCAGAAGCCTACCGTGGCTGAGAACAAGGGCACCTGGACCATCACGGTGAAGCCCGAGGCCGGCTATGCGTTTGACGGCGACCTGTATGCCACTGTCAACAACAAGTCCGTGAAGGGCGTCGTTTCTGGTACTGGGGACGCTGCCACCGCCACCTTCACTCTGAAGGACATCTCTAAGGACAGCACTGTGGTGCTGAGCGGCTCGACCAAGGCCATTGCGTACACCATCAGCTATGCCAACGTGGACGGCGCTACTGTGACTCCTGCCAACCCCACCTCCTACACTGTGGAGAACAAGGATACCGTGCTGGCCAGCATCAACGATCCCGCCAAGGACGGCTACAAGTTCACTGGCTGGACGGTTACCGGCACGGATGCTAATGGTCTGGGCAACCTGACCTACACTGCAAAGTGGGAGAACGACATGGTCACTTTGACCGTGAAGTTCTACACCGCTGACGGCAAGCTGATGAACACTTGGAGCAGCCAGGAACAGAACGGTTCCGAGGTTACCGTGGATCTTGACAAGTTGGCCAAGTTCTCTGTGAACGGCGGTGATGAGACCTTTGGCAACGACACGACCGGTGCCAAGGTCACTGTGACCGGCGATACCACAGTGGAAGTCCACTATGTGGATAAAGTCAAGGTAACTGTGAAGAACGAGTACGCCACCGATGCTTGGTCTGTCACTGAAGGCGCAGAAAAGGACTACGAGATCGAAAAGAGCAGTGCTAAAGTGGAGTTTAAGCTTGGCGCTGTCGGTTTGAGCACTACCCGCACCGTGACCTATACCATTGAGGGAGCAACTGCTTCCGGCACTGATGTAGCGAAGAGTGTGGACAGTGGATCGGGTGTTATGGATATGGAAATCGACATCAGCAACATTCTCAGCGACAATATTGTAATCACTGTGACCAATATTAGTGGCTAATTGACCCAGCAAAAGCCCCCGGCTCTTCGAGCCGGGGGCTTTCCCCATGCTTAGGGCCAGGCCACATAGTTTCCGGAGGTGCTGTATGTGATGCCCGCGTCCTTTTCCTCCAGCACCAGCCGGTTCCCCTCCAGACGGAGCCGTACCGGGCGGTTGGCGCTTCCCATGTAGATGGTGAGGGAGCCGCCGCTGAACATCAGGTGCAGTTCCCCGGAAAAGCTGAATAAAATAGCCCGGGGCGCAAAGTCCAGGGTGAGCAGGGCGTCTCCGGCTGCGGCGGTCTGCCCCATGGAAAAGCTGCCAGAGTGAAAGGCAAGCCCCGCCGGTGTGGAAAGCTTTTGTACCGCCGTGTCGATTTTCTGCCAATTTTCGTTGAACTCGGTCCGCAGGACCTGGTCCGTGGGCTCCCACAGATGGAGTCCTAAGTGTTCGCTTGCGTTTGTTGCCATGTTTTAACCCCCTTCGCAGAAGGGGGTTAAGGGGCAAAACGTT
>OJPM01001754.1_pt1 | contig 10238 bp, 8 predicted proteins | sample 1598471 | NCBI WGS metagenome assembly OJPM01 (sample SAMN03922484, study PRJEB24848) | human gut metagenome | isolation source: stool sample | host: Homo sapiens | place: Germany | collected 2011-05 | reverse complement strand
GGCAAATACAAGGCAGACATTCGGATCCGTTTCCCGTATGACCCGTGCGATCTCGATCCCTGTTAACTGTTCCATATAAATATCAAGAACGATCAGATCGAAAGTATCTGCACTCCAGTGCTGTAAAAAATCTTCTCCATTATGAAATTCTGTAATGACAGAGTCCGTATCTAATGCCTCTGCAAGAAACTGATGCATAATACTTAAATCATTAGGACAGTCGTCAACCAATGCAATCCTCATGGCAAATTCCTCTTTCGTAAAAATAATCTGACTTCATAATAGATGAATTTCGGATAAAAAACAAGAAACAGCAGCAAAAAAAACCACTTGAGCCAAAAATCAACCGCTTGAGCCGGACGGATTGAAGAAAGCTGTTTTTGCAGATAAAATAGGATTATATGAATATTTTTACGAATATATTCAAATAAATTACAGTAAAGGAAAGGATTGGGTATGAAAGAGAAAATCAAGTATGCTGGAGCAATGCTCATCTGTTTTATCGCAGTGTTATTCATACGGATGCCGGTTATGGCAGATGACGGAGTTCCGGCGACAGCATGGCGGGATTATGCGGCAGCAGATTTTGCAGGAGGAAGCGGTACGGAAACAGATCCTTATCGGATCACAGACGGAGCACAGCTTGCTAAAATTGCAAAAGATGTGGAAAATGGAACAGTATATAAGGATGCGTATTTCAGATTGGAAAATGATATCGATCTGTCTGCACACAGATGGAATCCAATCGGCGTATATAAGTGTTATGCGGACACAACCGATAATAGAATGTTTTCAGGTTTTCTGGATGGAAACGGAAAGACGATCACAGGTCTTATTGTAGATGAACGTACAGAAAAAAACAGAGCGGGCCTTTTTGGGCAAATAGCATATACTGGAGCTGCAACGAATGTTGGAGTGAAAGATCTCAACATTGTGGATGCCAGAATTTATGCAACGAATGAAGGAATGAAAAGTAGTAGTTCTGCTATTTTAGCCGGAATGGTAATGACAAATCCTGGTGATACGGTCCGTTTTGATGATATTTCCGTATCCGGAACAATTGTAAATACAAGAGTAGGAGATAATTCAATGATCTCAGGCGGACTGTTCGGAGAGGCATATCGTGTGACGGCAGATAACTGCAGGGCAGACGTTATGATCGAAGGCGGTGATAATACAGGTGGCTTTGTGGGACTGGATGGCAGTTCCACTTATAGGAATTGCAAAGTTACCGGAAAAGTCACAGGATTATGGTCAATCGGAGGCTTTGTAGGATATGCAGGGGAAGCTGAATCAACTACAATGAGTACTTTCGATAATTGCATTGCAAAAGTTGCTGTTATTGCAAGTAACTGGCGTGCCGGAGGATTTGCGGGATACATGGAGAAGGGAAAGTCTTCATCCTGTGCCGCACTCGGTGATGTGACAAGTTCAGTAACCGGATTCGATCCGATAGTGGGAGGATTTGCAGGAGAAATCGGAAACACAGGTGTGACAGGTGGTGCGATACTGGATAAATGCTATGCTGCCGGAAAAGTGACAGCAGCCAGTCCTGACTATAAAGCCGGAGGATTTGTTGGAACACATACAGAAGGCACTTATACAGACTGTTCCTTTGACAGCGAGAAAAATCCTGGCCTGGCAGCATACGGTGAGGGTGACGAAGCTGCTGTTCCGGTAGTAGCAGGAACAACGATTGAAGTTTCTGGAAATCTGTGTAAGAATATTTACGGTGGTCATACACTGTCTAAGGTTGATGCGAAAGAGGCAACTCAGACGACAGATGGAAATATAGAGTATTGGATTTGTACAAAGTGTGGCAGTTATTTCAGTGATGCAGGTGGAACGACTGCGATTAAAGCGGCAGATGTTGTGATACCAAAAAAAGCAGCAGAGACTCCGGAGGGAGAAATCAAAACTCCTTATGCCATCACGGAAGGAACAGGAAGCAGCTATGCCCTGCAGAGCGGTAACAGCCTCACAGTCCGGGGAAATGGCGACTTTTCTAAATTTACCGGAATTAAGGTAGATGGTGTGCAGATTGGAGCAGAGAATTATGAAGCTAAGTCCGGATCCACAATTGTTACGTTGAAGTCCTCTTATCTGGACACTCTGACAGCAGGAACACACAGTCTGGAAATTCTGTGGACAGATGGTTCGGCAAGTACTGCGTTTGCAATTCAGCAGAGTGAAAGCCAGAAGCCGGATGATGATGTTAAGGAATTGAATACAAATCAAAATCCTGCAAATCAAAATCCTGCAAATCAAAATCCGCAGTCCGTGCCTCAAAATAATACGGAACAGACAGATTCAATAAAAAATGAATCTCCTAAGACAGGCGAAGACGATAATCTTTTGGTATTGGCAGCATGGTTGTTTTTATTAGGATCCGGTTTTGCCGGTGTTACATACTATCGAAAAAGGAAACATTTATATTAAATTTTATGTAGATGTCAAAAGTAACCCTGCATAAAATTCAGATTTTTAACTCCCTTGCCCCTTATTCATGAGGGGCAAGGGAGTTTATCTTTAAAAAACAAGTAAAAAGTGATTCTGATAGATGAAAAAAACTCATTTTAAGTTTTTGCATCGTAAAAGAAGCCTGCTCATTCGTGAAACACTTCTTTACGCAGCAAAGCAGCAAGTGTTTTACTGCTGAATGAAAATAACTTACTTTCTGTAATATCTATAAAAAATATCTGCCCAATAAAGTTATTTATATGATATCATGGATACTATAAAGAAAACCTATTTGATACTTTTTCATAGTTTTCAGTTAAATGAAGTAATTAATTAGAGGCGGTACATATTTGCAAATAAGAAAGACGAGCAAATAGCACAAAAATTTCATAAAAACACAATACAAAAAGGAGTCCCTCCATGCAATCATACAACGACCTACAATCACAATTAAAAACAATAGACCATAAAAGTTACCCATTATACAAATCCCTGCGCGGAAGTTACCAGTTCCCCAAATACATATTGTCAATTGACCATGTGCAGGGCGATCCGTTTGCGGCACCATCGGATGTGAGGGTGACAGTGGATGCGAAGTCAGCCGGATTCCCGGCATTTGCGATGAAAGATAAGCTGACAAGAACCGCGTTGGCGGATGAGCTGCTTCGCAATTTTGCGGCAAAAGTGAATCAGTTCAACTTTAAAGCGAAGGGTTCCGGGAAAAGCGGGCTGATCTCAGTGACACACTGCGGACAGGAAGTGCTGCAGAGGACAGCATGTGAAATCAGTGAAAAAGAGATTACCGCCAGATTTGCAGTCGGGTTTCCTGCAAATGGAAGAACGATCAATGCAAAAGAACTCGAAAAAATCTTATTTGAATATCTGCCACAGTGCGTGGAGCAGTCTTTTTATTATAAAAATCTGAATGCGCAAAAAGTAAAAGAGGTTGTGGAACTGGCAGAAGATCAGCAGGCAATCCGTGAGAAGCTGCCAGAACTTGGGCTGGCTGCGTTTGTGGCGGATGACTCTGTGCTGCCAAGGGAGAGCGGTATCTCTTCCAAGCCAATGAAGCAGTCTGTAAAATTTGTTTCTCCGGAAACAATGCGCGTGACATTAGAACTGCCGCACCGGGGTAAGATTACAGGAATGGGAGTTCCCAAAGGAATCACCCTGATCGTAGGCGGCGGTTATCATGGAAAATCTACGCTTTTAAATGCGTTGGAATTAGGCGTATACAATCATATTGCCGGAGATGGCAGGGAATATGTGATCGCAGATGAAACGGCACAAAAGCTCCGCTCAGAGGATGGAAGATTTATCAAAAATGTAGATATTTCCATGTTTATCAATGATCTTCCAAACGGCAGGGATACGAAGGATTTTTCGACTGCTGATGCGAGTGGAAGCACGTCCCAGGCGGCTGGCATCGTGGAAGCGGTTGAGGCTGGCAGCAGACTGCTTTTGCTGGATGAGGATACTTCTGCAACCAATTTTATGGTGCGGGATGCCTTTATGCAGAAAGTAGTCAGTCCGGACAAAGAGCCGATCACACCGTTTTTGTCCAGAGCAAGGGATCTGTATGAAAAAGCAGGAATTTCCACCATTCTGGTTGCGGGAAGTTCAGGGGCATTTTTCCACATTGCAGACACTGTGATCCAGATGGATCAGTACGAACCTGTGGATATCACAGAGAAAGCGAAGGAACTGTGTGGACAATTTCCGATTGCGCAGGAGACAGCAAAACCATTTGTTTTACCGGATAGCCACCGTGTCATGGAAAAAGACAGGAATGGAGCGGTAAAACGCAGGGACTACCGGAGCGGAGAAGTGAAAAAAGGCGAGCCGGAGCACTTGAAGGTAAAGACGCTTGGTGTGGATGGCTTTATGCTTGGAAAACAGAATGTCGACCTGCGCTATATCGAGCAGTTGATCGACAGCGAGCAGACGGCGGCACTGGGACTGCTTTTGAAATATACTGTGGAACATCTGGTGGATGGAAAGCGTACCATTTCAGAAACGGCACAGTGGTTAGAACAAAAGTTAGAGCAGGAAGGAATGGTATTTGCCGCAGAGCATGGCGTTATCTCCGGTGGATACGCAATCCCAAGAATTCAGGAGATTTATTCCTGCCTGAACCGCTATCGGGTGTAAAAATGAAACAGAGTATATTTTTATAAAATTCCTGAATATAGAACAATGTAAAGTATTGTGTAAAGGAGTTTCGCAATCATCGGTTAAGGAAGGAAGTTTATTATGCGTCCCAAAATCACAAAACAGAATATAAAAACGCTGTTGGAAACAAAGTTTATCAAAGTATTTGATCTTCAGTATGCCGAGGGCAGACATTACTATAATGCAACAAGACGGAGCGCAGATGATCTTGTGGCAGTGAAGTCTACGGAAGAATTTCAAAATATGCTTCCGGATGCGGTGAGCTGCATCACGATCTGGAATCCATCCAACGGTGAGCCAAAACTGTTGTTGAACCGTGAATTCCGGTATCCGGCAGGACAATTTTTGCTGAGTGTCCCGGCGGGACTGATCGATCCGGCAGATAAAGAGGAAGACGAACCATTGCTTGTGACTGCGAAAAGAGAACTGAAAGAAGAAACCGGAATTGAGGTTTTGGATACAGATGAACTGGAAGTGATCAATCCATGTCTTTTCAGCACACCGGGAATGACGGATGAGAGCAACGCACTTGTGAAAATCGTGTTAAACCGGGATACTCTGACAGGTATGTCACAGGACGGTGCAGAGGGAAGCGAGTGTTTTGACGGCTTTTCTTTTCTGACAAAAGAGCAGGCACAGAAAATTTTAAAGGACGGCGTTGATGAGTACGGCATTTTCTATTCCGTGTATACATGGACAGCATTGACCTATTTTGTGGCAGATATGTGGAATCGAAACCCTATTTACAAATGCATAAAAAAATAGGATAATAGCTGTGAAAATAACAACATATTCTTTATAAGAAGAAACAGCATTCCAAGAATGCAAAGCCATTCGAAAGGTATAAAGTATTTTTGGATTGCAAAGCATCGGAAAGATGTTTTAGAAGGTAATACATATGGAAATTGAGAGATTAGGTGAAAATAAGATCAGATGTGCACTGTCTGAAGAAGAAATCCGTGAAATGGGATACAATATTGATGAGATTATTGGAAATACCGAGGTGACGCAGGAGTTTATGCGTGCGGTGGTGGAACTGGTAGAGGAGCAGGGCAATATCAGTATGCAGAATATTTCACCGGTAGTGAAGGCAGAACTTTTGCAGGATCACAGCATGGCGATCACGTTTGGCGGAGATTCCGAGATGAGTTTTAAGAATCTTGTGGATACGGTCGGACAGCTGATGAACCAGCTCGCACCGGAAAAATTATCAGAATTTCGGCAGATGAATAAAGAGGAAAAACAGAGTGCTATCGATGATTTCCTCGAAAAATATAAGGCAAAGCACAGCCAGGATGCAAAAAAGACAGAGACAGAAGATGCAAATGGTACTGAGCAGAAAGAGGACAATGAAATTTTTGAGACATCGGTTCCGTTTAGTCTGGAGTTTTCCAGTCTGGATGAAATGCTGCGATTGATCCGTCTGGCACCATTTACAGAAAAAATGCCTACAAGCAGTCTTTATAAATTCCAGCAAAAATACTATCTTGTGATGGATCTGATCCATTTTTCAAGGGAAGAATTACGGCCATTTGCGTTTACAATTGTAGAATATAACAATTGCCGTTATGCTGAGGTCGGACAAATTGCATTTATAAAAGAACACGGAAAATGTATTGTAGAAAATGAGGCACTGCAAACGCTGATGCAATTGTAAAAAGTGATGAAAATTTTTCAGGCAATAGACAAATGTGCCAAATGTCAGAAAAAATATTGTTACTTTTGCCGATGAATTTCATGCGCTAAAATCTACCATATATGCTATTATAGTTGAGGCGCACGTACGAGATATAGTGTACTGCAAATGAAAATATGTTATGTGGGAGATTGGTTATGAGCAGAGAACAGCTTTTAGAACTTGAAGATGTGAAGAGAAGTTTACTGGTACAGGCATACCGTATGAAACAGGAGCATCCGCATATGTCGCCGGTTGGAATTGAGATGGAGATGTATTCTGCTTTGATGGCTGAAGTAAAAGAGATCACAACGAGAATCCAGATGAGCGCAGAGGCATAGGTGACAACCAATAAGTTTTTCGGGCAGGCTTTTTCAGAGATGAAAGAACCTGCCTTTATTATGACAGAAAATACGATTTGAGTTTCTGTCAATAGATGATTGAAAAAAGAGGAGAACAACCATGAATTTTGCAGAGAGAAGAAAACAGGTTTTTGAGAAAATGGAGAGACAGTCAGCGTTGATCTTATTTTCCGGGATTGAGAGCCATGTGAGTGCAGATGAATATGCACCATTTGAGGCAGACAGAAACTTTTTTTATCTGACAGGATTAAGAAGAGACCATATGATTCTTTTGATGAAAAAGACATTGAAAGAGGAGCAGGTGATTTTATTTATCGAAGAAGCAGACCCGACACAGGAGCGCTGGTACGGAAGAAAAGTGACAGTGGATGAGGCAAAAGAGATTTCCGGTATCGATAATGTGATGTTTTTAGATTCTTTTGAGGGCGCTGTTGACCGCATGATGGCAAGGGAAGATATCGACAGCCTGTATTTTGACTGTTACAGATATCAGTTTGAGGACATGCCGGATTACAATATGATCAAAGCAAAAGAATTTGCAGAAAAATATCCGGGACATGCAGTGAAAAATATTTCGCAGGTGATCGCAGAACTGCGTATGCAAAAAGACGGGGATGAAGTAGCACTTGTGCGGGAGGCGATCGGCATTACCGATAAAGCATTGCAGTATGTGATGAAACATTTAGAGCCGGGAATGGCAGAATATCAGGCACAGGCTGATTTTGAATACATGATCCGCTATAACGGAGCGGAGGGAACTGCATTCCCTACCATCGCAGGAAGCGGTGCGAACGGAACCATGCTTCACTACGACACAAACCTTGACATTTGTGAGGATGGTTCTTTACTGCTGATGGATCTCGGGGCAAAATACCGCGGATACTGTGCAGACATCACAAGAACTTATCCGGTAAACGGAACATACACAGAGCGCCAGAGACAGGTTTACGACATTGTTTTAGCTGCAAACCGTGAGGTCGTAAAGACTGCAAAACCGGGCATGACGCTAAAAGAGTTAAATGAGATTGCAAAGAAAGTGCTTGCAGCAGGCTGCATGAAACTCGGTCTGATCGAAAAAGAGGACGAGATTGATACTTATTATATGCATGGCGTATCCCATCATCTTGGAATCGATGTGCATGATGTCACAGCGGCTTGCAATGAAACATTACAACCGGGTGCCATCATTACTGATGAACCGGGACTCTACATTGACGAATGGGAGATTGGAATCCGTATCGAGGATGATCTTCTGATCACAGAGAACGGCTGTGAGTGTCTCTCAGAGGCAATTATCCGTGATCCGGACGAGATCGAAGCATTTATGAAAGACAGATAGAAATAAGGCAGAAATGAGTTGACCATTTCCGGTCACGATTATATAATAGCAATGGAAATTTTTTAGGAGGTGACATTCATGGACAGTTGTGATAGTGCGGGGCGAAAGAACAAAACCGATGGATTTTCTGAATGCTTTGGCACAGGGCAGATGTCTGTGGGCGTCTGACCTCTGTGATAATAGAATATGCCTTCTGAAACCACCGGTTTACATGCCTGTACAATAGAGTGCACGCTTCGCGGACAATCTATTGTCATGAACTATAACAGCAGGAACTTACACATGCTGCTTGGAAGTAAAGCGGTGGTTTTTTATGCCCTTTTTTCAGGGAGAACAGGAGGCAGAAATGCAAAAAGAAGTATTAAAAGAACCGACTTATGTAGAAGAATTATTAACATTATTCCGGAGCAATCTTGGAAAAGAAGAATTGCTCGAAAAAATCTCCGATTATCATGAGAGCGACATTGCGGATGCAATGGAGCAGATGACACCGGAGGAAAGAAAAAAACTCTATCCGTTGCTTGGAGAGGAGTATATTGCGGAAATCCTTTCCTATACCGAGGATGCGGCAGAGTATTTGCAGGAGATAAACCTGGAAAATGCTGCCAGAGTCATTTCGGAGATGGATTCCGATGATGCGGTCGATGTTCTGGAGAATCTGGATGCGGACACTAAGACCAGGATCGTCGATCTGCTGGATGATGATGCGGAAAAAGATGTCAAACTGATTTTATCTTATGAAGATGATGAGATCGGTAGCAAAATGACAACGAATTTTATCGTCATAGGAAAGAATCTGAACATCCGTCAGGCAACGCATGAGCTGATCCGTCAGGCGGGAGAGAACGATAATATCTCAACGATCTATGTAGTAGATGAAAATGAGCAGTATTATGGAGCAATCGACTTAAAAGACCTGATCGTGGCAAGAGATTATCAGGATCTGGACAATCTGATCTCGACTTCCTATCCGTATGTGGGAGCACATGAGAAAATCAGTGAGTGTATCGAACGGTTAAAAGACTACGCAGAGGATTCCATTCCGGTATTGTCAGAGGAAGGAAAAATCTTAGGAGTCATCACAGCTTACGACATCGTGGAAGCCGTGGATGAAGAGATGGGAGAGGACTATGCGAAGTTAGCCGGTCTTACTGCAGAAGAAGATTTGGAGGAGACAACGTTTCAGAGTATGAAAAAACGTCTCCCGTGGCTGATCATCCTGCTGTTTTTGGGAATGGTGGTATCTTCGGTTGTCGGAATTTTTGAGACGGTCGTTGCAGTGATCCCGATTGTGATGTGTTTCCAGTCATTGATTTTAGATATGGCAGGAAATGTCGGAACCCAGTCGCTGGCGGTGACGATCCGTGTGCTGATGGATGAGAATTTAAACCGGAAAGATAAATTTGGACTGATTTTGAAAGAGATGCGCATTGGTTTTGCAAATGGACTGTTTCTTGGAATTATGGCATTTGTATTTATCGGACTCTATGTGTGTTTCATAAAAGGAAATGCGCTTTCCTATTCGTTTTTGATCTCAGGTTGTGTGGGAGTTTCCTTAATGCTTGCGATGGTGATCTCGAGCCTTGTCGGAACAACGATCCCACTGCTTTTCCATAAGATCAAAGTCGATCCGGCAGTCGCGTCAGGACCACTTATCACAACCGTGAATGATCTGGTAGCAGTGGTTACTTATTATGGACTGGTCTGGCTGTTTATGATCGAATTATTGAAGATTTAACATTTTGTATAGGTAATCTTTACCTTTTCTTTAGAATAATCCATGTGTATTTTAAGAATGAACCGTTATACTCGGTAACAGTAAAAATGTTACAGAGTATAGCGGAGGTCATTCCAAATGAAATATATCACATTTACAATCCCATGTTACAATTCAGAAAATTATATGCGAAGATGTGTGGATTCACTTTTGGTGGGCGGCGAGGATGTCGAGATCCTCATTATTGACGATGGTTCTTCCGACCGGACAGGTGCGATCGCAGATGAATACGAAATGCTTTATCCAAACATTGTAAAAGCGGTGCATAAGCCAAACGGTGGTCATGGTTCCGGTGTGAACAGAGGGCTGGAGCTGGCGCATGGACTTTATTATAAAGTCGTGGATTCCGACGACTGGTTCGACCGTGATGCTTATCTGAAAATGTTAGATAAAATAAAAAGTTTTGAAGTCGCACAGTTCCCGGATCTGATCATCTGTAATTATGTGTACGAT
>OJPM01001726.1_pt1 | contig 10391 bp, 7 predicted proteins | sample 1598471 | NCBI WGS metagenome assembly OJPM01 (sample SAMN03922484, study PRJEB24848) | human gut metagenome | isolation source: stool sample | host: Homo sapiens | place: Germany | collected 2011-05 | reverse complement strand
GGAGGGCGAACGCCTTGTTTTTCATGGGGAATATGCTGCGGAAGAGTCAGATTGCATGACGGCGTTGCTGCTGCGGCCGCATTTGTGGGACGGCATGCGGGATACTTATGTCTACCGGGTGAAGGCGCAGGGAAGATTCGGTACCATGGAGTATGGAGAAAATATGGGGGGTACAAAGAACGAGGAAGAATCAGATCATGCTGAGGATATAACCGAGGCAGTGGAAGTGTACTGGCAGCAGGAACTGGCAATTTATGACGTGCATGTCATCGATAAAAAGGGAATCTTTCTCAATGAAAAAGAGTTTCTGCCACATGAAGTAGTCTACCGGCTTCCCCCGCAGATCAGTGATGCCGGGACGAGGGAAGAGCAGATAAAAAGAGATCTGGAACAGCTGGCCCGGATGGGGGCTGATGTGATCCGGCTGGAAGGAACCGGGACCGGGGCAGGGGGGCTGAACTGCGCCGGAGTGAGAACGTTTTACAGCCTGTGCAGAAAGCGTGGATTCCTCACTGGGGACCTGTGGATAAGACCGGAAAATCTCCCGGTGTACCGTGGATTACCCGGAGAAACGACATGCCAAGCACTCCTGGCTGCGGACGGCAGGACACTGACAGAACGATATTACTATTATCAGGCGAAGTGGAGCAGCAAACCCGTGCTCTATCCGGTACTTTCCACCCTGCATCGTCAGGAAAACGGGCTGGTCTCTCTGACAATTTACAGCAATCAGAAAAAAGTGGTGCTCTATGTAGATGGAGTACTTTTTTTATTCCAGTCGGCCGCATCCGGTGATCCGGAGTTTATTTTTGAAGATATTCCTGTGGCGAAGCTGCCGTTGCATCTGGCGGCGGAGGCAGGAAATTTAAGCATTTCGCTGACCGTGACAAAGCTTTAAGGGTTGGGGCTTCACAGATTTTTCACAAATGTTTCACCTTTTCATGACATTTGAGACATATACTGATACCAAAATCGAAAAGTCCGAGACCACATGAGCTTGCTCAGATGTAATTGAGAGACTTTGAGATTTGCCCTGATATGAGTACAAAAGTGGGATGATAATCCCACGATGTACGAATAGCGGGCAGGATTGTGAGAGTGCGCAGCACGGAACAATCCGTAGGTATCAGTTACGGGTACCCGTAGATATCAGGTGGGGGTATCACACCATATCCGGGAGGCAAATATGATAGAAGTAAGCAATCTTACAAAAAAATATGGTGACCATATTGCCGTAGATCATCTCTCTTTCCGTGTGGAAAAGGGACAGATTTACGGCTTTCTTGGTCCAAACGGCGCGGGTAAATCCACGACCATGAATATCATCACGGGTTATCTGGCAGCCACGGAGGGTACTGTGACGATCGATGGCAAAGATGTCCAAAAAGATCCGGAGGAGGCAAAGCGTGCCATCGGTTATCTGCCGGAGCTTCCGCCGCTGTATGTTGACATGACTGTCAGAGAATATCTGGATTTCGTGGCAGAACTGAAAAAAGTGCCGAAAAAAGAGCGGAAGCAGCAGATTGATGAGGTCATGGAAATGACACAGATCACCGATATGCAGCAGCGTCTGATCAGGAATCTGTCAAAAGGTTACAGGCAGAGAGTCGGACTGGCGCAGGCAATCCTTGGCTACCCTGAGGTTATCATTCTGGATGAGCCCACGGTAGGTCTGGATCCGAAACAGATCATCGAGATCCGTGATCTGATCCGCAAGCTGGGGGAGAATCATACCGTGATCCTCAGCTCCCATATTCTGTCGGAGGTCAGTGCGGTCTGCGACCATATTATGATCATAGCCCACGGTAAGTTGGTAGCCAGTGATTCTCCGGAGAATCTGCAGAAGCTTATGAGTGGTTCCATGGAACTGGATCTGGAAGTAAAGGGAAGCATCGCTGCGGTGAAGAGTGCATTGCAGGAGATCTCACAGATCGACCGGATCGAAGAGAACACGGAGGCATCCAAAAATATTGCAAAGCTGAAAGTAATCTCCAAAGAGAATGCAGATATCAGAGAGCAGGTATTCTATGCACTGGCAGATGCAAAGCTGCCTATTTTAGAGATGACCCATGCGGAGAAGTCTCTGGAAGACATCTTCCTGGAACTGACCGAGGATGTAGCACCCACACAGCCGGAGAAGCACAAACTATTCTCAAAAAGAAAAAGGCCGGAAATGTCAGATGCTGCCGCACAGCAGACAGAAGCTTCGGAAGAGGAAGCACAGCCCGGAGAAGAGAAAAAAGAAACTGTAACTACAAAGGAGGCGGAATCATATGCCAGCCATTTATAAGAGAGAATTGAAATCCTATTTCCGTTCCTTTATCGGATTTTTATTTATTGCAGTCACCCTGTTTTTCCTGGGACTGTATTTCAGCGTTTATAACCTGATGAACGGATATCCTTATTTTGCGTATGTGGTATCCAGCGTTACCTTTTTATTCATGCTGACCGTGCCGATCCTGACCATGCGTATCCTGGCGGAGGAAAAGCGGAGCAAGACGGATCAGCTGATCCTGACGGCACCGGTGTCCGTAGGCGGCATCGTAATGGGAAAATTCCTGGCGCTGTTAACTATATTTGCCATTCCCGTAGCGATCATCTGCTTTTACCCGCTGATCATGGCGCAGTACGGCAGTGTTCCCATGGGAGAGGCTTACCTGTCGATCCTGGCATATTTCCTTTTCGGAATGACCGCCATTACCATCGGTCTGTTCCTGTCCTCCCTGACGGAGAGCCAGGTCATTGCAGCAGTACTTACTTTTTTAGTATTGTTCCTGGGATATATGATGGATTCCATCTGCTCCATTATTTCCAGCACCGGCAATCTGTTGACAAAGCTGCTGCGTTGCTTTGACCTTTACACACCATTTTCCAACCTGTTAAATGGCACACTGGATGTATCTTCTATCGTATATTATGTATCCGTTACGGCACTGGTTCTGTTCCTGACGGTACAGTCCATTCAGAAGCGCCGTTACAGCATGTCCGTGAAGAACTTAAGCTTCAGTGCCTACAGTACCGGTATGATCGCTGTAGCTGTAGCATTGGTAGTAGTCGTTAATATTATCATGGGCGAGATGCCTTCCGGCTGGACAGCAATCGACATGACCAGCCAGAAGCTCTATTCCCTGACAGATCAGACCGTCGACTATGTGAAAAATATGCAGGATGATGTGACAATCTATGTGTTGGTAAATCAGGACAATCAGGATACCACACTGGGGCAGACTTTGCAGAGATACGATGATCTGTCGGATCATATCACCGTGGAATATGTGGATCCCACCGTTAACCCGATGTTCTATACCCAGTACACCACCGGCAACATCAGCACGAACAGCCTGATCGTGGTCAGCGACAAGCGCAGCAAGGTCATTGATTACAACGATGTCTATGAGTCTTCTTATGATTTTGACTATTCGACGTACAGTTATAACACCACGACCACCGGTTATGATGGCGAAGGACAGATCACCAGTGCACTGGATTATGTGTTAAATGATGATATGCCGAAGGTATATATGACAACAGGACATAATGAACTGAGCTTAAGTAACACTTTTACATCCGCACTGAACAAAGAAAATGTGGATTATGAGACCGTGAATCTGATGGATCTGGATGCTATCCCTGACGATGCGGCCTGTCTGTTCATTAACGGTGCCACCAGCGATTTTTCATCCGATGATAAGGATAAGGTGATCGACTATTTGAACAACGGTGGAAAAGTCATCCTGGTAACCGGCTATACCGATGAGGAGACACCTAATATAGATGCTATCTTAAGCTACATGAATCTGAGCATTGCCAAAGGACTGGTTGTGGAGAATGATTCCAACGGCTACTACAGAAGCCCATATTATATCCTGCCGACACAGAGCTCTGACAGTTATACCTCCGGCACTTACGGAAAATATCTGTTCCTGCCGTATTCTCAGGGCATCATCGTCCCGGAGGAAGTAAGTACCGACGAGACAGTCACCGGCGATATTACCTATGATGTGTTCTTGAGCACCTCCGACAGCTCTTTTGCAAAACAGGATGTCAACAATACACAGGATTTTTCACAGGGTGAAAATGATGTGAATGGTCCCTTCGTATTAGGTGTTGAGGCAGTAAAGACTTTGGATAATGGGGATGCTACACTGGTCGTGTACGGTTGCGAGCAGCTGTTCACGGATGATGCAAATTCTGTCGTCAGCGGTGCGAATCTGACCCTGTTCACCAATACATTCAGTGGAATGGCAGATCATGAGACCTCGGTATCCATTCCGGTAAAAAGCTATGAGGTCTCTAATCTGGTAGTGGATTCCGCACAGATTCTGTTGTTGGGGCTGCTGGTTACCGTGATTCTTCCCGTCGGCTGTATGATCGCCGGATTCGTGATCTGGTTCCGCAGACGGAAGAAATAATTGGGAAAGGAGTGAGTTATAGATATGAAAAAGAAACAAAGACAGATGATCGGAATGCTGCTGGCACTGGTGGTGCTGGCGGCAGCATTCCTGGGCATCCGCCAGTATAATAAAAATGCATCGTCTGCGGCTTCCACCACCGAGGATACACAGGAGACGGTGCTGGATGTGAACTCCGATGATATTACCAGCTTCCGCTATGTATATGAGGGAGAGACCTATGCCTTTGAAAAAAAGGATGAAACATGGTACTATACGGACGATCATTCCCTGAATCTGAATCAGGAGCGTATCAAGGCTATGATCCTGAAGGTGGCACCGTTAAAGGCAGATCAGGTGATTGAAAATGTGACGGATATGTCACAGTACGGACTGGCGGATCCGGAGCGTACCATTCAGTACGAGACTGCAGATCGCAGCGTGATCATTAATGTCGGTAATCTGAATTCCATGACCAGCCAGTATTACATTGCATTTCCCTCTGAAATGAAAGTGTATGTCGTGGCCACCAACGTGGTGACTGGTTTCAATTATACACTGGAGGATCTGGTGGAAGAAACTACCGAAGCGACGGAGACTGCAGAAACAGAAACTGCAGAGACAGAAACCACGGAAGCTGTGGAGACTGTGGAAACGGAAACTGCAGCGACGGAAGCAAATTAGGAATGCTCCCCACGAATGACAATGATGTCATTTAACCTTAATATCGTATCTTTTTGAGGCAGAATGGACAGATCCTCCCGCAGAATGAGGAAGATCGTGACCTGTTCTGCCTCTTCCATTTCTTCCACGGATTTGCCGGCAAAGCGTTTATCTACGAAGATCTCGGCGATCTCATGAATATCTGCCGCTTTAATATTAGAGAGACTGCTTTTGCGCTGGTACTGTTCCACGAAACCGGCACTGATGATACCGGTGGGGATAGCCACGGCACCGACACCGAGATAGGCGATACAGATCGCCATGATCCGGCCGAGTGTGGTGATGGGATAGATGTCTCCGTAGCCCACGGTGAGCAGCGTTGACATGCTCCACCAGATGCCGCTGAAGGCATTGCGGAATACTTCCGGCTGGGAATCATGTTCCACGCTGTACATGCACAGACTGCTGGCGAGCATCAGGATCAGTACGATGAACACGGAGGAAATGATCTGATTGCGTTTTTCATACAATACCGTAGTGATGACATTGAAAGAATCATATCGGGCATTCAGGCGGAACAGATGGAAGATCCTTGCCACCCGCAACATCCGGAAGATGACCATGCCGGACAGGAAGAAAAAGGGTAAAATTGTCAGCAGGTCGATAATGCCGTCGAAGGAGATCAGAAACCGCAGCCGGGAGCGGAACTCGTTTTTATCAGGATATAGATAGTCCGCAGTCCAGATCCGCAGGATATATTCTACACAGAAGATCAGAATAGTGAGAACCTCGACCACATGAAATACCGGAAATAAAAAAGCAAGCTCATCAAAGGTTTGCAGAAAAGTCACCAGAATATTTGCACAGATAACGATAGCAATAAAAATATCAAAGAGCCGGCTCAGACGGTTACTTTTGTCACCGATCTGGATGATGTTAAATACTTTTTTCTTCATGTTGAATCCTCAATGTTTTTTGGGGCAGCGCCAGTGAATGCCTGTGATTCCATCATACGGAGGTGGAAGAGGAAAGTCAAGAAATGCAGTGACAGAATCCGTCAACTTTCTTAAAAACAGTCATATATTATAGTAAATCCAAATACAATGAAAGGATACAAAAATATATGGCTAGATTTACAAATCAGGCACAGCTTCGCTATGGAAATGAGATTACAAACTCCAATATAGCAGTGGGTGAGATCACAGAGGTATTGTCAGCAACCAAGACAGCAGTGCGGGATACCTACGGACAGAATGAAAATGTGACGTATGTGATCAGCATTGTGAACTCAGGAACTACAGCATTTAACGGAATTACAGTAACAGATAATCTGGGAGAGTATTTGTTTAATACCAGAGAACTGACACCTCTGACATATATTCCGGGGACCGTAAAATACTATGCAAACGGAATTTTACAGGCAACACCGGCTGTAACGGCAGGACCTCCTCTGACAATCACAGGAATTACTGTGCCTGCGGGAGGTAATGTGACACTAACCTATGAGGCTGAGGTGAACTCTTATGCGCCGCTGGCAGCAGAGGCTTCCATTACGAATACGGCGACGATTGCCGGGGCAGGAGTCACTCCTGTTACTGTGAATGAGACAGTAAATGCGGCAAGCGGACCGCTTCTTACGATCACAAAGTCTGTCAGTCCCGTACCTGTCACAGAGAATGGGACATTGACGTATACGTTCCTGATACAGAATTTGGGGAATACAGCAGCAGATGCAGCTACCGGTGTCGTGATCACAGATACCTTTAATCCCGTATTGGAGAATCTGACTGTGAATTTTAATGGAACTGCATGGGCAGAGGGAACAAACTATACGTATGATACGACTACCGGATTATTTACCGGAACTGCAGGAGGTATTACGGTACCCGCAGCGACTTACACCCAGGATCCCGTTACGGGAGCGTGGGGGATCAACCCCGGTGTCAGCACGCTTGTGATCTCCGGAACCGTATAAGGGCTGTCGCGCTCCTAAGGCTGGCGCCATGCAACCCATTCGCAGTCACTGCGTGATTTGCTCATGGACGGCTGTCGCCGTATAAAGCTAAAATAAAAAGTCACTGGAAGTACATAAATGTCCTCCCAGTGACTTTTTATTTTATCCTTGCATGGCTTGTAGCTTAGCCAAAGTATCTCTTTAACAGACCCTCAAATGCCTTGCCATGTCTTGCCTCATCACGAGCCATTTCGTGTACGGTATCATGGATTGCATCCAGGTTCAGAGCCTTGGCTCTCTTAGCCAGATCGAACTTACCTGCGGTAGCGCCGTTCTCGGCATCTACTCTCATCTCCAGATTCTTCTTGGTGGAATCGGTTACGACTTCACCTAACAGCTCAGCGAATTTTGCAGCATGCTCAGCTTCTTCGTAAGCAGCCTTCTCCCAGTACAGACCGATCTCGGGATAACCTTCTCTGTGAGCTACTCTTGCCATTGCCAGATACATACCAACCTCAGAGCATTCGCCCTGGAAGTTTGCACGCAGATCAGCAATGATATCCTCGGGAGCACCCTTTGCTACACCTACTACATGCTCAGCAGCCCAGGTCTTGCCTTCCTCCTGCTTGGTGAACTTGGAAGCGGGAGCGTGACAGATGGGGCACTCTGCGGGAGCCGCATCACCTTCATAAACATAACCACATACCTGACATACATACTTTGCCATAATTTTTTCTCCTTTTCTCTAATGAAATGTTTTGTTTTCAGTTTTCTCTTTTTGCGTGTGCTTTATAAGCACAAATATATTATGGAACGAAGCCAGTTTTCATTCAGAAAACTAGGACTCCGTAGCAACCCTGGTGCAGGCGGGACAAGTGCCGTAGAAATAAGTAACATGTCCCCGGATCCGACCGTCAAATCTCTCTCCGGCGGCCTCCATGATGGAATCAATACTATCCATGTCCAGATCAATAACGCTTCCGCATTCCGTACACACGAAATGATAATGTTCGGAAGTATCGGCATCAAAATGGTCAACACCGTCACCGACCCGGAGTCGTAAGATTTCTCCCATGTCTGACAAAAGTTTCAAATTACGGTAGACGGTACCGAGACTTAAGTTCGGATCCTGCTGCTTCAGATTAGAATAGATCACATCAGCGGTAGGATGATCCTTGCGTCCCATGAGAAAGGATTTGATCATTTCCCGTTGTCTGCTTCGTTTCAGTGCCATGATAAGCCCCTTTCTCAATAATAGTAATGATTACTGTTTCTTATAAGCTTATTATACATGATGCGAGAATAATGTCAACAGAAAAATGAAAAAATTTTGTTTATATTTTTTTAATGATATTCCTGCTTCCTTTATACACAGAAGGTGGGAATCATGCTATAATGAGCGCAAGTAAAGTATAAAATATAAATTAACACGCGCAAACTTGTGTTACACAGTGTACAGAAGTACACGACACTAAAGTCACAGAAAGTTTGCAGGTTGCTGAAAGGCAAGAGTAATATGAAATTTAAAACAAGACTTCGTGTAACATTTATAAGTATTATATTACTTCCGTTATTGTTGACGATCATGGCTTTTGTAATGATTGCTATTTACCTGATGAATTACTCTCAGGGTCTCAGCCTGACGGATATTGATTATTCCATGATGTCGGAGAATTTCAGGGAATTCACCAATACCACGGATCAGGCGTATTATGTGCTGCTGGACCAGGTGAAGGAAGACAGCAGCAGGCTGGAAGATAAAGAATATCTGGATCATATCAATGAGGAGGTATCGCGGAAGTCTACTTACATTATTGTAAGAAAAGGTGATAAGCTGTATTATGCCGGCAATGAAGAAGCCGCACAGCAGATTTTTGAAAAACTGCCTGCCTATGGTGACGAGAATCTGTCGGATGACAGTGGATATTTCTACAATGAACTGGAGAAGTATGTAAAACAGATTGATTTCACTTTCCGGGATGGAACACCGGGCAGCGTATTTATCGTCACGAAGGTCAATTCGCTGATCTCGAGACATCTGCTGATCGATATGTTTGTGGCTATCATAGTGATCCTGATCTTCACCAGCCTGATGCTGACCCAGTGGATCCACAAGGGCGTATTTGAGCCCATCAATGAGCTGAATGTGGCAATGCGCAAGATCAAGGAAGGCAACTTTGATTATGTTCTGGAGACGGATGCCAAGGGGGAGATCGGTGATCTCTATCGCAATTATGAGGACATGCGTTTACGGCTGAAGGAATCCACGGAAGAGAACACCCAGCATGAGAAGCAGAACAAAGAACTGGTCAGCAATATTTCCCATGATCTGAAGACCCCTATCACAGCCATTAAGGGTTATGTGGAAGGAATCATGGACGGTGTGGCAGATACGCCGGAGAAGATGGATAAATACATCAAGACCATCTACAATAAAGCCATTGATATGGATCGTCTGATCAACGAGCTGACCACTTATTCCGGAATTGATAATAACCGGATCCCGTACAATTTCCACCGGATCAACGTGGCGGATTATTTCGGCGACTGTGTGGAAGAAGTCGGACTGGATCTGGAGCAGCGGGGTATCAAGCTGAACTATTCGAATCTGGTATCTCCTGACACAGTTGTCATCGCGGATCCGGAGCAGATGAAGAAGGTCATCAATAATATTATCAGTAACAGCGTAAAATATATGGACAAGCCCAATGGGCACATTGATATCCGTATTCTCGACGAAGTGGATGCTATCCGGGTAGAGATCGAGGACAACGGCAAGGGAATCGCGCAGAAGGATCTGCAGAAGATCTTTGAGCGGTTCTACCGCACGGATGCTTCCCGCAATTCCGCCCAGGGCGGCAGCGGCATCGGACTTTCTATTGTGAAGAAGATCATCGAGGATCACGGCGGCTATGTATGGGCAACAGCCAAAGAGGGTGAAGGCACCTGTATGCATTTTGTCCTGAGAAAATACATTGAACTGCAGCCGGGTGGAACCAAGTAATGAATAAGGAATCAATAAGGAATGAAACAGAAATAGCATGATAACCGATGATGCAAGGAAATTCTGTAAATGGAGGATAAATAATGAGTAAGATTTTAATTATTGAAGATGAAGTAGCAATTGCAGATCTTGAGAAGGATTATCTGGAGCTCAGCGATTTCAAGGTGGATATCTGCAATACCGGCGATGAGGGACTAAAGACTGCACTGGCAGGCGATTATGATCTGATCATTCTGGACCTGATGCTGCCCGGCATGGACGGTTTCGAAGTATGTAAGAAGATCCGCGAGGAGAAAAATATTCCCATTCTCATGGTATCTGCGAAGAAGGACGACATTGATAAGATCCGCGGCTTAGGGCTGGGTGCGGACGACTATAT
>OJPM01001709.1_pt1 | contig 10481 bp, 9 predicted proteins | sample 1598471 | NCBI WGS metagenome assembly OJPM01 (sample SAMN03922484, study PRJEB24848) | human gut metagenome | isolation source: stool sample | host: Homo sapiens | place: Germany | collected 2011-05 | reverse complement strand
GTCCACCCCCTGCAAAATATCCAGCATGGCCTGCGCGATGTCGATGACATCGGCGCTGCGGGCCTGGAGATAGGGGTCGTCCATGGCGGCAAACACGGCGGCCTGGTTGTCGCCTGCCGTCTTGACGGCATACTCGGCGCAGCGGCGCTGGCCGTTGATGATCTCCTTGATGGCGTCCACGAAGTCGTCATCATCCAGCATCATGGCGTGGATGTTGAACACTTCGGCGATGTCCTCGCCTGCCTCGGCAAGGGCTTTCTCGTACAGGGCGGTCTGCTGGTCGATGGCCTTGGCCCGGGCGTCCTCAAAACGCTCGATCTCCGCGGCGGTGTCGGCCACTTCGGCCACCGAGATGGTCGTGTTCTTTTTCTTGTAGAGTTTCAGCTTGCCAATGGCAATGCCGTTCAGAATGCTTTTACCGGTACCCACCTGCATCGTTCATTTCTCCTTATCACTCAAATCTCTTGCGTCTGGGAACGAAAAAGCCCCCGCAGTCTCCCGCGAGGGCTTCTCATCACGACATTACACGCGATCAGACGTTCTCGCTCAGGAACTTCTGGATCGCCTCTGCGGCAGCGGCCTCATCGTCGCCCTCCACCTTGACGGTGACGGTATCGCCCTGCTTGACGCCCATACCCATCAGAGCCATCAGCTTGCGCAGGTCGCAGGTCTTGCCGTCCTTTTCAAGGGTGGCGGTGCTTGCGTAGCCCTTGACCAGCTTGACGAGCAGGCCGGCGGGGCGTGCGTGGATGCCGCATGCATCCTTAACGGTATACTGGAATTCTTTCATAATCATTTTCTCCTTACTTATCCATCCACGGAACGGGCCAGCCGCGCGGCCCCGTCTGCAATAAAAACCCTGGTTTATTGCGGGATGTTACTACTCTTATTATAAACCTTAGTCGTTCTTTTTTCACCCTTTGGTATAATTGAACATAATCTTGCGTCAAAAGTACCATCATTGCACAATTTTCTGCTTTTGGGAAAGACTTTTGTTCACTTTCCCACTCACTCGACAGGGTACCCCTCGGCGTCCAGCGGGAGGTCCGTATAGCGGGCCGCTTCCGGCAGAGGCGTCTCGGGTTCGCCGGAGGTCTGCTGGCTCTGGCCGGAGGCGTTCAGTTCGTCGTCATGGCGCTCGCCCCAGTCCCCGCTGAAATCCTCGCCCGAGGTCTCCATGGCCTGCCCGGAGGCGCCGAGCTCCTCGTCATGGCGCTCGCCCCAATCGCCGCTGAAATCTTCCCCCGAGACTTCCGTGGCCTCCTGCATGGCCATAGCGGTCTGGGCGTCTTTCAGGCCGGTGACGACGCCGGAGGGCTTCTCCAGCAGGTAGGCCCCGATGGCCTTTTTCTTGTACACCAGCAGCACGCCATAGCTCATGGTGTCGCCCTTGCTCACGGCGGGCAGCAGGGCCGTCCATTTTTCCACGGTCTTGCCCTTGTAGCGGGTCAGGTCCATGCCGCTCTGCTGCACCACCCCGTTGAATGCCGAAAAGCTGTCGTCCCACCTGCGGGGGATCTTGACCTGATCGGCGGCGATGGTGGCCGCGTCCACATCCAGCCCATAGCCGGTGAACCAGGTCTGGATGTCCTGGGCGCTCTCGATTTTGTTGCCGCTGGCCGCGGCGGCCGCCATGACGCTCCGCCCGCTGATGTACCGCCCCAGCACCGCGCTGAACACCACCAACGCACAGCATATCACGCCGACACCCACCTTTTTGAGCCCGGCCTTTTTCAGCGTTACCACAAACATATACCGTTCCCTCCCACCCATTTGGTTGTGTCCGTATAGTATATGCCTGTGTGAATTGGGGATATGCACAAAGCCTCTTCGCCAGAGGCTCTCCCTTTGGGAGAGCTGGCGCGAATGCGCCTGAGAGGGCAAGGATGCTGACAAAAAGCAAAACGCACAGCGATACAAACCCTGTTTGTCAGAGACATTGTATCGCTACGCTTTCGTGTTTCATTTTGCTGGGCTTGCCCTCTCCATCTGCTTCGCAGACACCTCTCCCAAAGGGAGAGGCTTTGGCAGTCCGCAAAGTCTGCTATTACCGCCAGAGGCTCTCTCTGGATAAGCTGGTGCGAATGCGCCTGAGAGGGCAAGCCCGTTAAAAAACAAATCCCCCACACCGGGCGTCTCCGGTGCGGGGGTGCGGGAATGGAATCCGGGAATGTCTTCAATCGCTTCTGTCACAGAAGACAACGATGCGGGTCTTGCCACCGTAGGTGCAGGTGTACAGCACCAGGTCGTGGCCGCTGTGCTCCACGGCCTCCACATCGGTGGGGTCGTGGACTTCAATGGCAGAAACCGTGTAGTGGTTCTCGATGCCGTCCATGTCGGTGAAACGGACCTCATCGCCCAGGGCGAGGGTGCCGATCTTGCCGAAATGCGACTCGTAGTTGTGCGCCGCGATGACGAGATCATCGGTGCGGGAGGAGCCGAACTGGCGGCAGGGGGAAATTTTGAGTTTGGGGTAGCTCCACTCGCTCATCACCGGCAGGTCGATGCCAATGGCGGGGATGGAGACAGTGCCCACATATTCGTAGCCGTCCAGCTCCACCACGGGCAGCTCCGGGTCAAGGGAGCTGGTGTCGATGGCGGGAGCCGAGGCCGCGCTCTGTGTTTGTTCAACGACTTTTTCCTGTAGATCCTGTACGACGGTCTGGGCTTCCGCGCCGGCCTGGGCGTCCTCCCAGCGGTTGTAGCCGTAGAGGCCCAGCGCCGCCAGCAGCAGGACGACTCCCAGCAGGACACAGATGACGCCCGGGGATGCTTTACGCATTGTCATCCTCTTTCTTCTTGGTGAGGAGGATCACGCCAGCCGCCAGGAACAGGGTGCCCAGCCCTGCCAGCACCGGCACGGGCCAGTTGAGCTGTCCGGTCTGGATCAGCTTGGGGGCACGCGCGTCAGCCACCGGAGGATTGACGGGCGTTTCCGCGGCGGGCACCGTGGACACCGTGGGGGTGGTATCCGGCCGCGCGTCCAGGACCGGCGGGTTCACCGGGGTCTCCGGGGTAGGCACCACAGGCGTGGGCTTCGGGTCCGGGATGTAGGGGTCACCCGGGATATACGGCGGATCGTACGGGTCGTCCGGGGCGGAGTTGTTGAACGTGTTATTGAACAGGATGCTGTCTTCCTTGTCATTGGAGGACTGGCCAGCCTCATAGACCTTGGCCACGGCCACCAGCGTGTCGCCGCTCCAGCTCACGGTGACACGGAGCACCATGGTGCGGGTGTCGTAAGTGCCGTTGAGGGAGCTGCCTTTCTGCTGGGCCACCTCGTACTCATAGGTACCGGGGGCCGTGAAGACGAATGTCTCCGGGAATGTGGCGGTGGTCATATAACCGTTGGAACGGGTGCAGTCCGCCGTGTTGACGAACGCTTCCAGTGCGGCGGCATCGCCGGGCATGGGGGCATTTTTGCGAGGAGTCAGGCGGATGGTGAGCTGCTCGTCGGGGATGGCATTGCCCGTGCACTTGACGTTGACCGTCAGGTTTTTCAGCTCCACACGCTGCTGCGCTTCCGCAAAGGCCGCGGGCAGGCTCAGGCTCAGGCAAAGCACCAGTGCCAGCAGCGCCGCCGCGAATTTTCGGATCTTCATTTCATCCCCTCCTTTACTGCTCCGGCGTTGTCATCCACGCCAGAAGAATGGTTCTTGCATCGGTAAACTCCGTGGAACAGGTGGACATGGCCAGCACCTGTGCCCCCTCCCGCGCCCGGACGGTGTCCAGCGTGTCAGAGTGCAGGTGCAGCGCGTTCTCCTGTGCGAAATCGAGCAGACCGTTCAGGTTTGCGTCCCACTGGTTCACGTCGAAGATGGCATCCTCGGACGCGGGCACCAGCAGACAGGCGAAAATTTGTAAGTGGTAGGTGCGGTCGGGCAGGACCAGCGTGCCGGTGGTGTTCTCGTTGAAGAACGCCTCGTCCTTGTACAGGTCAAGATCTCCAAACATCTTGCTGTTTTCCATGTGGTGGCCGTACAGCAGCGAATACGGATCGTGGAAGCTGCCATCACAATCGGAATCCAGGAAGATGCTGCCGGCCAGTGCAAAGTCGCCGTAGACATCGGTGTTGATGTAGCTGAAATTGTTCTCGCCCTGCACCACAGGGTAATCAATGGCGGTGTTGTCCAGGGTGAGCCAGGCTTTCACGTCCGAGTTGATGGCCAGCAGCTCCTCAAAGGAGGCGCCGTTCTCGCCATCGGCGGCAGGCTTGAACTGCAGCAGCTCGCCCTGCACGTTATCCACGGCGGCATAGACCTGGTTGTTATCCCACAGCGCATAAGCGGAGTAAGCGCCCGCCGTGAGGAGGAACAGCACCACCACCGCGCTGATCAGGAAGTCGGCTGTCCGCAGCGCTACACGTTGCCAAGTGATACAGCCCACCTCCAGTCAGCTTGCGATGTTGGTTCTTGTTAAGGAAATTGCGAGTCAGGTTAAAGTGTTTGTGGAGAACGTCACCTCTTTGCCAAGGGCTCCCACTTTGGGGGAGCTGGCGCGTCAGCGCCTGAGAGGGCAAGCCCGGTGAAATTACTCCAGCGGCGTTGCGATACGATGGCTCTGACAAGCAGGGTGCGTATCGCTGTGTGTCTGACTCTTTGGCAGCATCCTTGCCCTCTCCGTCTGCTCCGCAGACACCTCTCCCAAAGTGAGAGGCTTTGGCATTCCGCAAGGTCTGCTGTTATCGCCAGAGGCTCTTAAAAGTGTTTGCGGAGAGAGTGTTAATTACTCTTCCTCGCGGCGCTTCTTGATGACCAGCATCATGGCACCACCAGCCACAACGGCCAGCATCAGCATGTAAGGAGCATTGTCGAGGATGACGCCGGTATCGATCATTGCACCGTTGTTGTTAGTAATCTCAACAGTTTCAGCTGCAGAGTCGAGTTTCTTGATATCACTCTTATCAGAGAAATTATAGCTTGCTGCATCGTAGCCGCCATTAGCTTCAGCAGTATAGTCTGCTTCTACCACAGTATAGGTCACATCATAAGGAATATTGTTGAAAACAATGTGCTCACCATGAGCAAGATGAATCGTTACCTTAGCGCTACCGTTAACCCAATCAGCTTTTTCAATCTTCTTCTCTACATCATTCTCAGTGTAGGTAATCGGAGCCTCTACCGTCTTGCCTGCAGGAGCCGTAAACGTAACGTCAACATCAAACTTCTTGCTCTTGTCGCCCAGGCTACCAGTAACTTTCTTGGACACATCCAGAGTACCTGCAGAGTAGGTGTTCTCAACGGCCTGGTTCTTCGTACCCTGACCCTCACCATTTTCATTGGTTGCAGTATAGAAAGCATAAGTCTTAGTCAGCTGGTCATGCTCATCATAAGCGACCGTGACTTTCAGCAGCATATTACCTGTCTGAGTGGTAACACCTGCATAGGTGCTGGCATTTTCAGTAACAGTGTAGTAATAGACGCCAACATTGGGGAATTCTGCAGTGGGAGAAACAGCCAGCACTTTATCGCTTCCGTCCACAGTAGCATTGCCCTGGCCATACTCAGCCTGAGCAATGGTCAATGCAGGTGCATCCTCTGCCGTAACAGGCTGACCATTTTTCATACCAGCATGCAGAACCTTTGTTGCAACAGCAGTAAAGGTGAAGTTCTCAGCCGGAGAAACTGTACCAGCATTGGTCAGTTTATAAGTCTTTTTAATGGACGGGCCGCTCGGGACAACTTCTTCACCCTCCGCAAATGCGGGGAAGGACATGGTTGCCATCATGGCAACAGCCACGATACCAGCAAACAGTTTCTTGAGTTTCATGTGGATTCCTCCTAAATATTATATCAATGTTTTCAAGAACTTACAAGCTCCGCCGCCGCAGCAGGGTGATCACCTTTGCTTTGACGTCGGTGAGGGCCACCGGGCCAAAATCCCGGCTGTCCTCGGATTGCGTGCGGTAGTCTCCCAAGATGAAGACGCTGTCCGCGGGGACGGTGTAGGGGTACTCGAGGGTGTCTTTCGCGTAGGTGGGGTAAAGGATCTCGCCGCTCTGGGCCGAGCCGTTGACGATCAGCGTTCCCGAATCGTCCAGTGCGATGAGGTCGTTCTCGCGGCCCAGGACACGGCCCACCCGGAGCTTGCCGCCCTGCTCATAGAGCACCACGTCGTTCTTGGCGTAAGTGCCCTGCAGCCGGTAGCCGATGAGCAGGTCGCCGTCCTTGACGGCGGGGAACATGCTGTTGCCGGAGGCCTGTGTCAGCAGGAACACCTGCGTGAACAGCACCCACGCGGCTGCCGCCAGCACCACCACCCGGCCCAGTAAACCAAGCGCGTCCCGGCGGTCCTGCGCGGCGTTGCGCCGCTTGTGCAGGGCTCTGCGCCCTGCCGTGAGCGGGTCTTGCGGAGGGAGTGTTTTTGCGGCTTTCGCCATCAGCATCCCTCCTCATGGTTCTCTCCGGGAGGGGTGTGGGCTTCCAGCAGGGCGTTATACCTTGCTCTCTCGGCCCGGATGGCGTTTTCGTACAGGCCGTAGAGCTCCTCCAGCTTCTTCCACATCTGCACTTCATCCACGCCGCCGAGCAGGTTCTTGCGGAACTTCACCTTGCGGTACCATTCCACGATCTCCAGCTGCTCCTGGCTGATGCAGGCATCCTCCGCGCCGGGCAGGCGCTGTGCGGGCTGCGGGCCTCCTTTGGCTTTTTCTTTTGCCATCCATCCACCTCCTTTCGTGATTTTATTTGGCTTGGAAGTTGGCTTATTCATCGTCGTCGTTCTTCCGTTTCCGGAGGAAGAGCAGCACGCCACCGCCCACGACGACCACGAGGATCAGGATGTAGGGGAGGGTGTCGAGGAGGACACCGTTGTCGATTTCGCCCTCCTTTTCGTTCTGCACAACGATTGTGGTACTGCTGACTTCATCCCCAGTTACATTGCCATCCTGGTCTACCGGTTTCAGAACAAACTTTTCATCTTCCTGTACGAATTTGTATCGGAATATTCGTTCTGTTGTAGTTTGTGCCTGACTGAAACCAGATGCTGTTGTATTATATCCAGCATCATCAAGCTCCTCTGTTATAGTGATGATTGTATTTGCCGGAATGCCGCTGACTTTAACCGTTTCGCCATCACTAAGCGTGAAATTCGTTACATTGGTAACAGCTACACCATCCTTTTTTACAGTTACAGTACCAGCATCACTGCTGATTGCGAATGTAAACTGTTTGGTCTTGTCGCCGAACCAGCCGGTCACTTCTTTCTTCACGGTAAAGTCCGTATTTACCGGCTCATACCATGCATAGAAGTTGACCGTGCCATCTGCGAGTTCATCGGCCGACGGCTTGTAGTCCCATGTCGTAACAAGTTCTGTCGTTGCAGCATTGGCATCATCAGCAGCACCGGCATAAGCGGAATTTTCTTTGTACCAGCCCTTGAGCACATAAGTTGTAGAACCAACTGTTTTTGTGCTGTCAATCGTCACTTTTGTCTTTTTAACATCGTAGTCATTTAGATATGCAGCCGTGTCTTTTAGCGTATACTGCGTAGCGTCCGGCTCCATCACCCAGAATTTTGCCGCATAGACTTTATTACTGGTAATGTCAATAAGACAGTCAATGTGCTTATCCGGATTTGTACCGTTGTTTCTGGAAATCTTAAACGGCGTAATTTTGATTTTCGTGATATCCGATTCTTTAAGTTGTAAATCGACATTCGCCAATCCCGGATATTGTTCTTTTATTTTTTTCTCAATACTTGATTTGTACTCGTCAAAAATGGTACTGCGGACCTCTTTAAAATATTTTGTATCCGTATCATTTTCTGTAAGCGTCCAGACGGAGTTTTTGGTGCCATCTGGCCACTGTGTAACATATTGCGAGGGATAAGTCAAAATATTATATTGATTTCCGTTTTTCACCCACTCTGCACCATAAGTATTCACTTTAGCAATCCACTTGCATTCACTATTATCTGGTGCCCATTGACTCGGGGCGTTGCTCTCCGGAGTGCTCGTAGGTGTCTTCAAAACAAATACTGCCGCATTATTATCTGTATCTGACCAGTCAATTTGGGTGTTATTATCTACAACTGTAACAGTATACCTGTCAGAGCTCTCTCCATCGTCATACCGAACACCATAGGAGTAATAGTACCACTTAACTGTGTGGATAATAGTCGTTGTTCCAACTGCTACACCAGTTACGGTTGCTTTATCTGTCTGATACTGTGTGCCGCTTTCCACCGTTGCAACTAATGGATTACTCGATCTCCAGCTATGTTCTGCTGAGTAGTACCGCCTTGACAAATCACTTGTAAGAACAAGTTTCTTTCCAATGTGAATCTGCCTTACCGTTCCCGTAATGCTCAGCAGTGCAATACCGTCGTCCTGAGTTTCTTCCTCATACTCTGCGGTATCGTCTTTCGGCTGATTTACAGGTTCCAGCTTATTCCAAAGCACTTCCTGCTCTTCATCCGACAGAGAGCCAAGGTAGGTGTAGAAACCCTCTGTTGCAAAATACTCTTCGGCAAGAGATTTCAGCGTATACTCGCTGGTGCAGTCCACCAGGTTCTGATACCACTGTTTGAACTTTGCTTTCTGAGCAGCTGCGGGGTCATCTTTCTTGGTTTCTTCGGCTTCCTCGTCTTCCTCGGTTTCCTCGGCTTCCTCGTCCGTCCACTTCGCGTAGACTTCCACGGTCGTGCCCTCGGAAACGTACAGGCACTCGTCAAACACGAACTTCTGCTCGTCGCCCAGATCGTCGGTGTAGTACCAGCCTGCAAAGGTGCGGCTGTTGCCCTCGGGGTCATCGTTGGAGGTGGGGTTTGCGAACTGATAATCTTTCAGGTTCGCGCCGTCGGCGGCGGTCATGATGTGGTAGCAGCCCTTATCAGTGCCGTACATGGCCAGATACTGTTCCACGGTCATCTTAGCGGTCTCGGCGTCGCGGGCGATGTCCGCGAGGTCGTAGCTGCTCATCTTCTTGAGCCAGAAGTGGTAGATGTTGGTGGGGATGGAGAACGCCGCGTCCACCTGCATCTGGTCGCCATCGGGGAGCGCGGCCGCGTCGTCATCGGGGAACGTCGTGCCGCTGGTGTCGTACTCATAGACGATGTTGTCGTTTGCGTCGGTGGTGGTCTTCGTCGCGCCCTCTTTGGCAGGGGTGTCATCGGCCACGGGGGGCTCGTCGCCCTCGACGGGTTTATCCACCTCATTGTCCATGGCTGCGGGCTCGTCGTCCACGACGGGTTTTTCCACCTGATCGTCCATGGCTGCGGGCTCGTCATCCATGGCGAAGTCATCGTCCAGCGCCTCGGGCTCGTCCGCCACGGCGAAGTTATCGTCCAGCGCCGCAGGCTCGTCGTAGAGATCCATGGGTTCCGGCTCCGTGCCGGGGTCGGCGGCCTCCACTACTTCGGTGCCCGGCGTCTCAAGCTCCGCGCCCGTGCCGTTTGCAAAGGCGGGCAGCAGACAGCTGCACACGAAAATCAGCGCGAAGCACAACGCAAGCACCCGTTTGGCCAGCGGAAGCTTTTTCGCCGTGTGTTTTGCAAGATTTTTACGCATTTTTCATGCCCTCCTTTGGTATAGAGTCCGGGGTCGTGTCCATTCCCGATGCCTCGCAACAAAAAAAGCCGCATTCGCACCCCGCCTGTCACAGCGGTGTTGAATGCAGCCGAACTATCTTCTGGTTTTCTGGCGTTTCCCTCCGGGGAATGCCAGCACAAAAGACTCCAAGCTTTGCGTCCCCGGCTCACGCCAGGTTTGCCAAAGTTTTCAGTTTTGCGGGGGTGTTCCCGGCTGCTGGTACTATCCTACACAGTCCGGGATGCAAAAGGTGTCATTCGGTGGCGGGGCGCTGATTTTTCCGCCTGGCCACCCGGCCCTTGCACTGGCATTATTTTACCAAATTTGGCCTTGTCCATGCAAGTGTCCAAATGGACACAAAAACGGAATTTGCGGCTGTTTCTATCCAAAATCAGCCATTTCTTGTAGGGATTGCCCAATGTATTTTCCCAAAGTTTGTGCACTCCACCAGCAAAAAGTTACAAATTTGTGTCTGCTAACCCGTGCGAAACAGACACGGGTCAGATAAATAAGTATGACTGTTCCGGTTGAGTTGGCGGGAGTTTCTGGAATTTTATCCGTTTCCGGGATTTCCCGGAAATGGTGCGAAACCTCTCCGTCATCTTCGCTTCGCTCGATGCCACTGTCCCCTTTCGGCACTTGCGTGCCACCTCCCCCGGCCGGGGGAGTCTTTCCTAGTAGGGGAGGCTTTGGCATTCCGTCGCGTTTTCCGGCAAACGCAAATCAAGTTTCATCGAAAACGACACCTCTTTGCCAAGGGCTCTCCTGCCAGGAGAGCTGGCGAGCGGATGCGAGACTGAGAGGTTGGACAAAGGACGCCTTTAGATTGAGCGGAGAACGCAGGTGCTGCTCTGTACAACCTCTCCGTCACGGCTTCGCCGTGCCACCTCCCCTAGTAGGGGAGGCTTTGGCATTCCGTGACGTTTTCCGGCAAACGCAAATCGGTTTCATC
>OJPM01001679.1_pt1 | contig 10633 bp, 10 predicted proteins | sample 1598471 | NCBI WGS metagenome assembly OJPM01 (sample SAMN03922484, study PRJEB24848) | human gut metagenome | isolation source: stool sample | host: Homo sapiens | place: Germany | collected 2011-05 | reverse complement strand
CAATGACCCCTGCCCCTGCGGCAGCGGCCTAAAGTGGAAAAAGTGCACCTGCAAGGAGTACCATCCCGACCTTCGGTGATGGAGAACACAGCCATGGGGCAGCGAAGAAATTACTTGTTGTGGGCCTGCCTGTGTCTGTGCGGCGCGGCCTGGGCCTGGCGGGGCCTGTCCCGGAAGCTGGCTGGACAGGCGGCCTGCCTGCTGGCGGCAGTGGGAACCTTGTTTGCCTGGGTTCTAGAGTGCCGTCGGGAAAGTTGACCGGAGGGAGGAACCGCCTATGAACATTTTGGAGCAGACCAAAAACGGGGTCCCTGTGCTGTATGCCGACGGCATTGAGGCGGCCGGCGGGGCCGTCCACGGCTTTTCCACCCGGAAGGGGGGCGTGTCCCAGGGGATATTCGCCTCCCTGAACCTGGGGCTGACCCGGGGGGACGACCCGGAGCATGTCCGGGAGAATTACCGGCGGTTCCTCTCCGCCGTGGGCACAATGGACAAGACCACCTTCGCTATGTGCAACCAGGTGCATGGGGACACCGTGCGGGCCATCACCACCGCCGATGTGAAGAGCGACCTCTACGGCAAGCTCCATTACGAGGCGGACGGGATGATGACCGCCATCCCCGGGGTGGCGCTGGTGGTGTTTTCCGCCGATTGCATCCCAGTGCTGCTGTACGATCCGGTGCGCCGGGTGATTGCCGCCCTGCACTCAGGCTGGAGGGGTACCGCCGCAGGCATTGTCACCCGTGCGGTGGAGCGGATGGAAGAGGTGTACGGCTGCCGGCCGGAGAACATTCTGGCCGCCATTGGGCCGGGCATTGGGCCGTGCTGCTTTGAGACCCATGAGGATGTGCCCAACGCCATGATGGCGGCGGTGGCCTCCCCCGCCCTGCCCTTTATCAAAATCAAGGAGAACGGAAAGTTCTCCGTGGACCTGAAGGGTATCAACGCCAAGCGGCTGGAGCTGGCGGGGCTGGAGCCAGACCATATCGCCGTGTGCGGCGACTGCACCGCCTGTATGGAGGACAAATACTGGAGCCATCGCCGCCAGGGGGCGGAGCGCGGCTCCATGGCGGCGGTCATCGAGCTGACATGAGCGCGAGGGGACGGCTGGCAGCGCTCATTCTGGCGCTGGCCCTGGTCCTGACGGCCTGCGGTGACACAGAACGGGCCGAAACCCAGGGCCCCGTGGATGCTTCCGCCGCGCCTGCCCCCACGGTGTCTGCGGAGCCGGAGGCGGCCCGGTTCACCCTGGGGTATGCCCCGGGCAGCTCCCTGGACCCCCTGTCGACCGCGGACCAGAGCAACCTGGATGTAGCGGCGCTAGTGTACGAGGGGCTGTACCAGCTGGACAGCGCCTTTGAGGCCCAGCCGGTGCTGGCCCAGTCATCGACGGTGAGCGCCGACGGCCTGATCTGGACGGTCACGATCCGGGGGGATGTGGTGTTTTCCAACGGGGAGCCTCTCACCGCCCAGCACGTGGCGGACAGCCTCCAGCGGGCCAAGTCCAGTCCGGCTTACGCCGCCCGGCTGGCGGGGGTGTCCTCCGTCCAGGCGGCGGAGGGGGCGGTGGTCATCACCCTAACCGCGCCCAACGGGGCCTTACCCGCGCTGCTGGATGTGCCGGTGGTACTGGACGCGGGAGGGGAAGTCCCCTTAGGCACCGGGCCTTATGTGATTGACGGGGACGGGGAGAGCCTGTGGCTGGCGGCCAACCCAAACTGGTGGCAGGGACGCACGCCCCCTTATGATTTCATCCCACTGTTCCCCTGTGACACACCGGAGGACTGGGTGAGCGCCTTTGACGGCGGTCAGGTGACGGCGTTGACCACCGATTTCACCGCGGCCAACGCCTTGGGCTATACCGGCACCTATGAGGCTCACGATTTTGCCTCTTCTGCCATGCTGTTCGTGGGCTTCCGCACCAGCCGCGGCGTGTGCGCCAGCGCCCAGGTGCGCACGGCCATCTCCCAGGCCTTTGACCGGAGGACGCTGGTGTCCTCTCTGCTGTCCGGACATGGGACGGCATCCGCCCTGCCCGTCCACCCGGCCAGTACCCAGTACAGCCAGATCGCGGCCGACGGCCTGGACTACGACCCGGACAGCGCCGCGGCCCTTCTGGATGAGGCGGGCTATGTCCCGGGGGAAGACGGCGTGCGCAGGCGGGGGAACACGGCCCTGTCCCTGCGCCTAGTGGTAAACCGGGACAGCACGATCAAGACAGCCATCGCCGGACAACTGGCCCAGGACCCGCAGGCGCTGGGCGCGGAGGTAACGGTAGAGGAGTTGGGCTGGGCGGACTACACCGCCGCTCTGGCCGCCGGGGACTTCGACCTCTATCTGGGCGAGGTGAGGCTCACCGGGGACTTTGACTGCACCACCCTGGTGTCCGGCGCGCTGAACTACGGGAGCTATGCCAGCGCAGAGGTGTCCCAGATGCTGAATGCCTGGCGCGCCGCTGCCGGACAGGCCCGGGTGACCGCAGCCCAGGCACTGTGGGAGGCGCTGGCGGACGACCTGCCCTTTGCTGTGCTGTGCTTCAAAAACCAGTCCCTGCTGGTGCGCTGGGGCATGGTTGAGAATTTGGCTCCAGTCCAGGGCAACCCCTTTGCTGGGGTGGAGAACTGGCAGACGGAAGAGAACTGAATCCGGCCGCAGGCGCGGCCGTTGCGGAGAGAAAAACGAGGGGGAAAAGGGAATGGCAATGAATTATGTCTTTCGCTGCTATGTGGAGAAAAAGCCCGGCTTCGACGTGGAGGCCCAAAAGGTGTTCCACGAGCTCCGGGACCAGCTGGGCATCCAGGGGCTGACCGGCCTGCGGCTGCTGAACCGGTATGACGCGGAGGGGCTGGACTACCCGGTGTACCTCAGCGCCAAGAACACCGTGTTCGCAGAGCCCCAAGTGGATGAGATCTATGACGAGGCCCTGCCTAAACTGGAGGGGGAGCACCACATCCTGGCGGTGGAGGCCCTGCCCGGACAGTATGACCAGCGGGCGGACTCCTGCGCCCAGTGCATCATGCTGCTGGCCGGGGTGGAGCGGCCCACGGTGAAAAACGCCCGGGTGTATGTGCTCTTCGGCCAGCTGTGCCAGGAGGACTTGGACAAGATCCGGGGCTACCTCATCAACCCGGTGGAGTGCCGGGAGGCTGTCATGGACAAGCCGGCGACTCTGGCCCAGGACTACTCAGCCCCCGCCCCGGTGGCGGTGCTAGAGGGCTTCACCGGGCTGGATGAGGACGGTCTGGCCCGGCTGCTGTCTGACTACGGCCTGGCCATGGACCTGGCGGACCTGAAGTTCCTCCAGGCCTATTTCCGGGACGAGGAACACCGGGACCCCACCATCACGGAGGTGCGGGTGGTGGACACCTATTGGTCGGATCACTGCCGCCACACCACCTTCGGCACCCACATCGATTCCGTGGAGATCCTAGATGAGGACGTGGCCAAGGCATACCAGCAGTACCTGGATGCCCGGGTGGAGGTCTATGGCGAGGAGAAGGCCGCCGCCCGGCCTCAGACCCTCATGGACATGGGCACCATCGCCGCCAAGGTACTGAAAAAGCGGGGAGTTCTGAAGCACCTGGACGAGAGCGAGGAGATCAACGCCTGCTCCGTCCACGTCACCGCCACGGTGGACGGACAAGAGCAGGACTGGCTGCTCATGTTCAAGAACGAGACCCACAACCACCCCACCGAGATCGAGCCCTTCGGCGGCGCGGCCACCTGCATCGGCGGCTGCATCCGGGACCCCCTGTCCGGCCGGGCCTATGTGTACCAGGCCATGCGGGTCACCGGCTGCGGCGACCCCCGGGCCCCCCTGGAGGATACCATCCCCGGCAAGCTGCCCCAGCGGAAGATCGCCCAGACCGCCGCGGCGGGCTATTCCTCCTACGGCAACCAGATCGGCCTGGCCACCGGCCTGGTCAGCGAGCTGTGCCACCCCGGCTATGTGGCCAAGCACCTGGAGGTGGGCGCTGTGGTGGGTGCGGCTCCGGCGGAAAACGTGGTGCGGGAACGGCCCGTGCCCGGTGACAAGATCATCCTGCTGGGCGGCCGCACCGGCCGGGACGGCATCGGCGGCGCCACCGGCTCCTCCAAGAGCCACAATAAGAAATCCCTGGAGACCATGGCTTCCGAGGTCCAGAAGGGCAACGCCCCCGAGGAGCGCAAGCTCCAGCGGCTGTTCCGCGACCCCGAGGTGACCCGGCTGATCCGCCGGTGCAACGACTTCGGCGCAGGCGGCGTCAGCGTGGCCATCGGCGAGCTGGCCGACGGGCTGGACATCGACCTGGACGCGGTGCGCAAAAAGTACGACGGTCTGGACGGCACGGAGCTGGCCATCTCCGAGAGCCAGGAGCGCATGGCCGTGGTGGTGGCCGACGCCGATGTGGATACTTTCCTGGCCCACGCCGCCCGGGAGAACCTGGAGGCCTATGTGGTGGCCCGGGTCACCGAGAGCCCCCGGATGGTGATGCGCTGGAACGGGGCCACCATCGTGGACCTGTCCCGGGAATTTTTGAGCTCCAACGGCGCGGACAAGCACACCTCCGTCTCCGTGCCCCAGCTGGGCAGCTACGCCGGCGCGGCGTCTGGGGACAGCTTCATCCGCAAGTGCGAGTCCATCCTCCACGATCCCAACCTGGCCAGCCAGCGGGGACTGGTGGAGCGGTTCGACTCCACCATCGGCGCGGGCTCGGTGCTGGTGCCCTTCGGCGGGCGGGAGCAGATGACCCCCACCCAGGTGATGGCCGCCCTGCTCCCCGTGGGGCCGGGCCACGAGACGGAGGACTGCTCCGTCATGTCCTGGGGATTCAACCCCTACCTCACCTCCGCCAACCCCTTTGTGGGGGCGGCCACAGCGGTGGTGGACTCGGTGGCCAAGCTGGTGGCCGCTGGGTGCGCTCCAGAGGACGCCTATCTCACCTTCCAAGAGTATTTTGAAAAGCTCCGGGACGAGCCGGCGCGCTGGGGCAAGCCCTTCTCCGCCCTGCTGGGCGCCCTGTCCGCCCAGCTTGCCCTGGGGGTAGCCGCCATCGGCGGCAAGGACTCCATGTCCGGATCCTTCCTGGACATGGACGTGCCCCCCACCCTGATTTCCTTCGCCATCGCCCACGCCAAGGCCCCCCAGGTCCTCTCCCCCGAGTTCAAGGCCCTAGGTCACCAGGTGCGGCTGTTCGAGTCCCCCGCCGGGGACTACGAGGGCACCCGGAAGGTGTGGGACGAGTTCCACGCCTTGTGCCAGGCCGGCAAGGTCCACGCCGCCTGGGCGGTGGGAGCCGGCGGCGTCATGGAGGGCATCATGAAGATGGCCTTTGGCAACCAGCTGGGCTTCACCCAGGAGCAGGGGCTGGAGGACTTCGACTGGTTCGCCCCCCGGTACGGCTCTATCCTGGCCGAAGTGGAGGGGGACTGCGGCGGCTTGCTGCTGGGAAAAACCACCTACGCCCCCATGCTGGAGGTGGCGGACGCCTACCTGTCCCTGGCCGACCTCCAGGATATCTGGGAGACCACGCTGGAGGAGGTCTACCCCACCCAGGCGGACACCGGATGGAAGGACTCGGACATGGTGGACATCTTCTGCTCCCAGCGGTCCCCCCTGGTGGCCACAGAGAAGTTCGCCCATCCCCGGGCGGTCATCCCCGTGTTCCCCGGCACCAACTGCGAGTACGACACCGCCAACGCCTGCCTCCGGGCGGGCATCGAGCCGGAGATCGTGGTGGTGCGCAACCTGAACCCCCAGGTGCTCCAGGAGTCCGCCGACGCCCTGCGGGACGCCATCGGCCGCAGCCAGATGGTGATTCTCCCCGGCGGCTTCTCCGGCGGCGACGAGCCCGACGGCTCGGCCAAGTTTATCGTGTCCTTCTTCCGCAATCCCAAGCTCACCGACGCGGTCCATGACCTGCTGAAAAATCGGGACGGCCTGATGCTGGGCATCTGCAACGGCTTCCAGGCGCTCATTAAGCTGGGGCTGGTGCCCTACGGCGAAATCCGCCAGACCGACGACACCTGCCCCACCCTGACCTTCAACCTCATCGGCCGGCACCAGAGCCGGTACGTCACCACCCGGGTGGCCAGCGTCAAGTCCCCCTGGATGCTCTTGAGCCAGCTGGACGACATGCACACCATCCCCGTGTCCCACGGCGAGGGCCGCTTCGTGGCCCCGGAGGCCATCCTCACCCAGATGATCGAGAACGGCCAGATTGCCACCCAGTACACCGACACCGCCTCCATCCCCTCCCTGCACATCTCCGCCAATCCCAACGGCTCGGTGGAGTCCATCGAGGGCATCTTCTCCCCCGACGGGCGGGTGTTCGGCAAGATGGGCCACAGTGAGCGCCAGGGCAAGTGGATCGCCAAGAACATCCCCGGCAACAAGCACCAGCCCATCTTCGAGTCGGGCGCACTGTACTATAAATAAGCAAATAGGGCAAACAAATAAGACCTCACGGTTTCCGGAAAACCGTGAGGTCTTATTTTTGTTCTCGCATGGCGTCGATGAGCCGGGCTAGGGCCTCGGTCTCCCGTTCCGTCAGGCCGTCGGTGTGGAGCGCCTGTCCCACGGAGCGCTCCGGGAACACCAGCGCATCCACGGAGAAGTCCAGCAGCTCCATCATCTGGAACAGCAGGGGGACGGAGGGGTTGCGGCGGCCGCCCTCCATCATTTTCAAATGGCTTGGGGTAATATCCAGAATTTCCGCAAGGTATTCCTGTGTGTAACCTTTCTTTATTCGTGCGCTACGTATCGTGTTTCCCAGGTCCCAACTTGATGCGGGCATACTTTTAGCCCCCTTTTAGGTTATCTTATAGTGCCATGTTTTTCTTGCAAATAAACCTATTGTGTGCTAATATAGTAACTATAAGTATACTAAACGGGATACTAAAAGAAATGGGAGGGAAAGAGATGGGTGTACTGATCATCATTTTGATCGTCGTGGTTATCTATTACTACAAAGTTTTCAAACCAAGACGAATGAAAGAGCAAGAAGCCTATTGGGACCAGCAAGTGAATGAAGCGATAGAGGGTGATTTTGTTAGCGAGGGTATGCAAACGCTAGCGGTAATGTTAGCTTTGTGCGGAAGCAAAAAACTGGCAGAAAAACCAGCAGATATAGGCATATTTTGCGTTGCGCAGGGAGACCAATTTTTATTTCAACTAAAGGTGCGTGCTGATTATTTGATATATTTGGTAAAACATTTGAATGATGGAGTGCGCGATGCCAAAGGGAATATAGTCCGCACCTATGAGGAAATGCTGGAAGATGACCTGGACGAGATAGTAGAAGAGGCTAAGAAAACAGAACAAAGGTTGGAAGACGTGAGTCTATTTTCGGAGTTGGGTATCAGTTATAGGCTGGATCCTGAGGATGAATACGATGAATGGATGATTTTTGAAAAGCAAATCTACATACCAAACAGAGCACATGTGGAAGCGCTTAAATTAGCGATAGAAAAAAGCTATCCAGACTATATAGGACATAAAAGAATCAGTTTCATTTATTAGATTTATAATTTTTGGGAGGAATAAACCATGGGCAAAATACCATCCAGCGACTATGAGAGGTACAAGAGCGCCATCGAAGCGGCCAACGACAGCCAGGACAAGGAGGCCCTGCGGCAGATCCAGAAGCAGCTCATCGCCAAATACGGCCCTGACGATGACGACGTGCGCTATCTGCTGAGAAGGTTCCGCTACAACGTATAAACGCAAGACAGCCCCCGCCGGGGTATCCCGGCGGGGGCTGCCGCATTGGTCTGTTCACTTCTCCAGCGCCTTGAGCAGCTCCTCCTGTTTTGGTGTGAGCATCCGCTTCTTGGGGTAGCGGGAGCGGAAGGCGGCCAGGATGTCCGCCCGGTCACGGTCGGACAGGTGGGCCACCAAAGGGATCGCCAAGCCCTGAGCGGCGGTCATCATCAGGTCGGATGCGGAGTCTGGGCCCTCTGCCTCCAAGATCATGAAGCGCACCGCCGGGGCGGCGGGGCCAGGGTCGCCGGACAGAGCCTGTTCCAATTCGCCTACGGCCTGCTGAACGGCCTTGAAAAAGGCGTTGTCCGCTTTGCGGTCGCTGGCGGGGGCGTTGCCCAGCAGAAATTTGTGTAGCCCGTGGAACGGGCCGTTGTCGATCAGACGCTGGCGGTATTCCTCCAGATAGCCGTCATAGACCGCCCGCAGGGCGGCCAGCTGTTCCCAACCGTCCACCGTTCAACCCTCCTTTGGTTCTGCAGCCGCCTTCCGGCGGTCGATCATGGTACGGAAGCCGCCCGCCCCAAAGGAAAAAATGCGGTTGACCCGGCTGATGGTGGCTGAGCTGGCTCCGGTCTTGTCTAAGATATCAGTGTAGACCAGTCCCTGGTCCAAAAGAATGGCCACGTCGTACCGCTGTTCCAGGGCCCGCAGCTCACCCACAGTGCACAGGTCGTCGAAAAAGGCGCAGCATTCGTCCAAAGTCTTGAGCTGTAAAATGCTCTCGTACAGGGCCATGCTGCGCTCCTTGTGGGAAACCTTTGCCATGTCATATCCTCCGTTTCTGGCGTGGGGCAAATTTTGTCCCCACCAGTGTAACACTTTGCGGCGGTAAAGTAAACAGGACAATGGATTTTTCTTCTCATTTTTCTCCGGATGTGATATACTGTCAGGGAAAGACTGAAAGGAGTGCTCCCCATGCCCAGCCGCACCGCCACTGTGATCCGCCCAGACATCGCGCCCGGACGCCGGGTGCTGGCCATCAGCGATATCCATGGCAACCTGCCCTTTTTGAAGGGGGTTTTAGCCAAGGCGGGATACGCCGCCGGGAAGGATGTCCTGGTGCTGGTGGGCGATCTGCTGGAAAAGGGACAGGAGAGCCTGGCCACCCTGCGCTATATCATGGAGCTGTCCCGCCATGGTACGGTGTACGCCCTATGTGGCAATTGTGACCATATTGACCGGGTGTTTCTGGAGGGGCGGCCCGGGGCGGACGAGGAGCTGCGGCCGGTGTTTGAGTTTTGGAGGGAGCGGTGGCTCATCGCTCAGATGGGGGCGGAGCTGGGCCTGGAAATGAAAAGCATGGACGACCTGCCCGGCCTGCGCCGGGCGGTGCTGGAGCATTTTCCCGGGGAATGTGCCTTCCTCCTGAGCCTGCCCCACATTCTGGAGGCAGGCAACTTTATTTTTGTCCACGGGGGTATCCCGCGGGAGGACCGGCTGGAGGAGCTGGACGCTTACCGCTGTATGAAAAACGACGATTTTCTGGACCAGGGGCATGTGTTCCGCAAGTGGGTGGTGGTGGGCCACTGGCCGGTGACCCTCTACCACCGCCGCGTCCCCACTGCCCGGCCCCTGGTGAGCGAGCGGCAGCACATCATCTCCATTGACGGGGGGTGCGTGCTCAAGCTGGACGGCCAGCTCAACGCCCTCATCATCCCGGACATCACCGGCGATCGGGTGGACTATGTGGCCTACGATGGGCTTAGGGTGGTACGGGCGCTGGACCGGCAGGAGGCGTCCAAAGACTCGCTGAATATCCGCTGGAGCGACAGCGCGGTGGAAGTGCTGCGCACGGAAGGAGACTGCTCCTGGTGCCGCCACCTGTCCACGGGACGGGAGCTGTGGATCATGAACGAGTACCTCTATCCCCGGCGGACCGACGGGCACATCCACTGCGAAGATACCACGGACTACGCCCTGCCGGTGGAGCCGGGGGAGCGGCTGGCCCTGGTGCGCCGATGCAGCCGGGGGTATATGGTGAAAAAGCACGGGGCCACCGGCTGGTATTTTGGCCGGGTGGAAGAAAATATAGAACCTTTAAACGGAAGTGCGGGCTCAGCAACATAAAAAGCGGGAGAGAGAACCATGAAAGCCAGCTATATTATGCTTAATATTTTATTTGCTTTCGGCCTCTTTTTTTTGAATGCTCTGTTAGGACGGATTCAATATGGCCTGTCTGGGAAACTGTTTCAGTATGGAAAATTTACGTTTGCCGATGCAGAGCAGCAGAATTTTTCTGGAAATTTCTTTCAAAAGATTGTAAATCCGGCGGTGTATCTGGCGGTGATTGCCGCAGTGATGCAGACTTACCTGCCAGCAGAGTTTATCCGGTCGCTTTGGTTGCTTGTCCCACTGTTTTGGATTATCCGGCTGGGCTATATGGCAGTTAAAAATGTGATTTTATTTTTAAATTGGCCATATGAGTTAACAGCAGCAGGGCTATCCTTGGTGCTGGGAGAGGGAATCCTGTGGGGAATTATTGTTCCCCTGATGGAGGACAATGAGGGAATATGGATTCCGGCTACTGCCCTTCGGGATGCGTTGTGGTTTGCCATCCTGGCCTATCTGGCAAAAGTGGTATGGGATATTCTCCGGCAAAAGTTTACGTTGGAAAATTTATATCCAGCACAACGGAGAAAAGAGTACATCTGGAAACGGTATAGTGTGTTTAACCGAAAATATGGTGAAGATATTTTGGACGCCGTGACCAAACAGTATGACGGAATTCTCACAGACAGCCAAAAGAGCGAATTGATTTGTACGGTATATGCCATTATGATTTATGAGAATTATAATCGCTCGTGGTTATTTCGGATGGGGGAAAACCTGCTGAAGGCTACGATATGGAGACATCGGGTAATGTCCCTGGGAATTATGCAGGTCAGGACG
>OJPM01001677.1_pt1 | contig 10651 bp, 10 predicted proteins | sample 1598471 | NCBI WGS metagenome assembly OJPM01 (sample SAMN03922484, study PRJEB24848) | human gut metagenome | isolation source: stool sample | host: Homo sapiens | place: Germany | collected 2011-05 | reverse complement strand
CATAAAGCCCTTATAGGGCTTACTCAAGCCTCCGGCTTAGCCGGAGGTTTTGACTTATTCGGTTTCCGCGTAGATCCCGCCTTCGCCAGTCCACCACATGGCATCATACAACTGCTCAAGATCGGCGCAGGAGCCGGCGTAATCCTTCACATCGTCATAGAGGGGACAGGGCTTGCCGTGGGAAAACCGCTCATTGTAGTCGGCGACGATCTGAGGCAGGTCTTGGTTCAATTCCTCCACCGTCAGCACACGGGACCAGGGCTGGCTGTTCTCATCCTGAAACGCACATTCTATTTCGTCCAGATTGCCGACGATTGCCAGTACCGCCGCCATGTCCTGATAAAGGCCCTTTTCAGAGTCTCCCATTTTACCGGAAGTCTGGGGGACGGAGAAATTCAGCGTCAGGCGGTAAGGTGCGGAGGAGGTGTGCAGCTCCAGCGTATAGCTGCCGCAGGTGTCGAACCGTAAGGCGTTGAGCACCCGGCCCACGGCGGGGGCGTCCCCCACATAGGGCGTTTGGGCCTGATAGATTCTGTCAATCTGCGGCGAGATCTCGACACCACCCTGCCAGATCAGTTGATCTCCCAGATAGACCGCGTTGACGCCCTCCGTGTTGAGGACGGCCCGGTAATCACCGGAATTACTGAGGGGAGAGGGCAATACCTGACGGCAGGTGACGCGGACGATCCCCTCCGGCTCCTGCTCCGTTTCCCACTGGCGGCAGGCCGTGCCGGACCAAATGGAGTATACCCGGATGTCCAGTTGTCCTGGCACATCCGTGCTGATAACCCAGCTCATGCCTTGCGTCTGGATCGGCGTGCCGATGACAAACAGCTTTGCCGCGACGCCTGCCGTGAACAGCAGCACCGTGACGGCAACTGCCGCCGCCACACGCCGCCAGCCCCGGCGCTTCACTTTTTTTAGATAGTCCACCTCTTTTGCGTCCTCCGGGGCCGCCTGCTTCGGCGCACCCGCCAGCGCGGCCCGAAGCTGGGCGCAGTCCGGGCACCCGGACAGGTGACGCTCCACCGCTGTATTGCTCTCTGGGGAGGTGAGGCCCTCCACATAGGAGGGGAGCAAATCCCGCACCACACCGCAGGTCAGATCATTTTTCATCGTCGCAGCCTCCTTGCTTCAATCGTTCCTTGCCCCGGTAAAAGGTCACTCTGGCCCAGGTCTCCGTTTTGCCTAAAACGTCTCCGATCTCCCGGAAGGACAGTCCGCCGAAGGCCCGGAGGTAGACCACCTCCCGCCCCGGCTCCGGTAATTCATGGACCCGCCGCAGCATATCTAACTGCCCGGAGCGGCTGACGGCCTCATCCTCGGCGGAGGGCATCAGCGGCAGCTCTGCTTCCTCAGGAAGCTCCGTTTCCCGGTTGGCCTTCCGCAAATGCTGATACCACAGGTGCTTGGCGATCTGGCACAGCCAGACGGACACCTTGCAGCTGCCGTCAAACCGGTCGATGGACCGCACTGCCTGATAAAAAGTCTCTTGGGTCAGTTCCTCCGCCGTCTGGGGGTCCCGGCATTGGGAGAGCAGAAATTTATAGACCGTCTGCGCGTGCTGGCGGTAGACGGCATCCAGATCCTTCACGGAGTTTCTCCCCCTTTCAGCGGTGTTTTCATCTGCTATATCCGTTTGGGGCGCGGTTCGTTACAGCGTTGGAAAAAGATTTTGAAAAAAAGGAGCCGTGCGGCTCCTTTTGCGATGCTCAGAAGGTTTCAGACTGGACCAGTTCCTCGTAGGAACGGATGTAATAGTCGCACAGACGCTGGATCTCCGGCTGATCCTGCTCCGCCGTGGCCTCATAGACCCCGGCCACCCGGAAGCCTGCTGCCTTGGCGGTGCGGATGGCGTGGAGGGCGTCCTCAAATACCACGGTGTCCCGCTTGTTGGACTGGAGCCGCCGCATGGCCATCTCGTAGATGTCGGCGCTTTCAGATTTGTGGTTTCCCGCGTCGGCGGAGGTGACGATCCCCCGGAAATAGTGGTCGATGCCCGCCGTTTTCAGGGCCTTTTCCGTCAGCCGCCGATGGGTGGCGGTGGCCACATACATCCAGACCCCCTCCATTTTCAAAATGGAGAGAAATTTTTCCAGACCCGGCTTGGGCCGGACTTGGCTGGAATAAAACGTCTCCATCCGCTGAATGATCTGGTCGATGATCTCCTGCTGGGACCACGGCAGACCGCAGACCTCCCGCAGATAGGGGATCACGTCGCAGTCCGCTAAGGTGTGGAGCATCCGGTCCTGCTCCGGTGTGGCGGAAATACCCGCCTCCTTTAAAAACGTGGGCCCCAGCTCCCGCCAGGTGGGCATGGAGTCCAGCAGGGTCCCGTCCATATCAAAAATCGCGCTTTGTAACCGCATTGATGACCTCGATCTCCGTAAATTTTGAAACTTACAGCATATGCGCCGATAGAGCGCAGATGAAAAAACTGGTATTTTATTGTTCGTTACTGCCGATCCAATAGCACCCTGCACCTATGATAGCAGCTAAAAATTCAATTGCCTTGAGATACATATCATAGCTATGCCAACCAATGATAAAACCAGATAATATGTAAATCACTGCAAATACAACTACCGAAATAACCGCCCGCTTTATTTCATTTTTCATCAAAGAAATATCCTTTAAAATTCAGTTATGTTTGTCAGGGCATCCCTGGGGCAACTTTACTTACCCCTGTGGGGCAATTCACCTTCTGTGCCTGACAAAATATCATGACTCAAGTGCACTGGGTGCGTTCGCCAGTCCGCAGATCGGTGAGAAAGGGGTGGTTAGGAGGGGGACAAGTCCCCCTCCTAAGTAATCAGCACAGTTTGGAACCCGCCGGGATCTGATCGTCCAGCATGATGAGGTTCAGCTTCTCCTCGCCCTTTTCCGTGTGGACGGCGGAGAGGAGCATGCCGTTGCTCTCAAAGCCCATCATCTTCCGGGGCGGCAGATTCACGATGGCGGCCAGGGTCTTGCCCACCAGTTCCTCCGGCTCATAGAACTTGTGGACACCGGAGAGGATCTGCCGGTCGGTGCCGGTGCCGTCATCCAAAGTGAAGCGCAGCAGCTTATCGGACTTTTTCACGGCTTCGCAGGCCTTGACCTTCACCACCCGGAAATCGGACTTGCAGAAGGTGTCGAAGTCCACCGTTTCGGTGAGCTGAGGCTCCACCTCCACGTCAGGCTGCTCTGCCTTCTTAGCGGCGGCTTCGGCGGCTTCCAACTCTGCAAGAGCCTTGTCCAGATCCAAACGGGGGAACAGGTTTTCACCCTTGACCACGGCAGCGGTCTCAGGCAGTTCGCCCCAGAGGTCCGCAGACTCCCAGGTCCGGGCCTCCGCGCCCACGCCGATCTGGGCGAAGAGCTTTTCCATGCTCTCCGGCATGAAGGGGGTCAGCAGGATACCGCAGATGCGGGTGGCTTCCAGCAGGTTATAGAGCACATGAGCCAGCCGGGCGCCGTTGGCGTCCATGTCCTTGGCCAGCGCCCAGGGGGCGTTCTCGTCGATATACTTGTTAGCCCGCTGGATCAGCTTGAAGGTCTCGGACAGGGCGTTGTGAGGGGCGAATGTGTCCATCTCATGGGCGTAGGCCTTTTTCAGACCGGCGGCCTGTGCCACCAGCTGGGCATCGTACAGCACGGGGTCCACAGTGTCGCCGCTGGCGGCCAGCTCCACGCTGCTGCCCATGCGGACCATGGCAGCCAGCTGCTTCTCATCTTCCGTGGCACCGCAGCCTGCAGGCAGGGAGCCGCCGAAGTACTTGCTCACCATGGCGGTAGTGCGGCTGAGAAGGTTGCCCAGATCATTGGCCAGATCGGTATTGATGGTCTGGATCAGCAGCTCATTGGAGAAGTTGCCGTCAGAGCCGAAGGGGAAGGTCCGCATCAGGAAGAAGCGGAGGGCGTCCACGCCGAACTGCTCCGCCAGCAGGTAGGGGTCCACCACGTTGCCCTTGGACTTGGACATTTTGCCGCCGTCCAGCAGCAGCCAGCCGTGGCCGAAGACATGCTTGGGCAGGGGCTCGCCCAGGCTCATCAGCATGGCGGGCCAGATGATGGAATGGAAGCGGACGATCTCCTTGCCCACGATGTTGATGCCGGGCCAGTATTTCTTGTAGTCATTATAGCGGTCATTCTCATAGCCCAGAGCAGTGATATAGTTGCTCAGAGCGTCCACCCACACATAGACCACGTGCTTGGGGTCAAAGTCCACGGGGATGCCCCAGGAGAAGCTGGTACGGGAAACGCACAGATCCTCCAGACCGGGGTCGATGAAGTTTTTCACCATCTCGTTGACACGGGAACGGGGCTGGAGGAAGTCAGTGTTTTCCAGCAGATCCCGGATACGGTCGGCATATTTGCTCAGACGGAAGAAGTAGGCTTCCTCCTCGGCGTCCACAACGGGGCGGCCGCAGTCGGGGCAGCAGCCGTCCTTCAGTTGGCTCTCCGTCCAGAAGGACTCGCAGGGAGTGCAGTATTTGCCCTTGTAGGTGCCCTTGTAGATGTCGCCCTTGTCATACATCCGCTTGAAGATCCGCTGGATGGCCTTCACATGGTAATCGTCAGTGGTGCGGATGAAGCGGTCATTGGAGATGTTCATCAGCTTCCACAGATCCCGGACGCCCCGGGGGCCTTCCACAATGCGGTCCACGAACTCCTGGGGAGTGACGCCGGCCTCGTTAGCCTTCTGCTCGATTTTCTGACCATGCTCATCGGTGCCGGTGAGGAACATGACGTCCTCGCCCTTCAGCCGGTGATACCGGGCCAGGGTGTCGGTGGCCACGGTGCAGTAGGTGTGGCCGATGTGCAGCTTATCTGAGGGGTAGTAGATGGGGGTTGTGATATAAAAAGTGTCCTTTTCCATATCTGGTTCCTCTTTTCTTCTTTATGATAAATTTTGAGTGATCGCAAATAAAAACGCCATCCCTGAGCATACGCTCAAGGACGGCGAAGAAAGCCGTGTTACCACCTTGATTCACCCACACCTCGCGGCGTGGGCCTCTGCGGGTACAAGCCTGCCGAAACCGGCACGCGATACCCTGACGCTGTAATGGGCGCACCCATCGCAGCCTGCGCCAAAGCGCTGAGCCGCGCGGCTCCGGGGCCATGTTCTGTCTACCGCATGGGTCCCTTTTCAGCTGCCGGGACTCTCTGAACCATGCCGCGAGGACGTACTCTCCCCTTCATTGCATTCTCGATTGCACTCACTTATACCATATTTTAAACGATTAGTCAATCATCCGGTCAAAATATTTCCGATTTCCGCTGTTTTTATTCGCTGTGGTACTTTCCCCGCCATTTTCCGGCAGCATAGTGATAGACCGACAGAGCGCAGGCCACGGCCCAGCCGATGCCGTAGCTCCAATACATAGCGTCCGGGCCGAAGCGGTTTGCCAGCAGGTACAGGAAGGGGACCCGCAGCAGGATCACAGAGGCCACCACGTTCACCATGGGATACAGGCTGTCGCCCGCGCCCCGCATGGCGGAGTTCAGTACGAACAGAATGGCAAACAGCACGTAGGGCGGCATCACACATTGCAGATACCGGGCGCTGGCGGCGATGACCGCCGGGTCCGGGGAGAAGATCCGGGACAGAGGGACGGACAGCCACACCACAAGGGCGGAACTGAGAACTGTCCACACAACGGCCATGGTCACGGTGATCCGGACGCCCTGACGGACCCGGTCCTCCCGGCTTGCCCCCATATTCTGCCCCACAAAGGAGATCACAGCGGCGGCCAGGCTTTGGACCGGCAGGAAGGACAGGGTATCCAGTTTATTGCCCACGTTGAAGCCGGCGGTGAAGGCCTTTCCATAGCTGTTGACCTTGGAGAGTACGCCCATGGCACCCAGGGCCACCAGAGACATCTGGATACCGCTGGGCAGGCCAATGCGGATGATCTCACAGAACAGTTTGCGGTCGAAGATCCCGTTGAAGGGATGGATGGCCAGCTGCGGATACTTGCGGTTGATATACCAGATACCGAACAGCCAGCTGCATAATTGGGCGATGACGGTGCCCAGCGCTACACCCAGCACCCCCAGCGGTACCGCCAGCACCAGTGCCAGATCCAGAAAGATGTTCAAAATAGTGGACACCGCCAGAAACAGCAGTGTGGTGGAACTGTTGCCCATGCCCCCTAAAATACCGGCGTTGAGATTATAGCCGATGCTGCCGACAAGCCCCGCACAGACCACCAGCAGATAGGTCCGGGTCTCTGCCCAGGCGGCGGGGTCCACCCGTAAAACGGTCATCAAGGGATGCGCCAGCAGCAGCGCGGCGGCAGTGATGGGCAGAATACTGCGGATAAAGGCGGTATACAGGCTGTCGATGGCGCTCCGGACCCGGTCCGGTCTCCCACCGCCGAAGGACTGGGCGATGACCACGGTGCCGCCGGTGGCGATGCCGGAGAACAGGGAGGTGAACAGGAAGATCACCGGAAAGCCAACGCCCACGGCGGCCAAGGCTCCGTCGCTGACATAGTTGCCCACCACCCAGCTATCCACCATATTGTAGAACTGCTGCAAAAAATTCCCCGCCAGCAGCGGCAGGGTAAACATCAGAATATGGCGGAAGGGACTGCCCGCCGTCATATTCCGGATTCCGCTTTCCGTCCCCACGATGCACCTCAACTCATAAAATCATTTTATTTTACTGTACTCCTTTTCACCGGAAAGGGCAAGTTGATTTCCCGGCGAAAACCGGGTAAAATGAGGGAAAACCGTCAAAAACCGCCGCCGGGACCGGGCGGCGGGGAAGGAGCCTCTATGAAACTGGTATCTTGGAACGTCAACGGCCTGCGGGCCTGTCTCGGCAAGGGCTTTCTGGACTTCTGCGCCTTTGCGGACGCAGATGTGATTTGCCTGCAGGAGACGAAGATGCGCCCGGAACAGGCGGAATTCGACCTGCCGGGCTATGAACGCTACTGGAACAGCGCCGACAAGGCGGGCTATTCCGGCACCGCCGTGTTTACCCGGCAGACGCCCCTCTCTGTTACCTATGACTTCGGCAAGGAGGTCCACCGTCACGAGGGACGGGTCATTACGGCGGAATACCCGGAATTCTATCTGGTGTGCTGCTACACGCCCAACTCCAAGGACCAGCTTTCCCGGCTGGACTACCGCATGGAGTGGGAGGACGATCTGCGGGACTATCTGATGGAGCTGGATCAAACGAAGCCGGTGGTCTACTGCGGCGATCTCAATGTGGCCCATCAGGAGATCGACCTGAAAAATCCGAGATCCAACCGCATGAACCCCGGCTTTTCCGACGAGGAGCGGGCCAAAATGACTCAACTGTTAGCAAGCGGCTTTACGGACACCTTCCGGTATCTGTATCCGGACAAGACCGGCGCGTACTCCTGGTGGAGCTATCGCTTCAATGCCCGGAAGAACAACGCCGGGTGGCGCATCGACTATTTTATCGTCTCCGACCGGCTGAAGGACAAGATCAAAAGCGCCGACATCTGGAGCGAGGTCACGGGCAGCGACCACTGTCCCGTGGTGCTGGAGCTGGACCTCTGATCCTATGACAGCAGGGCGTTGATCTCCTCGATCTCCAGATCCTGCAAGGCCCAGTTGATGCCGTAGCCGATGACCTTACCCAGGTCCCGCACCTGCTGGTCGATGTCTCTTGGCGTGACCATAAGGTTTTCAGGGCGGCTCCGCAGCGTTTCCATATCCGACTCGGGAAGCCCGGATTCTTCCAATAGATCCGCTGCTAACGTGGCGGCGTCCACCACCGTGGGAACGCCCACGGCCAGCACCGGTACCCCCAGAGTTTCCCGGTTCAGGGCGGAGCGGTGATTGCCTACGCCGCTGCCGGGGATGATGCCGGTGTCGCTGAACTGGACGGTACAGCACACCCGCCCCACCCGGCGGGAGGCCAGCGCGTCCACGGCGATGACCGCCGACGGATGGAGCCGGTCCACCAGCCCCCGCACCGCCTCTGCAGATTCCACGCCGGTGGTCCCCAACACCCCCGGCCGCAGGGCCGCCACCGGGCGGAACCCGGAAAAGTGCTGGGGCATAGCGTCGATGAGATGGCGGGTGATGAGGACACTGTCCGCCGCCAGCGGACCGACAGCGTCCGGCGTCATGGCCCGGTTTCCAAGGCCCACCACCAGCACCGGACCGCTGTCCGGGGTCAACTCCTTGACTTGCTGCCCCACGGCCCGCACCGCCCGGTCGAAAAACCCATCCCCCCTCTGCCAGAAGGCGGTGAGGTCAAGGGTGCGGTAACTGCCCGCAGGCTTTCCCAGTGCGGCCTCCCCTTCCCGGTCCAGAATATCCACCTGCGTGACCGGATATCCCTGTATTTTCTTCTCCGTGGCCTTTACGCCTGCCAGCCGGGTGGTTTTCCCGGCGGATTCCTGCCACAGCTCGTGGGCCTCGATTGCCAGATCCGTCCGTTTTGTAAACATTTTGCCCTCCTGACACAAAATCTTGTGGTATTAAGGGTAGCTTTTGCGGAGAAATTCGCGTTATACAAAAAAATATAGAAATATTAAAAAAAGGCTTGCTTTTTCTGGACTTCTCTGCTAAAATATCATTCTGCACGGTGGAAATTATGAAACCGCGCCAAGAAATGCCAGGAGGAGGTGTTTGGTTTGCCGAATATCAAGTCTGCCAAGAAGCGTGTCCTCATCGGTGAGGTCCGCAACGCGCGCAATAAGGCTACGAAGTCCGATCTGAAGACTGCCATCAAGAAGTTCGAGGCGGCTGCCGCTGAAGGCAATCGCACCGAGGCCGATGGCGCTTACAAGGTCGCGGTCAAGAAGGTCGATCAGGCTGTCGCTAAGGGCGTTCTGCACAAGAACACGGCTGCTCACCGCAAGAGCGCTATGACCCTGAAGCTCAACAAGATCGGTTAATAGGCCAAACAAAAGGACATCCGTCGGGGGCAGTCCAATAAAACAGTATATTGTTTTCGGGAAGCGGCATGAGTAATCATGCCGCTTTTCCGTTCATAACGTCATAGAGTAAATTGGCGGGGAGTATGCCGATATAGTTGTAGCTGATTGTCACATCCTGCACTCGGTGTCCGCTTGACTTGTCCGGTGCATGAACATATACGGCATTGACCATATCGTTCAGAATAGTGGGTGTCAGCTTCTCCAAGTACAGGTATTTCTTTGCCTGTCGGATAAACCTATCAACATTCTCCGCTTGATCTTCTTGATTCTGTATTTCGTTTTCAAGCATTTCAATCTTGGCTCTCAGGTCTGCCTGCTCCTGCTCATAATCATCAGCCAACATCTGAAAACGTGTTTCGGACAGTTTTCCGTTAACCATATCCTCATAAATACGCTTGAACAATCTGTCCAGTTCAGCCAGACGATTTTCGGATTTCTGCAGGGTTCGCTTTTTGGCAGAAAGGTCTTTCTTTGCTTCCTCGCTTCGCTTTGCACCCAACGCCCTGCGGAACGCATCCTCATAATCAGCAACACACTGGATCACCAACCTCATGTGTTGAAGTGTACCTTCTTCCAGCACCACAGCTCGGATGAAGTGAGTGTCGCAGACCTCCTTGCCCTTTTTACGGGAAGTGGAGCATACAAAGTGATCTTGTCTGGTTTCAAAACTGTTGCTGGTACAGTAGTACAATTTCTCACCGCAATCGGCACAGCGGACGAGACCGGAGAACATATTGGTCTTGCCTGTTCGGGCGGGTCTGCGTTTGTTCTTGCGAAGCTCCTGCACACGGGCAAAGGTTTCTTCGTCAATAATGGCTTCATGGGTGTTCTCGAAAATCTTCCATTGGTCTTGAGGGTTTTCGAGTTTCTTTTTGCTTCTGTACGACTGCTTACGGGTTTTGAAATTGACCATGTGACCAAGGTATTCCATCTTTTCCAGTATGCCGGTGATGGTGCGTGGTGCCCAATCGTAAGGATTATCCGGTGTCTTTGCAGGAGCATTTCGTCCCATCTTCATCCAATGAACTGTCGGACAATCCACCTTTGCTTCTTTCAGCTTCTTGGCGATTTGAGAGGGACCGAAGCCTTCCATGCACCATGCGAAGATATGACGGACAACTGCTGCGGCTTCATCATCGACAATCCAATGTCTTTTGGGGTTGTCGGGGTCTTTCATGTAGCCGTAGGGCGGGTTGGTGGTCAGATACTCACCGGATTCGCCTTTCTGCTTCATAACCGCTTTGACCTTTTTACTGCTGTCCTTGACATAGAACTCATTGATGATATTCAAGAACGGAGTAAAGTCATTATCCTGCTGATTGGCACTGTCCACACCGCTGTTCACAGCGATGAAGCGGATATCGTGTTCGGGAAAAAGCATTTCCGTGTAAAGACCGACTTCCAGATAATTTCTGCCGATACGACTCATATCCTTTGCAATGATAACGCCGACCTTATCGTTCTCGACCAACTCAATCATTCGTTTCCAGTCGGGGCGGTTGAAGTTAGCACCGGAGTAACCATCGTCCACAAAAAACTGGATGTTTCGGAAACCTTGTTCTTTTGCGTATTTCTTGAGAATCGCCTTTTGATTGACAATGCTGTTGCTCTCTCCTGCAAGTTCGTCATCACGACTCAGCCTACAGTAGATCGCAGTAATTTTGTCAGACTGCCTGTTCATGTCTTGTTCCTCCTTAATCGGCGGGCAGTCTGCCAATACAGGATTGCTTGTATATATC
>OJPM01001642.1_pt1 | contig 10854 bp, 10 predicted proteins | sample 1598471 | NCBI WGS metagenome assembly OJPM01 (sample SAMN03922484, study PRJEB24848) | human gut metagenome | isolation source: stool sample | host: Homo sapiens | place: Germany | collected 2011-05 | reverse complement strand
GCTCACTTGCTTGCTGACTGGCTGCGGTCCGTCTGGCAACGAACCTGCTGGAGAACAGCAATCCCCAGGTCAAGAAACAAACGAACCATCGCAATCTGCACGGACAGATTTGAATCTCCAGCTGTATGTGGAACCCACTACATTGGACCCACAGTTGTCCAACTCTGCCCTCGACATGGGAATTAGCTACCAGATTTTTGACAACCTGTTTGAGGCGTATCAAGGCGATTATGACAATGTTGAATACGCGCTTTGCGAAAGCTATGAAGTAAATGAGGATGCCACGGAGTATACGTTCCACATCCGCCAAGGCGTATTGTGGCACAACGGAGATGAGCTTACCTCCGAAGACGTGAAGTTTTCCATTGACCGCATGGTGGAGCAACCTGCCACAAGTGGGCGAGTCAACATGATAGACCGGACAGAGATCGTGGACGACTATACCGTTAAGTGCTATCTATCCTTCCCGTGTACCCGTTTACCCGCAATTTTCTCCACAGCTGCGATGGCAATTGTCAATAAGCGTGTGGTTGAGGAGGCCGGGGATGGCACGGAGGGCATGGTGGTAGGTACAGGCGCATACAAGTTGGAATCTTGGACGCCTGGCCAGGGCCTTGTTCTTACAGCATTTAATGAGGGGTGGCGAGGTGAGCCAGCAATCCAGAAAATCAATTATACCCTGATTACTGATACGAACGCAGCACGTATTGCGTTTCAAAATGGTGAACTAGATTCGTATGCGGCGGCCAGCATGGATGACTATGAGTTGTTTAGCAATGACCCCGCCTATGTGGTGGAACAGTATACACAGTCCACGGTGGATGTACTGGCGTTTAACACTACCCGGGGTGTGCTGTCCAACATTTTGATTCGCCAAGCTATTTCCTATGCGATTGATAAGGAGGCACTGAGTATCGCTGCTACTGGCGGTATGTATCCCATTGCCTATTCTTACTTCAATACCGACACGCTGGGCGGAACCGATGCGGTTCCACGATATGAATATAATCCGGACAAAGCTCGTGAGCTTTTGGCGGAAGCTGGCTATAACGGGGAAACCATTGGGCTGCTGTATACCTCTGTTGGTGCTTCCGTTACCTGGGCCACCACGATTCAGGCATATTTGAATGCTGTTGGGATCAATGTGGATATGCAGGGCCAAGAGTACGCCAATGTGGTTGCTGCGGTGGCCAGCCGGGATTACGATATGGTGCTGTTTGAAGGAACGGTTAACTATGCCAACCCTGCCTACAATTTTTATTCCTTGTTCCATTCAGACGGCTACTATAATGTATTCCTATACAGTACAGAGGAGTTGGATGAACGCATTTGGACAGCGTATACCTCCAGCGATGCGGAGTTCCAGCGAGAAGAGATGGAGAAAATTAACATCGAGACATTAGAACTGGCACTATACGTTCCCAGCTATTATGTGGGAGGATATATGTTCCGGAATGCATCGCTTAAAACGACAGATGTTCTAGAGCCCATCTGCGGCTGGATTAAGTGGTGCTATGCCGAGTGGACTTGATTTGCGCACGGGCGTGATGACCTGCTTCGGCCGATAAGTCATATGACATCGCTGCGGCAGGACCTTTACAGGTCCTGCCGCAGCGGAGACGGCCATAGGGTTATATAGCCAATTAGGCGGTGAGGAGGCTAATATGCTCAAGTATGTGGTAAAACGGCTGATCATGATCATTCCGACCATGATTGTCGTGACATTTATTGTGTTTTTGCTAATTAATATCACCCCTGCGGATCCCGGCCGAATCATGCTTGGGAATGAGGCGACACAGGAACAGGTAGACCAGATCAATCATGAGTTGGGCTATGACCTACCCCTGTTGCAGCGATACTTCAAGTGGCTTGGCGATGCGCTCCACGGAGACTTTGGTTCCTCATACTATACACACCGGGATGTACTGGAGGAAATGACAGCCCGGCTCCCGTATACAATCATGCTCACTATCATCAGCTTGGGAATTGCGATATTAATTGGGGTGCCATTAGGTGTTTTATGTTCTGTAAAACAGTATTCCATTGGGGACTACATGCTTTCGACTTTAGCCATGTTTTTGGCGGCTATGCCGGGGTTCTGGCTAGCCCTTTTATTGTTACTGCAGTTTTCTATGCACTTAGGATGGCTACCATCAGTATTTGATGCGGCAAGTTGGAAAAGTTGGATTCTTCCGGTGGTTTCTTTGGCGGTTGGCTATACCGCAAGCTACCTGAGATATACTCGGTCCGCCATGCTGGACAATGTGCGCCAAGACTATATCCGCACGGCTAGAAGCAAAGGATGTACGGAAGGCTCCATTACCTGGAAGCACGCATTCCGCAACTCCCTCATGACCCTGGTGACCATCACCGGTATGACGCTTTCAAGCCTGTTAGGAGGAGCAATTGTCACGGAGTCGGTGTTCTCGATCCCGGGGCTTGGGCTTATGGGCGTTAATGCCATTAAGAGAAAGGATATACCACAAGTGATGGCTTCCCTAGTGGTGTTAGGGTCGTTTTTTATGGTTATTATGGTGGTCATTGATATCGTGTATGCGTTTATTGACCCTCGAATCAAAGCTACAGTGGTTGCCAAACACAGAAAGAAGCTGCGCCAAAAGGCTGAGGAGGAACGGGTGTGAAAAAGGCAAGCGTGGAAACGAAGCAAAGACGCAGAAAAAATGGACAGATACGGGAAGCGTGGCGACGGATGGTTCATAACAAAAAAGCTGTCGGTGCGATGATTGTCCTTGCGATTTTGCTATTTATCGTAATATTTGCAGATTTCATCAGCCCATATTCCAAGGGGACAGAGTTGGATGTTATCAACCGCTTGATCGCTCCCTGCAAAGAATATTGGTTTGGCACCGATGCATATGGCCGGGACCTATTTACCCGCATTATACACGGTTCTCGGATGTCTTTGCTCATGGGCTTTGGGGCCACCTTTATCTCAGCCACAATCGGGACGTTAATTGGTACGACATCTGCCTATCTGGGCGGCCGTACGGATAGTATTATCATGCGGCTGCTGGATATGTGGATGGCAATTCCCTCTCTACTCGTTACCTTGGCCATTATTGCCGGCGTGGGAGTTGGTATTCCTCAGATGATTGGCGCGTTGGCGTTTGGCGGTATTCCGGGCTTTGCTCGGGTACTCCGGGCATCTGCGCTGGGAGTGGTCAATCAGGAGTTTATTGAATCCGCCAGGGCGCTTGGAGCAAAGAGTAGCCGTATCGTTGTCAAGTACATTATTCCCAATGTGATGAGCCAGTTCCTGGTACAGTCTACAATGAACGTATCCGGTACAATTTTGTTGGGCGCCACTTTGAGCTTTTTGGGGCTGGGCGCACAGCCACCCACGCCAGAATGGGGTGCTATGCTGTCCGAGGGATTGGCCAATTATCAGTTCCATCCCTACTTGGTGACGATTCCTGGAGTTTTTCTTGCAATCACCGCATTAGCAATCAATATTTTTGGTGATGCCCTTCGGGACGCACTGGATCCCAAATTGAAAGGCAGAGCATGAGGTGCGGCTTATGAGCGAAAAGTTGTTGGAAATTAAAGATCTTCATGTCCATTATGTCTCAGACGGTGAAACAGTCCGAGCGGTGAACGGAATCAGCTTTTACATTGAACGGGGAGAAACCTTAGGCTTGGTAGGCGAAACGGGGGCGGGAAAATCCACCACAGCTCTGGCCATTCTGAATATGCTGCCTCAATATGTATCAAGGGTACCGCAGGGCGAAATCCTGGTGGATGGAGATAATGTGCTGACTATGAAGCCTCGGGAATTACAGCGGCTGCGGGGCAGCAAGGTGTCCATGGTGTTTCAGGACCCTATGAGCAGCCTGAACCCGGTATATCGAGTTGGCGATCAAATCGCCGAAGTGCTCAAAATTCATAAGCGGGCCAAAGGAAAAAAGGAATTGCGGGAGATGGTAGGCAAAATCTTGGAAATGGTCGGGATCCCGGCGGAGCGGCAGGATGAATACCCACACCAGTTTTCCGGGGGCATGAAGCAGCGGGTGATGATTGCCATTGCGATCGCATGCCAGCCGGAACTGCTGATTGCAGATGAGCCGACGACGGCATTGGATGTGACCATTCAGGCCCAGGTGTTGGATATGATGCAGGAACTGAAAGACAATCTGGATTCCTCTATTTTATTGATCACGCACGACTTGGGTGTAGTGGCTGCATTTTGCGACCGGGTAGCGATTATGTATGCAGGCGAGATTGTGGAACAGGGAACACTGGAAGATATTTTTGATACAGAGCGGCCCCATCATCCATATACAATAGGACTGTTTGGCTCCATCCCAAACTTGGAAGTAAAAACGGATCGGCTGCATCCGATTGATGGGCTGATGCCAGATCCGACAGACCTGCCGGAGGGATGTAAGTTTAATCCCAGGTGTCCTAAGAGCTGCGCTCAATGCCAGAGCGGCCCTGTCCCGGTGTGGGAAGATGGAAGTCACAGTATTATGTGCCATCTACTGGCTCGAAAGGAGGGAGAAGGTTGAGTAACAACATACTATTGGAATGTCAGAATCTGAAGAAATATTTTGAGACTCCTTATGGGTCACTCCATGCGGTGGACGATATCTCGTTTCAATTAGAGGAAGGCAAAACTTTAGGTGTAGTGGGAGAATCTGGCTGCGGAAAATCTACATTAGGACGCATTATTCTCCAACTGCTCAAGCCAACTTCCGGAAAGGTCATCTTTAACGGGAAAGAGATCCAGAATTTAAATGTAGAGCAAATGATGCCGCTTCGCCGGGAAATGCAGATCATTTTTCAGGACCCTTACTCATCCCTGAATCCACGTATGACTGTGGCTCAACTGATTGCCGAGCCACTCCGGATTCACAAGGTTTGCACAACCGCAGAGGAGGAGAGCGCATTGGTCAGTCAACTGATGGAGACTGTAGGCCTGGCTGACCGCTATGTCAACACCTATCCGCATGAAATGGACGGCGGCCGCCGGCAGCGGGTCGGGATTGCCCGGGCTTTGGCACTTAATCCAAAGTTCATTGTCTGTGATGAGCCGGTTTCTGCCCTCGATGTGTCCATTCAGGCCCAAGTGCTGAATCTGATGATGGATCTGCAGGATCAGCGGGGATTGACTTATATTTTTATTACACACAACCTCTCAGTGGTTAAGCACATTTCCGACGAGATCGCAGTGATGTATCTGGGGCAAATGGTTGAAAAAAGCGCTTCGGATGAGATGTTTGAAAATCCGCTTCATCCCTATACGAAAGCATTACTAAAGGCTATTCCAGTAGCTGCGCTGGGCTATAAAGGCAAAGTGACCAATGCACTGAAGGGTGAGATCAGTTCTCCAATTAATCCAAAGCCGGGATGCAGGTTTGCACCTCGCTGTCCCTATGCGATGAAACGGTGTACGGAGGAGAATCCTGTGCTGCATGAACAGCAGCCGGGGCATTATGTAGCATGCCATCTGTGTGAAGCGTAATAAGCGGAAAGGAGAAATGTTCAATGAAAGGAAAGCTGAAGATATGGCCTGGGTTAATGGGGCCGATGACGAGTCCACCTCAAGAATGGGGACACAAATGGGCGGTAACCAACGTATCCTATCTGGAATTTAAGTATTATTCTGACGGGAAGGCTGTAGCGGACCTGGTTCCGGATATTTTTGAGTTGGAAGAAAGACCGGTTGTCCGTGTGGCGTTTATGCTGCAGGGTATGTCGCCCATTGGTCGGTACCACGAAGTTATTTTTTACATTGCTTGCAAATACAAGGGGAAAACCTATGAATATGAGCCCTACCTTTATGTGAATCAGGAAGCGGCCCTGATTGCCGGGCGAGAGCCGATTGGGAGACCCAAACTATTGGCAGAGGTCCATTTTGACCCTCTGGCAGAACAGAATACACCTTTGGTTACGGCAACTTTAGCGCGGCCGTCAAATATTCCCCTGGCATACGGGGTGTTTCGTCCGAATGGTTATGTGGGAAGGGTGGAAGATATGCCGGAACAGGGTGACCCCGGTATTGCATGTGTCTCCATTAAAAACATCCCCGGCCGTGAGCCTTTGGTCGATTTTTGCGCCTGTAAAATGGTCGTTCAGAAAGGTGATATTTGGAGCGGAGTGGGGTCCATTGCCTATACCGGCTATTCTGGAATCGATGAGCTGCACAAAATGCCTGTGGTCGAAATGATTGGATCAAAAATGATTCTTAATGGCGTCAGCAGCTCTGATCCGGCATCCGCAGAGGCGTTCAGCGTTCTCGAAGATATTTTGCCTGCCGAGTATATTGAAGCATACAAAAGAGCGAAGGAAGGAGAAAGTAATGATTAAGCGTGCAAAGGAACTGGCAGCCTATGATATTCCGGCTCCATGTGGAGGCACGGGATTCGTTCATATCCAGGACTTTCTGGACCCGGTGTATGCGCATGGCGCAGGCCGCGGGTTTGTGATTGCAACGATGCCAGTGGGCAGCAGCTGTGGAGTGCATGAGCACCGGGGCGACTGTGAGACTTATTATATTTTAAAAGGAACTGCCAAGGTTACTGACAACGGCGAAGAACATGTGCTGATGCCAGGGGACATGATTTTTTGCGACGACGGCTGTACGCACAGCATTGCAAATATCGGATCGGAAGATCTAGTATATATTTCCGTTATTCTGTACACCAATCTGAAGAGAAGTGAAGATGGCTGACTTGATTAAGCTGGGATATTATCAATAGAAGTATTTTTATCAGTCGTATTATAGGAAAATCCGAAGGGAACTGGCCGCGCTGAGGCAGGAAAGCCCTGCATGTATTGCCAGCCGGCATATATTTCCTTTATATACGAGCTTAGAAAGCGTTTTGCTTGCCGGATAAGACGACGCCTGATCCAATCATGGAATATTCAGAAAGTTGTGGCCCATTCGGGCGGACTTGCAGAAAACAGATGTGAAGAGAGGCGTTTTGCCGGGACAATTGGATAAGGTGGACAAGAAAAACAGATGGTTTCCGCTTTGGGGCCGAGCAAGGGTCCCCGATATCCCGGAAAGTTGTGAAATAAAACATGAAAATGGGAGAGAAAACGAAATGCGAGAAGTTGTGTTTGTGGACGGCGCTCGCTCCGCTTTTACGAATATGGGAGGAGGGCTGCGGGATCTGGCCTCCACGGAGATCGCGGGCTTTGTCCTGCGGGGCCTGTTAAAGCGGACTGGTATTCTGGACAAAATCAAGGTAGATGGCGTGTTTTGTGGAAATGCTCTGCGAGATGCAAAGGCATCCAATCCCGCACGATACGCCGCGCTATGCGCCGGGCTGCCGGTGGAGACCGAAGCGCATTATGTGGAGATGCAGTGTGGATCGGCCATTACCAGCGTCAACCATGCTGCGGCGATGATTGCCATGGGCTATGCTGATGTGCTGCTGGTGGGCGGCATGGAGTCTTACAGCACTTTGTGTGCGGAGTTTTCCATGAATGATGAGCCCTACAAGCTGATCCCGCCTATTCCGTTGATGTCTCACCTAGCCCCCGACAAGGAAGAGGATATCTCCATGATCCAAGTCAGCGATGGCATGGCCAGAAAATGGGGTGTGACCCGGGAAGAGGCAGACGAGTTTGCTGCCCGAAGTCAACAGCGTCTGGAAGATGCCTATAAAAAAGGGATCACTGGGGACGAGATTATTTCTTTCACCATTCCCGCCACTAAGAAAATGCCTGAGGTTGTGGTGGACAAGGATGAATTTCCACGCCCTGATACCACGGTGAAGAGACTGGCCAAGCTCCATCCCGTCATTCCAGGAGGGGTGACTACTGCGGGCAATGCCTCTGGCCGGAATGATGGCGCGGCCTTTCTGCTGATGATGTCGGCAGACAAGGCCAAAGAGTTGGGCTATACTCCATATGCCCGATGGGTTATAGGTGCGGATATCGGAGTACGGCCCTCTGAAATGGGCATTGGTCCGGCTTTTTCCAATCTAAAGGCCATGAAGCTAGCCGGATTGAACGTATCCGATTTTGACGTCTTTGAATGCAATGAGGCTTTTGCCGCCCAGAACCTGGCAGTCATTCGGGAGATGGAACACCAGAGCGGCTTAACCATCGACCAAGCCAAGTGGAACCCAAATGGCGGCGCTATCTCTATTGGTCATCCCAACGGGGCTTCCGGTGCCCGTATTGCCATGTTTGCCATGCGCCAGCTGGAGCGGACTGGTGGACGGTATGGCCTGTTTTCCTCCTGCTGCGGCGGTGGACACGGCACTACTGCCATCATTGAGAACCTGCGCCGTTGAGGAAGGAGAAGAAAAATATGCGTGAAGTAGTGATTGTAGACGGCGTCCGCTCCGCCTTTACCAATTTCGGCGGCGGACTGAGAACTTTAGCCAGCGTGGATATTGCATCCAGAGTGGTAGATGGCCTACTAAAACGTACCGGCATTCTGGAGCGGGGAACCGTAGACGGCCTGATTGCGGGCTGTGCCTTGGGTGATATGAAGACAAAGGCTATTGCACGGTATATCGTGCTCCAGTCTGAACTGCCGATGGAGTGCTCAGGCACCTTTGTAGAAATGCAGTGCGGTTCGGCTATTACAAGCTTGAACCACGCCGCCTGGAAGATCATGACTGGCATGAGCGATGTGGTGGTGGTGGGGGGTATGGAGTCCTATTCTACCTTGACGGCCAAATTTCCTATGTCCCGGCCTCAGTATAAACTGATTCCGCCATATCCTGTGGCTCAAGGTCTGACGCCTAATCCCGAGCGGAACATCGACATGGTATCCGTCAGCGACAAGATGGCAGTTAAATGGAATGTTACCCGTGCCGAGGCGGACGAGTTTGCCTTCAGAAGCCAGCAGCGGTTGACAGAGGCTTATAAGAAAGGAATCACTGGCGATGAAATCATCCCAATCACCATCCCAGCGACCAAAAAGACCCCGGAGACTGTGATAGATAAAGATGAATTTCCGCGTCCCAGCACCACTGTAGAGGGCCTGTCCAAGCTGCGGGCTGTTCACAAGGACGGCGTTACCACTGCCGGCAACGCATCTGGCCGGAACGATGGCGCGGCCTTCCTCCTGGTGATGTCGGCAGACAAGGCTAAAGAGTACGGTTATGAGCCCATCGCTCGTTGGGTGGGTGGTGCTCACCACGGCGTGCGGGAAGACTATATGGGTATTGGCCCGGCCTTTTCTAATTTGAAAGCCATGAAACAATTGGGCCTATCCTTCGACGATGTTGATGTCTTTGAGTGCAATGAGGCCTTTGCCGCTCAGAACTTGTCTGTCATCCGGGAAATGGAGAGTCAGACTGGCGCAGTTATTGACCAGGCCAAGTGGAACCCAAACGGTGGGGCCATCTCCATCGGCCATCCGAATGGCGCTTCTGGGGCCCGCATCACCATGTTTGCCATGCGTCAGCTCAAGCAGACCGGTGGCCGTTACGGGGTGATCTCCTCCTGCTGTGGCGGGGGCTTAGGCACTACCACCATCATTGAAAACCTGATGCGATAAACGAAAGGAAGCAGAAATCATGGAAATCAAGAAGATCTGTGTAGTAGGCGGCGGCCAAATGGGGCGCCAGATTGCCCTGAATGCCGCTATCAATGGCTATCAGGTCAAGGTCTATGACAAGGTGCCTGCTGTGTGCGACGCGGTGGAAACCTGGGAAGAGGAGTACTTGGCCGGCCGGATTGCGAAGGGCCGCATGACTGAGGAGCAGGTAGCCCAGACCAAGGTCCGGTTTTCTGTTGTCCGGGATTTGAAGCAGGCCGCTGCTGACGCGGACATGGTCATCGAGGCGGTGGTGGAGATTTACGATGTGAAAGCCGAAATTTTCAAGGAACTAGATGCTATCGTCCGGCCAGATACTATCATAGCCACCAACTCCAGTTATATGGTGTCCTCGCTGTTCAAAAACTGCGTATCCAATCCCGGACGCTTGCTGAACTGCCACTACTACAACCCTGCTCTGGTCATGAAGTTCGTGGAGGTAGTACAAGGTCCACATACCAGCCCTGCCGTGGCGGACGCCGTTGTGGAGTTTTGCAAAAACTGCGGGAAAACCCCTATTTGCATGAAAAAAGAGCTCAGTGGTTTTGCCGCGAACCGCCTGGTAAGCGTACTTAATGCTGAGGCACGTTGGCTGGTACAGAATGGCTACTTGACTTACCAGGAGGTAGACACCGCCTGCGAACAGGGCCTGGGGCATCCTATGGGGCCATTCCGCCTGATGGACATGACTGGCATAGATCTGACCTACGACCTCATGAAGGCCGGTATGGATGCTAGCGGCGAAAAGCCCGATTGCTACGACCTCATTGAAAGTATGGTTAAGGCCGGAAATTTAGGGCGAAAGACTGGGAAGGGCTTCTACGATTACACATAAACATCCTTTAACATTGCTCGGTTTTGCCGGGAACATTTTGTACCCGAGGCCCTTGCGTTGCAATAGCTTTGTTTTTTCATACTGAGTAACTTGATGTCGCCCGACAAATACAAACAGGACAAAATCAAGACGAACAATGCGAAATCGGTAAGTTTTACCCGCTACTGGCATCGCTAATAGGCGTAATAGTTTTGCGCCTTTTTATAACACAAGAAAAGCCGTGCAAATCGTGACGATTTGCACGGCTTTTCTTCATTTTTGAGAGCTTTTTCTAGCGACTTATTTTTGCCATTTTTCCAATACTCAAGCTGTGATGTAGAGCGGAACGGAAAGAGCGGATAATCGGAATGATAGGTCGTATTAGTCGTATTAAGATAAGTAAATTTTGATTCGCCTCAGAAGATCAGACACGTATTGAAAAATATTGAAATTAAACGGGTCAGCCGCTTTCCCGTCCGAGCCTGTGTTTTTTGCGGAGAACCCACATCACCTAGAC
>OJPM01001639.1_pt1 | contig 10874 bp, 10 predicted proteins | sample 1598471 | NCBI WGS metagenome assembly OJPM01 (sample SAMN03922484, study PRJEB24848) | human gut metagenome | isolation source: stool sample | host: Homo sapiens | place: Germany | collected 2011-05 | reverse complement strand
TTTCCGGGCGCAAAGCGCACGGAAACCGGCTGGGCCGACGGTGTATTCCTGCCCCACGCGGGGCGAAAAGACTTTTTCGACACGCTGAAGGAGGAGCGCGGATGGCGAGTATTTTGATCCACACGGCGGATGAGTCCGTCACGCTGACGGCCCAGACGGTAAAGCGTCTGCTGGACCGGGGCGACGGCGACGCGGCGCTCCTATATCTGGCGCTTCTGCGGCATCACGGCACGGTGCAGCCCCGGTCTTTGGCGGGAGAGCTGCGATGGGAAAAGAGTCGCATCGAGGCGGCGGAGCAAGCCCTGCGGGACCTGCGGCTGTTGGCGCCCGCAGCGGAGGAGATCCCGGAGCCTGCTGATGAAAAGCCCAGCTACCAGCGGGATGACATTGCCCGGCGGCTGGAGAGCAGCGAGGAATTCCGTCTGTTGACGGCGGAGGTGGAAAAAAAGCTGGGGAAGCGGCTCACCACGCCGGATGTGGGTGTTCTGCTGGGACTGAACGATTATCTGGGCCTGCCGGCGGACGTGATCTTCTTGCTGGTGAATCACTGCGTGGAGCGGGTCACCCGGAAGTACGGAGAGGGGCGTCGGCCGACTCTGCGGCAGATCGAGAAGGAGGGCTACGCCTGGGCCAGAAGGGGCATCGACACCCAGAGGGCCGCAGTGGAGTACCTGAAAAAGTACGCGGAGCGTCAGGGGGCCATCCCGCCGTATATGCGGGCGCTGGGCCTGGGAGACCGGCTGCCGGTGGCATCGGAGGAGAAGTATCTGAACGCATGGCAGGAGATGGGCTTTCCGCCGGAGACAGTGGCTCTGGCCTATGACAAGACGGTGCTCAAGTGCCACGAGCTGAAGTGGCCCTACTGCAACGGTATTTTAAAGCGTTGGCACGAGGCGGGCTTACATACCCCGGAGGAGATCGAACGGGCGGACAAGCCCCCGGCGAAGCAGCCGACACAGTCGGCGGGCGACGCTTGGAAATATGTGTAAGGAGGGAGCGGGGACATGGCATATGACGGACGGCTGCTGCGTCTGGCACAGGAGCGGTATGAAGCGGACCGGAGCGCCCGGGAAGCGGATCTGGCGGAGCAGCGGGAACAGCTCTATGCCCGCAGACCCCGGCTGCGGGAAATTCAGGATCAGCTGCGCCGCACGGCCAGCCGGGTGATGGCCGCCGCTCTGCGGCGGGGAGAGGACCCCCTGCCGGAGATCCAGCGCCTGCGGGAAGAAAACCTCAGCTTGCAGGCAGAACGGCAGATGCTGTTGGCGGAGCTGGGCCTGCCGGACAACGCGCTGGAGGATACGCCCCTCTGCCCCTTCTGCAATGACACGGGCTACCGGGGCGGCGAGATGTGCCGCTGCCTGAAAACCTACTATGTGGAGGAGCAGCGCAAGGAGCTTTCCAAGCTGCTGGATCTGGGCAGCCAGAGCTTTGACACCTTTGACACCGACTGGTATTCCGACCAGCGGGCACCGGGAAAAACCAAGTCTGCCCGGGAGCACATGGAGTGGGTGTATGACACCTGCGTGGAATATGCCCACAATTTTGGAAAAAAACCGGCCAACCTGCTGTTGTTCGGCCGTCCGGGGTTGGGAAAGACCCACCTGTCCGCCGCCATCGCCAGAGAGGTCAGCGGCAAGGGCTTCTCCGTGGTATACGACACGGCGGGGCACATTTTTGAGCGGTTCGAGGCGCAGAAATTCGGCCGGGATGAGGCAGAGCGGGACGTGGAGCGGGTGCTGAACTGCGACCTGCTGATCTTGGACGACCTGGGGACGGAGATGGTGACCACCTTCGTCCAGAGCGCGCTGTATCAGATCATCAATGGCCGCCTGCTGGAAAAGAAGTCCACCATCGTCAGCACCAACCTGATGCCGGAGGCCATCGCACAACGGTATTCCGGACAGATCGCCTCCCGGATCGAGGGAGAGTATCAGCTTCTGCCCTTTGTGGGCGAGGACATCCGGGTCTTAAAAAAGAAGCGGGGCCTGTAAGGTCGCTTCCGTATAAGCACGTATAAGCATAAGAATCCCCCGCCCATACTGATGTATGGGCGGGGGGTTGCGGTTTTGATCTTAAAAACGGATGGAGATGGCTGCTTTGCAACGAACAAGCTGTGGGGCGCTTCTGTTACGGTTCCGCCGGGATCTCCGGTTCGACAGGAAGGTCAGGGGACGCGGCAGGCTCCGCAGGGACTGTTGGCTCCATAGGAACAGGGGTATCCGACGGAGTGTCCGGTGTGACGGCGGGGATCTCCGCTGTTCCGCTGCCGGGCTGGGCGGCGGGAGCCTGTAAGATCACCTTGTTGCGGACCTTGTAGTTGCTGGACGCTTCAAAATGGCTGTCGATCACCTTGCCGTCCTTGTCATAAATGGTCTGATAGGAGTTGACCTTGTATCCGGTATAGGGTGTTACCTTCACCACATCCGGGGAGCCGGGAGCCATGGTGGGATCCTCCTGATAGATGGTTTCCCAGGGGGTCTTCGAGAGGACCTCGTTGCTCATTTTTACATAGGTGCCGTCCACATTGGTGCCCAGGATCTGAACGGTGAGATAGCCCTTTTCATATTTGGTGACGATCTTCACGGGGTACAGGGTGTTGTTGGTGAACTTATAGTCGGGGCCGCCCCAGGACACCGTGGCATCCATGCCCCAGGCGATGTAAGCGGGGACATAGCGGTGGGCGTACCGCTCCGTGATCTCCAGATTGCTCAGGAGACAGGCCAGATACAGGGTGGAGGAGGTCTGGCAGATGCCGCCGCCGATCTCGTCCACGGTTTCGCCCTTGACATAGGCGGGGGCGGGCTTGAAGCCCCGGTCCGCCGTCCGTTTGCCGACGGATCCGTTGTAGGAGAAGGTTTCTCCGCTGTTGAGAACAAGGCCGTTGATAATCTGAGCGGAGAGCTTAACGTTGCCGATCCGCCCGGCGGAGCCGGAGACATGGGTCTTGGCCTCGCCCAGCACGTCCCGGAACAGGACGGCCTTCAAATCGGCGGCGGTGACCTCCGGTTGCTGAATATCAGCCTTCACAGTCAGCGTTTCGCCGGGAGCGGCCTCGTCCATGGCCTTCTGAACGGCGGCAATGTCAAAATCGGCCCCCAGCTGTTCCGGTACGATGGAGTCCGTAGCGGAGTCATAGGAGGCGTTTCGCACCTCGCCGTGGAGCTGGTCATGGAGCTGCTGGGCGGTGAGGGTCTTGGCGGGGACGGTCTGGAAGGAGACGGGGACTTGATAGCCGCTCTGACTGTAATCGGAAATATCTGCCAGAAGGAGACGGAGATCTTGCGGTGTTCGGCCGTCCCGTGCCTTGGTGATGTGGACAGACTGCCCCTCCACAGCGCCGGAGGCGTCAAGGGGTGCTTCGGAAAGCTGCTCCGTCAGACGGGATACGGTTTTGGAAAAGGCGGCTTGGTCCATGTCCGGCCAATGGGCACCGCCGGGCCAGCGACCGGTGACGGTGGCCAGATAGGCCCAGCCTTTCTTGAAAAAGCCCTTGTTCTGATCATCGTTTTTCCAGAATTGAGCGTCCCCAGAAAAATCCTCTGCCGTGTAGCCCAGGTCCCCCACGGTAAGATGGGCCAGGGGCTGGTCCTTGTCATCCACAAGGGTGATCGCCTGCTGGAGAAGCTGTCTCTCCAGGCGCTGCTGCGCCTGTTCCACGGTAAGACCGCCCACGTCGATGCCGTTGATGTGGCGGTTGGGATAAAATGTATCCAGAGAACCGGCATAGGCGCAAAGGCCCGCGTAGGCCGCCAGCAAAACCGCCAGCACGATGCCGGCGATCAGCAGCGGCCCCTTCCCACTCTTTTTGGATTCCTCGTTCAGCCGCTTCCCCGGCTGGGTCTGCATCTCGGCTTCACGGATCGGTTCCATAAGAAGCCCTCCTGTTTTGATCGTTATGTTAAATGAGAAACAATCTCCCATTTAACGCTATCATATCACTCTTTTCTGAAAAAAGGTGTTACAATCCGGTAACAGAGTGGAATAATTTTGACTTTTGGCGTAAGTGGCAGGCTGCGGTTTCCGAAAAAACCAAAAAGCGGAGACCGAAGTCTCCGTTTTTTGAAAAAGACTGTAAACGTCAGCCGACCCGGCGGTTCTTGGGGATGCGGATAGTGAGGAGGATGGCGTCCTCCGTGTCCTCCCGGCGGGATTCTGCGCCGATGCCGGCCTCCCGCACCAGCCGCAGGCCCCGGTCCAGACTGTTGAGAAACAGGCGGACGTCCTTGAGAAGAAAGACCCGGCGGCCGGAGGGGGGCGTGGCCTGCAGCTGGGCCAGACGCTTGTCGATGTACTGCTCCGTCTGGGCTACGTTCAGGTGCTGGCGGATGATGTGGTGGAGGGCGTTGAGACGTTCTTCTTCATCCTCCAGACGGAGGAGGGCACGGGCATGACGCTCGGTCAGATCATGTTCTGTGAGCAGGCGGCAGCAGTCAGGGGAGAGCCGCAGCAGGCGCAGCTTATTGGCCAGAGCGGAAGGGGAGCGGCCCAGCAGGGCGGCGGCTTCCTCCTGCGTGGAGCCGGATTGACGGAGATAGGCGGCGATGGCGGCGGCTTCCTCCAGATAATGCAGGTCCCGGCGCTGGATATTTTCGATAAGGGCCAGAATAGCGGAGTCCTGCTCATCGACCTGCATTTCCAGACAAGGAACTGTTTGCAGTCCCGCCAGCTTGGCTGCCCGGAGGCGGCGCTCTCCCGCTATCAGCTCCCAGCCGTCAGCGCTGTGGCGGACGGTTAGGGGCTGGATGATCCCATGGCGGCGGATGGATTCCGCCAGTTCCGCCAGAGGTCCGGGAGCGAATTCCCTTCGGGGCTGGTGGGGGTTGGGAGCGATCTGCTCCACCGGAAGCCAACGGACCTGCGTGTCCAACATGCGCGGCACCTCCTGACAGGTTCGGAAACGGCGGGCGTTCCCGGTTCTGCCTGTATTGTAGCGCCGGAGAGAGGGGGAAATGTCGGGAAATCTGTCGGGAAAATAAAAAAAGCACGGAAAATTCCGCGCTTTTTTGCAAATAGGTTGTTATGAGGCGGGATGATCGATCTTCTGCTGCCGTTTTTGCAGAGCCCGCACCGCCAGAGAACTGGTGAGCTGGGAGAACAGGGGAGAGACGGAGGGGGAGAACACCACCTCCGAGGGGAAATACTGGGCGGCCAGCGTAGCGGCTGCGGCATTGTTCCGCATACTGGAATTGACGGTCACCGTCAGTTCTACCGGATAGGGGAAGCGGAAGAGGGTGGAGAGCAGAAAGCCCAAGCCCAGACCGATGAGCCGCATGGCCAGCGTTATGCAGAGCAGCAGTACCAGCTCGCGGTTCAACTCGTGGAGGAAGGGAGCGCAGCGGGTGACGTTGGCGCAGATGATGACCAGCAGGGCCAGCTTGGAAAAGGGACTCAGCCGCTGCTTGGCTTTGGCACAGATGCTTTGGCCCAGCAGGCGGCAGAGCACCATGGCCAGAGCCGCGGGGACTACGATCATGACGAAGAGATCCCGGATCATGCCCAAGGTATCCAGCTCCACCACGGAGCCGCACAGCAGCCGCAGCGTCAGCGGCAGGATCACCGGGGAGAGCATGGTATCCAACAGGATAATGGACAGGCATAGCTCCACGCTGCCGCCGCCGATGACGATCCACATCAGAGAGGATACGGCGGCGGGGGAACCCTCCATCAGCACCAGACTCAGGGTGTAGAGGGGCTGGTCAGGGAAGCACATGCTGCCAATACCCAAAGCGGCCAACGGCATGAGAAGGTGGAGAGAAAGCATGGTGATGAGCACCGGCTTGGGGTGGGAGAGGACCCGGCCCAGATCCTGCACGCTGCTGCCCAGACTGTTGGCAAAGGTCTGGAACATCATCAGGGCGGAAACGGCGGGACACAGCAGGCCGATCTGATCGGGGAACAGCAGTCCCAGTGCCAGAGCGCCGAGGATCAGCAGGGGCATTTTCGGGGTCATCCAGGTGTTGAGTGCTTGGAGTTTATTCATGGGCGTATTCAGGGTCCTTTCTGAGTTTAGCGGCAGGCGTAGGAATACCAGCCCTCACCGGACCGGGTAGTTTCGATTTCCCAACCGTTTTGACGGAGGGCGTCCGCCACCTCCCCGGCCCGGGTGTCGATGATGCCGGAGCAGAGGAACAGCCCGCCGGGCTTCAGGAACTGCTGCACCATGGGGGCAAGCCCTATAATGACGTCCGCTACAATGTTGGCAACCACCACATCGTAGCCGCCGCCCAGAGCTTCCCGGAGGGCGCCGTTGGAGAGAACATCCCCCACCAGAACGGCGTAGCGGTCCTTGCCGATGCCGTTGAGAGCGGCGTTTTCATAGGCCACCGTCAGGCACTTGTCATCAATGTCCACAGCCTTGGCGGAGACGGCGCCCAGCCGCAGCGCGGCAATGGAGAGGATGCCGCTGCCGCAGCCCAGATCCAATACGGTCTCGCCGCCGTGGACGGCTTCCTCCAGCGCTGTCAGGCACAGGCGGGTGGTGGCGTGGCTGCCTGTGCCGAAGGTGAGGCCCGGCTCTAAGATCAGGGGCACCTTGCCGGCGTATTTGGCCTGCCCCTTCACGTTTTCCTGTTCCCATTCCGGGATCACCAGCAGGCGTTCGCCGATCTCCATGGGCTTATAATACTGCTTCCAGTTGTTTTCCCAGTCGGCGTCCTTCAGATTTTCCAACGTCATCAGGAGGGTGCCGTATTTTCCGGCATGGGCGTCCTTGAAGCCCTGAAGAGCAGTGCGGAGGTGGGCCAGCTGGTCAAAGCCGTCTCCGTCCGCCGGGAGGTAGAAGGTGATCCGGGATTTACCCTTCATGGACGCCTCCAGATCTTCGTCCACATAGTCCCAATACTGGTGGTTGTTTTCCAGAAAGCTCTGGAAATCCTGCTCGTCGTCAATGACCACGCCGTCCACCCCATTGGCGGAGAGGAAGATCTCCAGAGGCTCCAGCCCGGCGTGATTTGTGTCAATGTGTACTTCCAGCCATTCCATATATGATCCTCACATGTGCTTCCGCCAGAGCGGAAAATTTAATTTCATACGCATAAAACTTCATGCATGAGCAGTGCACCGCGAACATGCACAAATGCCAGTGCATGAAGTTTTCGTGCATCATTTCCGGTTGCCCCGCAGGGGCGAGGAAATGGCACATTTCTTGTTTTTGCTATGTGTTTGCATAGCAAAAATAGTTTGGGGATTTCCCCAAACTATTTTAGCATAATTATCGTTCGCTGCCAAGGAAAAACAGCGCCATGGTGCCGGGGCCGGAGTGGTTGCCGATGACAGGACCCACATAGTTAATGTGGACGGTCTCCACGCCCAGACGGCGGCGGACCTCACCGGCAACAAATTCAGCGTCTTCCAGACAGTCACCGTGGCTGATGAACACCGTCTGACCGGCGGGGTCGATGGCGGTGGCCTCCATCCGGTCTACCAGCGCCGTCAGAGACGCCTTGCGGCCTCGGGCCTTGCTGACCGGGATCAGGCGGCCCTCGTCGTCCACATGCATGACGGGCTTGATGGCCAGCATGGTGCCGAACAGGGCGGTGGCGGCGTTGATCCGGCCGCCCCGCTTCAGGTGGTTCAGATCGTCCACCGTGAACCAGTGGCAGACGCGGCCCTTGGTCTCCTCGGCAAAGGTCTTCACCTCGTCAATGGTTTTCCCCTTTTTCTGCTCCTGCGCGCAGAGATACACGAACAATCCCTGCCCCAGAGAGGCGCAGAGGGAGTCCACCGTCAGGATCTTCGCGTCGGGAAATTCGTCCTTCAACTCCTCCGCGGCAATGACGGAGGACTGGTAGGTGGTGGAGAGGGCGGAGGAAAAGCTGATGCTCAGGATGTCCTTTCCGGTTTTCAGGATCTCCCGCATCTTTTCCTCAAATTCCCCCACGTTGACGGCGGAGGTGGTGGCCAGCTCGCCGGAGCGGACCCGCTCGTAGAACTCATGGAAGCCGATCTCCCGGCCATCCAGATAGTTGCGGTAGGTGCGATCACCCATTTGCAGGCTCAACGGTAGGACCTCTACGCCCAGTTCTGCGGCCATTTCCGCGGAGAGATCGCAGCAGCTATCCGTTAAAATTACATAATCACGCATCAGTCCTTGCGCTCCTTTCTGCTTTTCGCGGCCTTTTTGGCCTCGGCTTTATCCGGTTTGCCGGCGGGTTTCGTCCGGGCGCGGAGCTGGGCCACATACTGACGGCTCACAAGGCCGGCGGCATAGCTCAGCAGACCGAAATGAACAGCGGCGTCCGCCAGATTGTCAGTTCCTTCATAAGCGCCCATCTCTTGCACGGTACTGGACAGGGCACCGTCCAGACTTTCCAGAAAGGCCCGGTAGCCGTTTTCCACGGAGCGGTCATCAGAAAGCTCAGTGCGGATCAGCAGGTCCATATCCCGGACGGACATCACCTGCTTGAGAATGCAGACGAAGGTGAGGTAGGCCAGATGGTCCCGGTTGTATTTCTTGCCCTCAGCCCGGGGGACCAGGGCGTTTTTCGTGTAGTTATTGACCATAGAGGCTGTCAGAGCGTCGCTCTCATCCAGACGGATGGTCTGCCGTTCCATGTAGGAGAGGACCTGATCCATATACAGGGGGAAATCCGGCAGTGTTTCCCAATCCGCAGGGCGGTGGGTCTCCAACTGACGGCGAAAGGCGGAAATTTCTTCCATACCGGTGCTCCTTCCTTTGAAATCAGAGCAAGTATATCACATTTTTGTAGTTTTGTAAACCAGATTATGCGTTAAGGAAAACAGGAAGAAAGACAGGGGAAAACGAAAATTGTTATTTTCCCACGCAGAAACGGCTGAACACCGCGCCTACGATCTCCTCCTTGGCGGTGCGGCCCGTTAGTTCGCCGATGGACTCCAGTGCTTCCTCCGCATCAGTGAGGACAGCGTCGGGAGTCAGACCGCTGTCCAGCGCGGACAGCGCCCGACGGACAGCCTCCAGACTCCGGCGGACGGCAGATTCCTGCCGGGCGTTGGTCAGGAGGGAACCGGCGTCAGCGGGGGTCCCGGCGGGGAAGCAGCTTTGCACGGCGTCCACCAGCAGATCCAGCCCGCCGGGGGCCACGGAGCTGAACGAGACGAAAGCATCAGGGTCCCGCAGTTCCTTGGGGAGCTGCCAGACGGCAGTTTTCGCAGCGGGGTTCAGATCGTTCTTGCTGACAGCCAGGATCCAGTGGGGGGCCTGGGCGGAAAGGGAGAGTATGTCCTCATCCACAGTCGGCGGCGTCTGACTGCCGTCCACCACGGCGATCACCAGATCGGCAGTCTCTGCCGCCTTGCGGCTGCGCTCTACGCCCAACTGCTCCACGGCGTCGGCGGTATCGTGGATACCGGCGGTATCAATAAGCCGCAGGAGGGTGCCGCCGCAGGTGACGGTCTCCTCCACTGTGTCCCGTGTGGTGCCGGGGATGTCGGTGACGATGGCCCGGTCATAGCCCGCCAAGGTGTTGAGCAGGGAGGACTTACCGGCATTGGGCAGGCCTACGATAGCGGTGCGGACGCCGTTTTTCAGCACCCGGCCCCGCTGGGCGGTGTCCAGCAGGGCGGAGAGGGTGTCGGCGGCGATTTGCAGAGAGGATCGGATCTGCTGCGGCTGAATGTCCTCGATGTCCTCGTCGGGGTAATCCACCACGGCGTAAAACCGGGAGGTGATGTCGATGAGGGCCTCCTGCACCGGCTCCAAGCGGCGGCGGAGACCGCCGTCCAGTTGGGCTGCGGCGTTTTTCGCGGCAGCGGCGGATTGGGCGTCGATGAGGTCGATGACGGCTTCCGCCTCCGTCAGGTCCATTTTACCGTTCAAAAAGGCGCGGCGGGTAAATTCTCCAGCCTTGGCCTGCCGGGCACCGGCGGCGAACAGGGCGCTGAGCAGTTCACCCAGCACCACCGGAGAGCCGTGGCAGTGGAATTCGGCGGAGTCCTCCCCGGTATAGCTGTGTCCGCCGCCGAAGCGGACGGCTAATCCCTGATCGATGACGGCGCCGGAATCGTCCAGCATTTCTCCGAACACCATCTTGTGAGAGGTCTGCTGGGCGAAGGGGACTCCGTTCCGGGGACGAAAGACCCGGTCGCAGGCAGCAAAGCAGCCATCCCCGGAGACCCGGACGATGCCGATGGCGGTGGCGATGCTGCCGGTGGCAATGGCGGCGATGAGATCAGACATAGAAGCTCCTTTCAGAGGGTGCCGCTTTGCGGCATGGGAAAGCATGGTGATACCATGCGGGATCGAATCCTAAAATGGGCTTTGCCCATTGGAATGTCCCCTACATTTTCTTTGCCCCGCAAAGGGGCGCGGCGAACCGCCGCAGGGGATGCAGCATGGTGCCACTTTGCGGCACGAGAATGCACGGTTTTACCGTGGGGATGCACCCCCCATTTTCTTTTTGAGACATCAAAAAGAAAATGCGCCGTGCACGGTGGAAAAGAAAAAATGTCAGGGATGAGTTGACCGCTTTGTCGGTCAACTCACCCAAAACGGAGGTTGGCCGCCACGCACTGCCGACTAAACTTGAAACGCACCTACCGGCTGCGCTATACTCAAATCTCAAATCAGTGCGTCCCCCGCACCAGAAAGTTCTTCGCACACAGGTATTGCAAATAGGACGTCCTCTGCTTCTCTTTCCGCTGTCGCTCCCCCGTCTTTCCTTGGGAGGGATTTTCAAAGGGGAAAGCACCAAAGCGCCGCCGGGGGCGGATAAAGCGGCCCGCTTTCGAGGAAATGGCACGATTGGCGGCCCATCAGGGCCGGGAATCGTATCGCCGTGACGGTGTAAGGTGGCGTCCCCCATGTTTCGGGTGGGGGTCTAAGGGGGAGGGGGCTTTGCGCCAAAGACTCCTTCCCCTTGCCCCGTAGTGGGAACTGCCCCCTGCGGGAACAG
>OJPM01001638.1_pt1 | contig 10875 bp, 9 predicted proteins | sample 1598471 | NCBI WGS metagenome assembly OJPM01 (sample SAMN03922484, study PRJEB24848) | human gut metagenome | isolation source: stool sample | host: Homo sapiens | place: Germany | collected 2011-05 | reverse complement strand
GTCTTATAGTTTTTCTTCACGGGTGCGCCGTCTTTCGTCACCGCACCCTGCGCGAGCAGCCGCTGGGCGGCGCTGCGCGTGAGCTCGGGCAGAGAGCGCGCAAGGAGAGCGTCGATCCGCTCGGCGCTCTCCTGTGTTTGAATCGTTCGTTGTTCCATTAGAAATCCGAAAACTCCGCTAAAATGTCGTCGAGCGAATAGTGCTCGCCGTCCGCCGGGGCGGTGCCTTTTTCCTTGTCGCTGTCCGCGACTTCCGGTTCGGCCGGCGCGGCGGGCGTGCTGTTGAGATAGGCGAGCAGGGGGTCGTCCGGGGCTGTGTCCGCCGGTTTGACGGCGGGGGCAGCCGCCTTGGGCGTTTCCTGCACCGGTTTGGGGGCGGCAGGCGCTGCCGGGGCCTTTTTCGGCGCGGACGGCGCTGCCGGTGTCACCGGCTGCGCCTGCACGGGCGCGCGATCCCACGCCGCGAACGGGTCGTCCTTCGCCGGGGCGGGGGACACGGGCTGCGCGGCGGGCTTTTTTGGCGCAGCGGGCTGCTGTTTCCGTGCGGGCAGATGCAGCTTGTGCGCACGCGCAGGGGCGCCCGGGTGCTGCTGACGGGACTTGCGCGCCTTCTTCGGCGCGGGCTCGCCCTCCTCGCTGCCGTCGCCCCGGTAGAAGATGACGTGCAGGCACAGCGTGATGCCAGCGACGACGATGAAGATATCCGCCAGGTTGAACACGGCGAAGCGCATGAACAGGAAGTTGAACATGTCTACCACGTAGCCGCTGAGGATGCGGTCGATGCAGTTGCCGACCGCGCCGGCGAGCACGAGCACGACCGACCAGCGGCCGACCTTGCCGTGCACGATATTGCGCCGCAGGCAGAACACCGCGATGGCGGCGAACACGACCGTGAAGATGACGAAGAGCCAGTGCGGCGCGTGCTGCAGGATGCTGAAGGCAGCGCCGTTGTTGTGGATATTTGTCAGCTCCAGCACGCCGGGGATGAGCGTGACGTGCCCTGTATCGAGCGGGATATTGAGCGTGACCCAGTACTTCAGGCCTTGGTCAGCGATGAGGATCAGGATGGCTACGATGGCATACCACATAGCGGTTCCTCGCTTTCGGATCAGGATTTTGGGATCGGGATTTTACTCCGCCTTCTGCGCGGCGACGACGGCGGCGCAGCGCGGGCACAGACCGGTCTCGGGGTCGGCCTGCTCGGAGTGCATCCAGCAGCGCGGGCACTTGGTGCCGGGCGCATTGTGCACGGAGATGTGCAGGCCGGGGAAGTTCGTGCCGGTGCCGGTGACGGCGTCGGCCGGCACGTCGCCGCCGACGAGGCACTGCGACACGATGAGCAGTTCGGGCAGGTTCATGCTCTGCACGTCGTCGAGCGCGGCCTTGGCGGCATCGTCGTCGGCGCGCAGCGTCACGGCAGCCTCGAGCGGCTTGCCGATGCGCTTTTCGGCGCGGGCGGCCTCGAGCACGCCGTTGACGTCCGTGCGGACGCGGATCAGCTGATCCCACTTGGCGAGCTCGTCTTCGCTGAGCGCATAGGCGTCGAACGGCTGATTCATGACGTTGAGCAGCACGTTGCGCGCGTCGTCCTCGGCGCGGTGCGGCATGGCCAGCCAAATCTCGTCGCAGGTGAAGGCGAGGATCGGCGCGAACATCTTTGTCATGCTGTCGAGGATGAGGAACAGCGCCGTCTGCGCGCTGCGGCGCTTGAGGCCGTTGCGTTCCTCGCAGTAGAGGCGGTCCTTGATGATGTCGAGGTAGAAGCTCGAGAGCTCCACGACGCAGAAGTCGTTGATCGCGTGCGAGACCACGTGGAATTCATAGTTGTCATACGCCTTGGCCACGCGGCGGATGAGGTCGTTGAGCTTCGTGATGGCCCAGCGGTCGAGCGGAGGCATATCCTCCGGCGCGACGAGATGCTCGGCGTCAAACCCGTCGAGGTTGCCGAGGCAGTAGCGCGCGGTGTTGCGGAACTTGAGGTAGTTTTGCGTCAGCTGCTTGAAGATCTCCTTGGAGCAGCGCATATCGGCGTGGTAGTCGGCGCTGCCCGCCCACAGACGCAGCATGTCGGCGCCGAACTCGTTGATGATCTCGGCCGGATCCATGCCGTTGCCGAGGGACTTGTGCATGGCCTTGCCCTCACCGTCGACCGTCCAGCCGTGGGTCAGGCACTCGCGGTACGGAGCGCCCTTGCCGAGCGCGCCGACGGCCACGAGCAGAGACGACTGGAACCAGCCGCGGTACTGGTCGCCGCCCTCGATATACATATCCGCCGGCCAGAAGCCCTGGTCGCGCTGCATGGCGGCAACGTGGGTAGAGCCGGAGTCGAACCAGCCGTCGAGCGTGTCGGTCTCCTGCGTGAAGTGCTTGCCGCCGCAGTGCGGGCAGGTGAAGCCTTCGGGCAGGATGTCGGCCGCCGGGCGGTCGAACCAGGCGTTGCTGCCTTCCTTTTCAAAGAGCTTGGCCACGGCGTCGATGCTCTCTTCATTGCACACGGGCTTGTGGCAGTCGTCGCAGTAGAACACCGGGATCGGCAGGCCCCAGCGGCGCTGGCGGGAGATGCACCAGTCGGCGCGCTCGCGGATCATGGCGGCCATGCGCTCTTTGCCCCAGGCGGGAAGCCAGCGCACGTTCTCGCACGCGGCGACGGCCTCCTCCTTGAACGAATCGACGGAGCAGAACCACTGCGGCGTGGCGCGGAAGATAATCGGCTGCTTGCAGCGCCAGCAGTGCGGATAGCTGTGCACGATGTCCTCGGATGCGAACAGAGAGCCGGCTTCCTTCATGTCCGCGAGGATGACGGGGTTGGATTCCTCCGTGGTCATGCCGGCGTACTTGCCGGCGTAGTCGGTGTGGCGGCCCTGATCGTCCACGGGCACGACCATGTCCATGCCGTAGCGCTTGCAGGTCAGGTAGTCGTCCGCGCCGAAGCCGGGCGCGGTGTGCACGCAGCCCGTGCCGGAATCCATGGTGACGTAATCCGCCAGCACCAGGCGCGAGGTCTTGGGCAGGAACGGATGGTCGGCGAGCATGTTCTCGAAGAAGTCGCCCGGATGCTGCTCGAGCACCTCATAGCTGTCGAAGCCGCCGATGTGCATGACCTTCTCGGTCAGGGCGTCGGCCATGATATACACCTCGCCGTTCGGGGCCTGCACGAGGTTATACAGCTCGCGCGGGTTGAGCGCGATGGCGAGGTTGCCGGGCAGCGTCCAGATCGTCGTCGTCCAGATGACGAAGAAGAGCTTGCTGTGGTCAACGTTCGGCAGCTTGCCGAGATCGTCGTGCATCGGGAACTTCACGAACACGGTCGTGCACGGATCGTCCTGATACTCGATCTCCGCCTCGGCGAGGGCGGTCTCGTCGTGGGCGCACCAGTACACGGGCTTGAGGCCCTTGTAGATGTGGCCGTTTTGATACATCTTGCCGAACACGCGCACCTCGTCGGACTCGAAGCCCTTGTTCATGGTCTTGTAGGGGTGCTCCCAGTCGCCCATGACGCCCATGCGCTTGAAGCCGGCCATCTGGCGGTCGATGTATTTCTGCGCATAGTCGTGGCACGCGCTGCGGAAATCGGCGATGCTCATGGCCTTGTGGTTGAGCTTCTGCTCCTTGATGATGGCGCTCTCGATGGGCATGCCGTGGTTGTCCCAGCCGGGGATGTAGGGCGTGTAGTAGCCGCGCATGGCGTAGGAGCGGATGATGAAGTCCTTGAGCGCCTTGTTGAGCGCGTGGCCCATGTGGATGTCACCGTTGGAGAACGGAGGGCCGTCGTGCAGGCTGAAGCGCGGCTTGCCGTCGTTCTTTTTGAGCATTTCGTGGTACAGGTCCATGTCGTACCAGTGCTGGAGCATCTCGGGCTCCCGCTTGGCAAGGCCGGCACGCATGGGGAAGTCTGTTTTCGGCAGATTGATCGTGGCGTTGAAATCGTTCTTGGACATGGTTCTATCTTTCTCCTCTCAGAGTTGTATTTCCATCAAAAATTGCGCAGGGCGGTACGGCACCGGCCGTCCCGCCCTGGTTGATTGCATGTTCACTCAGCTGTTATGCAGGAAGTGATAAAGCTGCGTGGCGTCATCTGCTGCACTGTCGGCCGCGGTGTCGTCGGTCTCCACCGGCTGCGCCTCCACAGGGGCGGCGGACACGTGGGCTGCTTGCGCAGGCTGCTCGACGGCCGGGGCTTCCGGCTGCGCGGGCTGCTCGACCGGCGCGGACACCGGCTCGGCCGGGGCTGCGCTCACGCTCGCCGGCTGCGCAGCAGGCTGCGCGGCCGCGGTTTTCGACCCGGAGAGCTTATCCAGGTACTCGAGCTGATTCATGCACAGATTACGCACATCTTCCAGAAATTTTGCGCAGGACGTTTTGGCGTTGAGGAGTTTGGCTTCCTCGTTGGCGGTTTCGTGCTGGAGGCCGCCAAGTATTCGGTCGGACGTGTTCTTGGCCTCGCCGAGTATCTTGTCGGCGCGGGCCTGGGCATCGTCCTCTATCTGCTTGCCGACCTTCTGGGCCGACAGTATGGCCAGACGCATGGCGTCTTCGCTGGCGCGGTACTCTTCTATCTTATCGACCAGCACCTTCATCTTGCCCTTGAGCACGGCAACTTCCTTCTGCGCGTTGGCAAGCTCGGTGGCCACTTCTTCCTGATAGTTCTGCACGGCGGCCATGTCGTATCCGCCGAACATCGCTTTTTCAAACGTTTTTTCCCGAATATCCTGAGGAGTCATGTTGGATAATCCTCCATTCTTTCTATAGGTGTACTACACGATAGGCGCTGTCAGAGACAGTATGCCCGGATTTACAGGTGAAACTCGCCCGACTCCATATCGTCGAGCTGGTCGCCCATGAGGTCGACATTGAATGGCGTGATGATATACGTCGCGCTGGCCACGCGGCGGATCTTGCCGTCCTGCGCGTAGGCGACGCCGGACAGAAAGTCGATCAGCCGGCGGGCGACCGCCGGATCGGTCTTTTCCAGGTTGAGGAGCACGGCGCGGCGATCGCGCAGATGCTCCGCGATCTCGGACGCGGCCTCAAACTGCTTCGGCGCAGCGACCACGACCTTGAGCTGGCCGCCGCCGTTGTTGAGATTGACGACCTTGTCGGCCGCGCGGCTGTCGCCTCTCGGCGCATAGCTCGGCGCGGGACGCTCCGATTCCGACGGCTCGTCGTGCACGAAGGCGCTCCTTTTCGGTGCGGGCGCCGGGCGGCGGGCCGCAGCCGGACGCGCCTGCGCCGGACGGGCCTGTGCCGGGCGTGCCGGCGCGGGCTCTTCCGCGACCGGGATTGCTTCATCCTCATCATCGAAAAACTCGTCGTCGTCATCATACGGACGGGTCATTTTTTTCAGTTCATCCAAAAATCCCATTCGGGACCCCCCTTTACGTGCCGGCGGCTGCCGTGCCGCTGCACTGATCTCTGCGGAGTGTGCCGAGACGGCGCTCAGTGCCGGGAATAATCCCGCGCGCCAAAAATCGACGAGCCGACGCGCACCATGTTCGCGCCGGCGGAAATGGCGTCTTCAAAGTCTCCGCTCATACCCATGGACAGAAAGTCCATAAAAACATTATCGTATTTTTTTCTGCCGATGTCAACAAAAAGCTCATGCATTTTCGCAAAATATGCATGATTTCCGTCGGAAGTTTCTGCCACGGGCGGGATCGCCATCAGGCCGCGGACGCGAATATGCGCGCAGCCGGCGGCCGTTTCCAGCAATTCCGGCAGGGCGGCGGGGGCCACGCCGCTCTTGGCGGCCTCGCCGCCGATGTTCACTTCCAGCAGGATGTCCTGCACGATGCCCTGCCCGGCCGCGCGCTTTTCGATCATGGCCAGAAGCTCCGGCGAATCCACCGACTGGATGAGATCGACCTTTCCCACGACCTGCCGGACCTTGTTCGTTTGCAGGTGGCCGATGAAGTGCAGCGGCGCGCCGGTGTAGGCGCCCTGGGCGAGCTTTTCGGTCATTTCCTGCACGCGGTTCTCGCCGCAGGCGTCGATCCCGGCGGCGACGGCCTCGCGCACGCGCGCGGCGTCGTTCATCTTCGTTGCGGCCACGAGCGTGATGTCGGCGCCCGTGCGGCCCGTAGTGCGGGCGGCGGCGTCGATGCGCGCGCGGATGGCGGCAATGTTTTCGGCAATGGTGCTCATAGTGGGTGGCGCCTCCTTATTTCACGACCTGCCCGTTGGACAGGCCCTTGCCGGTGACGACGATCTCGTTGCCGGCGCGCAGGGCGTTGCTCTCCGGGCTCTGGGCGACGAGACAGTAGTCGTCGGTCTGATAGATGATCTCGATCGGTTTTTTCTCCAGCTGCGCCGCCGTGACGACGTAGACGAACGCCTGCCCGTCATCGTCCATATGCACGGCCTTGAGCGGGACGCGCAGGCCGGTGTGCTCGCTGTAGACGACGTCGGCCGTCGTCTTGCGCATGGCCAGCGTGTCGGAAAGCGCCGCGTTGCACGCGAACACGACGGCGACCTTGCCGCTGCCGTCCGGCTCGCTCTTGCTCATCACGGTCGCCGAGACGGTGCCGGTGTAATGCTGCGGAAAGTCGAGCGTGGCGCTGCCGTTCAGGTTCAGGCGGTCGGCGTCGGCCTTGTTCATGACGGAGGCGAAGTACCACTTTTTCGCCGTGACGAGCTTGCCGATCGCGTTGGCGGGTGTGGCAGGGGTCGTGCGCTCGAGCGCGTCCACGCCGTCGGGCGTGAGGTTTTCAAGCATGTCCGGCGTGAGCGATTCGTATCCGTCGGTCGTGGACGTGAACAGGCCCGCGGCCGGGGCCGTGATGCTGCCGCGGCCTGCGCCGGCGTTTTCGAGCTGGTGCAGCTCGGCATTGAGCGCATCGAGGTCGCCCTGCGAGACGGTGCCGGTCGCAGAGCCAAAGAGCAGGGAGCTGAGATCCATGCAGAGGTCATCCAGCTCCGAGGTGCTGCCGGCGGAGACGGCGGCGTTGAGCTGCAGGATGGCGCTGCGCACGTCGCTGTCGCGGTCGGACGCGCCGGAGGCGCTGCCCGCGCGCGAGAGCAGGCTCGAGACGTAGGCGATCTCTTTTTTTAGCTCGCGGGCGCGGCTGGCGCTGTCGAGCGCGGCCTTGGAGTCCACGCCGATGGCGATCTCACCGCCGCTTGCGACCTCCTTGCCGTCGTCCACGGACAGGGACAGAAATTCCTTGTCCGAGGCGATGACCTGCTCCTCGCGCACGACGATGCCGCTGGCCTGTCCGCTCTCGCTGACGGTCACGAGCACCGCCGGGGCGGTGGCGTAGGATTGCTGCGTCGAGCGAAACAGGTACACGCCCAGATACACGAGCATGGCCGCGAAGAGCACGAACATGGCGATGTTCGTGAAGGTATTCGTTTTCTTCAAATCCGGCCCTCCTTTCGGCGGGGGGCGGCGGGGAGATCAGCCCTGCAGTTCGAGCGAGACCGGCCGCGCCGGGGCGACCGTCGAGATCGCGTGCTTGTAGATCATCTGCTGCCGGCCGTCGGCGTCGATGAGCACGACGAAGCTGTCAAAGCTGCGCACTACGCCGCGCAGTTGAAACCCGTTCATGAGAAACAGGGTCACGGGGATCTTTTCCCGCCGGATGTAGTTGAGGAATGCGTCCTGAAGGTTCTGTGTCTTTTGCATGATCGCCGCTCCTTTGGCCGGAGCGGATACACATTTATTTATCATAGCACAATCTGCCGCTCCGTGAAATAGTGAATTTATACAAATCCGGTCGAAATGGCAGTTTCCTCCGGATTTGTACAGGCCACTATTCTATACCGCGGCCGGATAAGAATTGCGTCGAAAGGCGGCACGCCCGGTCCATGTCCGGCGTTTTTTCGTGCCGGATCCAGAACAGGTCCGGATCGCGCCGCAGCCACGTGAGCTGGCGCTTGGCATAGCGCCGGGAGGCGAGTTGGATGGCGGCGACGGCGTCCTGCGGCGATGCCTCGCCCCGCACGGCGGCGACGGCCTCCTTGTAGCCGATGGCCTGCATGGCCGTGCAGTCGGCCGGTACGCCGGCGGCCAGCAGCGCGCGCACCTCGTCGAACAGGCCCTGGCGCACCATGGCGTCCACGCGCCGGTCGATGCGGTCGTAGAGATCCTGCCGGTCGGCGAAATCGAGCGCGATCTTCGCCGCGTCGTACCGCGGCGGCACGGCGCGGGTCTCGGCGTCGTGCTGCGTGATGGTCTTGCCCGTGAGGATGTAAACCTCCATGGCGCGCACGATGCGCTTCTTGTCCGCGGGGTGGAGCCTGGCCGCCCGCTCGGGGTCGACCTTGCGCAGCTCGCCGAGCAGGCCCTCGCCGCCGATCTCGTCATAGCGCTCGCTCAGCTCCTGCCGCAGCGCGGTGTCGGCTGTGCCGTCGGCGAACGTGCGCCCGGCGATGAGCGAGTCGATGTACAGCCCCGTACCGCCGACGACGATCGGCAGTTTTCCCCGCGCGAGAATATCGTCCACGCAGGCGGCCGCCTGCGCCGCATAGCGCGAGACGGAGTAATTTTCCGCGGGGTCGGCGATGTCGATCATATGGTGCGGCACGCCCTGCATCTCTTCCGGCGTTGGCTTGGCCGTGCCGATGTCCATGCCGCGGTAGATCTGCATCGAGTCGGCCGAGACGACCTCGCCGCCCAGGCGCTGCGCGAGCGCCACGCCGAGCGCGGTCTTGCCCGAGGCGGTCGGGCCGGTGATGACGACAATTTTTGGCTGCATCGTGGCAGTCTCCTTTCCGTGAGGGAGAATTCAAAAAGATTATGTTGAAAAGTATTAGAAATGTGTTAGAATGAAAGCACATTTCCCAGTTTTCAAGAAGGTGAACCCATGAAGATCAAAATTTCTGCCGACAGCACGTGCGATCTTTCGCCGGAGCTGATCGAGCGCTACCACATCGGCATCACGCCGCTGTACATCATCCGCGGCGAGGAGACCCTGCGCGACGGCATCGACGTGCGTCCCGAGGAGCTCTACGAGTACGCAAATGTCACGGGCAAGCTCTGCAAGACCGCGGCGGTGAACGTGTCGGACTATCTGGCGTACTTCGCCGCGTGCCGGGAGGAATATGACGCCGTGATCCACTTCACGATCTCGAGCGACATGTCCGCCTGCTACCAGAACGCCTGCATCGCGGCGCAGGAGTTTACGAACGTCTACCCCGTGGACTCGCGCAACCTCTCGACCGGCATCGGCCACCTGGTGCTCGACGCGGCCGAGATGGCCGAACAGGGCATGGACGCGGCCAACATCGCATCGGCGCTGGAGAAAAAGCGCGAGAAGCTCGATGTCAGCTTCGTGATCGACACGCTGGAGTATCTCAAGCGCGGCGGCCGCTGCTCGGCGCTCGTGGCCATGAGCGCCAACCTCCTGCACCTCAAGCCGTGCATCGAGGTCAAGGACGGCAAGATGGGCGTCGGCCACAAGTACCGCGGCAAGCTCGAAAAGTGCTACGTGCAGTACATCGAGGAGCGGCTCAAGGGCCGCGACGACATCGACTGCCATCGCATCTTCATCACGGACTCCGGCTGTGACGAGGCCACGTGGCGGGAGCTCGAGCGTGTCGTGCGCGCGTGCCAGCCGTTCGAGGAGGTCATCCACACGCGGGCCGGCTGCACGGTGTCGAACCACTGCGGACCCGGCTGCATGGGCATTTTGTACTATCACAAGTAAACGAAGCTGTGCAGGCTGACAGGGAGCGCGTTCCGGCGCTCCCTGCTTCTTTTTTAAACAATGCGCTTGAAGAGCTTGTCCAGCTCCCGGCGCGTGAGCGTCACGGCGACGGGGCGGCCGTGCGGGCAGTATTTCACCTCGCCCGCGCACACCGCGTCCGCCAGACGCAGCAGCTCCTCGGGTTCGGTCTGCCAGCCGGCCTTGATGGCAGCCTTGCACGCCACGGTCTTGAGCACCTCGTCGCGCACGGATTGCGCGTCCATGTGCGCGCCGTGGCGCAGCTGCGCGCAGATCTCCTCGAGCGCGGGCAGTGCGTCCGCCGCGTCGAGCTGCGCGGGCACGCCGCGCAGAATGTAATCATTGCGGCCGAACGGCTCGAGCGTGAAGCCGAGCTCCGCGAGCACGTTGCCGTACTGCTGCAGCACGTCGGCATCGCTCGCGTCCGGCGTGAAGGGCAGCGGCTCGAGCAGCGTCTGCGACGGGATGTCGGCAGGGCTCTGCCGCAGGCGGTCAAAGTTGATGCGCTCGTGCGCCGCGTGCTTGTCGATGAGGATGAGCGTCTCGCCCTTTTCGACGAGGATGTACGTGTGCATCGCCTCGCCGATCAGGCGGGCGGGCGGCTCGGCCGGGGGCGCGGCGCTCTCGAGCGGGGAGGGCGTTTCCGCCTCCGGCTTGATGGCGGTCTGCACGATCTGCGCGGCCGGCATAGCCGGCTCGGGTGCGGCCGGTGTGGCCGGCATGGGGCGCGCGGGCGCGGAAAACACCGGCGGCGGGGTCACGCGCGGCGCGGCGAAGGCCGATGCCGTCGGCGAGCGGAGCGCGGCCGTCTCCTCCGCCGGGGCGGCGGGGGCATAGGTGCGCGCGGGCACAAATGCCGGCGCTGTGGGCGCGGTCGGGGCTGCTTTCGGCGCAGCCGGCACGAACGGGTCTGCCTTCGGCGCGGGCGCCGGTCTGGCAGCCGCCTTCGCCAGCGTGGTCACAGGCGCTTTTTCCGCTTCGAGCGCGGCGCGCGCGCCGTAATACACGGCGTCAAACACCGCGCGCTCGTGCGTGAACTTTACCTCGGTCTTGGCCGGGTGGACGTTCACGTCCACGGCCGCGCAGCTGAGCTGCACATACAGCACGCACGCGGGGAAGCGGCCCACGAGCAGCGTGTTGCGGTAGGCCTGCTCGAGCGCGGCCTGCAGTGCGGCGGAGCGGATCCACCGGCCGTTGCAGAAGAAGTACTGCTG
>OJPM01001612.1_pt1 | contig 11027 bp, 9 predicted proteins | sample 1598471 | NCBI WGS metagenome assembly OJPM01 (sample SAMN03922484, study PRJEB24848) | human gut metagenome | isolation source: stool sample | host: Homo sapiens | place: Germany | collected 2011-05 | reverse complement strand
GCCGTGCCGCAGCCGCCGGAGCGGTGCTTAAGCCGTCAGGCGGGAATTGTGCGGTATTGCCTTAAGGAACTTGTGGAGAACAAAAGGCTTCGGGAGCAGCGGTTATACGTACTTGGCAATAATGGAGTTCACCGCATCAGGGTCAGCTGCGCTCCAGGTCTGCCAGTTCTGGCCTGCGGCTGCAGCAGCCTGGCCCAGCTCCACCAGCAGGGCGGGGAGCTGCTCTTCATATACGGTGCCGATGGTATCGCCAAAGTGGGCATGGCCCAAAGCATCGGACCCGCCCAGGAAGATGGCAAACGCCGGGGCAGGCTTGCCGCCCGGCACCGCTTTAACCGTGCCCTGGAAGCCGATGGCTGCGGCCTGGTGGCCGGAGCAGCTGGACGTGCAGCCGGAAATGCAGACTTTGGGCAGGGCACCGTCCGGAATGTTAGCCTCCCGCACGGCCTGCACAGCGCGCTGCAAAACGGACTGGCTGTCCCGCACGCCCTGCTGGCAGATGGAAGCGCCGATGCAGGCAACGCTGGTCTCAAACAGCGTTTTGGCACCATCTGCGGTGGCATCCAGCACAGCGGCAGCTTCGTCTGCCGTCAGGTTGATGATGTACAGCGTTTCATTGGGGGCAACGCGGCATTCGCAGCCGGGGATGGTGCTGAGCAGGTTGTCCAGCTGCACCAGCTTTTCCGGGATCAGGCGGCCGCCGATGGGGTGGTACGCCACAGCGTACAGCCCCGGCTGTTTTTGGGCAATGGCGCGCGGGTCATCCAGCGTGCCGGTGCCGGTTTTGGTAATGGCGGCGGGGGTCAGGTGCAGTTTCAGGCTTTCGTCCGCCTTGGCAGCGGCAACGTTCTCCAAAAAGACGCGGCGCAACTCGTCCGGGCCAAGGGTCTCCTGCATAAAGCGGGTGCGGGCCTTGGCACGGTTCTGGTAATTGCCGTGCTGGCAGAAGGTGGTGATCATGCCGCGGATATAGTACAGCACATCCTCTGCGGGCAGAGATTCTGCCGCCAGAATGCCCATGCGCCAGCCGCCGCCCAGGCCGCCGGCAATGTACAGCTTAAAGGTGCCGTCCGGCTGCGCCACAAAGCCCATATCGCGGAACGCGGTGTGCACACAGTCATCCACGCCGTTGCAGAACGCAACCTTCAGCTTGCGCGGCATGTGGATGTCACGGCAGATGGAAAGCAGATACTCCGTTGCGGCCTCGGCCCAGGGCATAACGTCAAAAGCTTCGCCGGGCTGCACGCCGGTCAGGGGGCTGGCCTGAATGTTGCGGGGGTTATCACCGCCGCCGCCGCGGGTGATAATGCCGCAGGGGATGGCGGCCTCCATGATGGCAGGCACCTCGTCCGGGGTCAAATCGTGCATCTGGATCGCTTCGCAGGTGGTCAGCTTCAGGAATGGCACATGGTACTGCTGAACAGCCTGTGCCATAAAGTGCAGGCGCTCCGGCGTGACCCGGCCGCCCGGCAGGCGCAGCCGCAGCATGTGCTTGGCGGCATCGCGCTGGGCATAACTGCCAAACCCGCCGGAAATGCCCTTGTAGTCCTTGCGGGCAATTTCGCCCTGGGCAAAGGAGTGGATCGTGTTGGAAAAGCCGCCGATTTCTTCGCGGTAAGTGTTGAGCCATTGCTGGTCCATGGTTGGAACCCCCATTACATCCTAGTTATTTTTTCATAAAATAATAAATAATAATGAATAAAGAATAATGTCAGTGCGCCGCCCGCGGCGGCGCGAATAAAATAGGTTGACTAGGTTGACTGCTTTGGTCGGAGTGCTTTTTGCCGGAGCAGTTGACCTAACTAAAATGTGACGCCGTGGGTGTCACACAACCATTATTCATTACTCTTTATTCTCTTTTAATTACATCACTAAGTATAGTGGATAAAAAAGCAATCTGCAAGAAACTAAGGCGATACCGCATAATTCTAAGTGCCGATACGGCGAGCGAGGTGCGGCAGATGCTAAGCCAAAAGCGCAGATAATACTGGATGTCTTATCGAGCATTTTGGCAACGCAGATGCCGTGCCGCAGCCGCCGGAGCGGTGCTTAAGCCGTCAGGCGGGAATTGTGCGGTGTTGCCCTAAGCAAAAACAAAGCCCGGCCCGGCAGACAGCCGGTACCGGGCAGAGCGACAGAAATTATTCGCCAAATACCTTGATGTAGTCAGCCTTGAACTTTTCAATGCCGGCATCGGTCAGCGGGTGATGCAGCATCTGCTCAATGACCTTGTAAGGAACGGTGGCGATATCAGCACCAGCCAGAGCGCAGTCCGTTACATGGATGGGGTTGCGGACGGAAGCGGCAATGATCTGGGTGTCAATGTCGGGGTAGTTCAGGAACATGTCATGAATGGTTTCGATCAGTTCAATGCCGGGCTGGCCAATGTCGTCCAGACGGCCCAGGAACGGGCTGACGTAAGTAGCGCCTGCGCGGGCAGCCAACAGCGCCTGGTTGGCGGAGAACACCAGCGTGCAGTTGGTGGGAATGCCCTTGGCGGACAGTGCCTTGATGGCCTTCAGGCCCTCAGCGGTCATGGGGATCTTGACGACCATGTGCTTGGGGTCCAGGGCATAGATGGCTTCGCCCTCAGCAACCATGGTTTCAGCGTCCACGGTGGTGGCCTTTACTTCGCCGGAAATGGGGCCGTCCACGATGGTGGCGATCTCTGCCAGGGTCTCGGCATAATCGCGGCCTTCCTTGGCAATCAGACTGGGGTTGGTGGTAACACCGGCAATAATGCCCATGTCATTGGCTTTACGGATCTCATCTACATTCGCAGTATCAATAAAAAACTTCATGATTTTGCCTCCCTTTATGTGGCATTTTATTTGTCCTTTGCATTATATCACAATATTCTATAAAATGGAAACATTTTTTAAGGCCTGCGCAAAAGTCCGCAAGGAATGAGAAGGCCCGCGAAAAAAATGAGAAATGCCGCGCTGGTTTCGGCTCCCAGCTCTGCCAGACTGCCATAAAAAACACCCCGCAGCAAGAGATTCGCTGCGGGGTGTCTTTATTTGTGTGATGCCCATTAAAGCTTTTCGCCCCGCTCTTTTTCAAAAAGGCGGGAAAAGCGGGAATTATTCGTACAGGGGGAAGCGAGCGGTCAGGCTGGCAACGCGGGCAGCGATGTCGTCTTTCTTGCCTTCAAAGTCAAAGATGCAGTCTGCGATGCAGTCGGCAATCTCTTTCATCTCGGCGGGGCCCATGCCGCGGGTGGTCACAGCAGGGGTGCCAAGGCGGACACCGCTGGTCACAAACGGGCTGCGCTTTTCACCGGGAACGGTGTTCTTGTTGGCAGTAATGTGTACTTCGTCCAGGTTGTGCTCCAGCTCCTTGCCGGTCATCTCGGAATCGGTCAGGTCAACCAGCAGCAGGTGGTTGTCGGTGCCGCCGGAAACCAGCTTCACGCCGCGGGCGGTCAGCTCGTCGGCCATAGCAGCGGCGTTCTCCACAATCTTGCGGGCATAATCCTTGAACTCCGGTTTCAGTGCCTCGCCAAAGCAGACAGCCTTTGCAGCAATCACATGCTCCAGCGGGCCGCCCTGGGTGCCGGGGAAGATGGCGGAGTTGATGCGCTTGATCAGGTAAGCGTTGTTGGTCAGGATCAGGCCGCCGCGGGGACCGCGCAGGGTCTTGTGGGTGGTGGTGGTTACAACATCAGCATAGGGCACCGGGTTCTGGTGCATGCCGCCGGCAACCAGGCCGGCAATGTGAGCCATGTCCACCATCAGCATTGCGCCGTAACCGTGGGCGATCTCGGCCAGCTTTTCAAAATCGATAGCGCGCGGGTAAGCGGAAGCACCGGCAACCAGCAGCTTGGGGCGAACCTTGGCAACCTGCTTGGCCAGGGCATCGTAATCAATGCGGCCGTCCTCGGCAGAAACGCCGTAGGAAACAAAGTTGTAGTTCTTGCCGCTCATGTTGGCGGGGGAACCATGGGTCAGATGGCCGCCCTGGGAAAGATCCATGCCCATGACGGTATCGCCCAGGTTGAGCAGGGCAAAGTAAACGGCCAGGTTGGCCTGTGCGCCGGAATGGGGCTGCACGTTGGCATATTTGGCACCAAACAGCTTGCAGGCGCGGTCAATCGCAATCTGCTCAACCTGGTCCACAAACTGGCAGCCGCCGTAATAGCGGTGGCCGGGGTAGCCCTCGGCATATTTGTTGGTCAGCACGCTGCCCATGGCAGCCATAACGGCAGGGGAAACAATGTTTTCGCTGGCAATCAGCTCAATGTTTGCCTGCTGGCGGCCCAGCTCACGCTGCATAGCCGCACCCAGCTCCGGGTCATACCCCGAAACAAAACCAATGGTGTCCATCATGTCCTTGTACATAATACTTACTCCTTTCAGTGTTACCCTTATATACTGAAAACGGGGTCCCGCCCCGGGAAAACGAAATTAAGTTAGGAGTTATTGCAAGGCAAAGCCCGCAGCCGGATATGAAAGGAAAATTGTAGGGAACGGTCTTGACCGTTCCGAAACCAATGAAATTACCAGGCAAAAGACCAATAATCCGAAACCCGCAGAACGGTCAAGACCGTTCCCTACAGATTATCCCAATATTCCGGCAAACTTTTCTGGTGCCCACAACCAAAAACTCCTAACTCCTCCCTCCTAACTGATTAGATGCTTCCTTTCGTGGAAAGCACGCCCACAATGCGGTCGTCATGGCGGACGGCGGCGGAAAGGGCTTTGGCGAATGCTTTGTACATGGCTTCCAGCTTGTGGTGGTCGTTTTCGCCGTACAGCACCTTCAGGTGCAGGTTCATCATGGCGCTGTAGCTGACAGCGTAAAAGAATTCCCGTGCCATCTGCACATCCATGCCGCCGCAGCTCTGCCCGGCAAAGCTGGCATCATAAACAAAATACGGCCGTCCGCCAAGGTCCACAGCGCACAGGGCCAGCGTTTCGTCCATGGGCAGCATGCTGCTGCCGTAACGCACAATGCCGGCTTTGTCGCCAAGAGCCTCACGGATGGCCGTGCCAAGCGCGATGCCGCAGTCTTCAATTGTGTGGTGACAGTCCACGTTCAGGTCGCCATCACAGTGTAATGTCAAATCAAACAGGCCGTGGCGGGCAAAGCCGTCCAGCATGTGGTCAAAAAAGCCGATGCCGGTGTGCAGGTCGGCTTTTCCGCTGCCGTCCAGGTCCAGGGTGACGGTAATGTTGGTTTCCCGCGTTTTGCGGGTCACGGTAGCAGTGCGGCTCACGGTTGCATCTCCTTTGCATGGTCCGGCCAGTGGGTGCCGGAAACAAAATAATCCGCATATTTGGTAGAAAGTTCTTCCCCCAGCCGCATTACGCCGCCGTACAAATGGCGGGAACACTGCGCCCGGATGGCGGCGGTATCATTGCGGGCAATGGCATCCAGCAGAACATCATGTTCCGCCACAATATCGCCAAAATTGCCAACGGCCACAAGGTCCAGCATGCGGAACCGCGAATAGCTGTTCTGCGAAGTCTGGATCAGCTGCCACAGCTGGTCTTTGCCGGTGGCAAGAAACCAGCTTTCGTGCAGGCGGCTGTCCAGCTCATAAAACATCCGCGGGTCCGGGTGGGGTTGGGCCGCCAGGCGGCGCAAAGCATCGTTGCGGATTTTCAGCTGGGCCAGCTGTTCGGGGGTGCAGGCAGCGGCAAAGTCTGTCATCACGGCGGATTCCACCGCGTTGCGCAGGTAGATCTGCTGGCTGATGGTGTCAAAATCCAGCTGGGTGACCCGCGTGGATTTGTAGGGGGTGACTTCAATCAGCCCGGCAATGCGCAGCTCCTGCAAAACGCTGCGCACCGGCGTGCGGGAAACCCCGAACTGCTCGCACAATGCGTTTTCCCGCAGGGTGGAGCCGGGCTTTAATTCCAGCAACATGATCTGCTGGTACAGCGTTTGGAAAATGTCATGGCTGGAAAATGCCTGCATGTCCGGGAACCTCCTTCTCTTTAGTATACTAAAGAATATAGCACCGTTGCCCCCGTCCGTCAACGATACACCCCAACATTTGGATGATTGTCTGATAAGAGTTTACGATTTTGCAACACATTCCGGCACTTTGCGCGCTACAATAATGTTAACAAACCATAAGGTGTACCTGAAAAGTCGAAAATTCAGCTTGTTTCTACAACCACAGCTGGATTTTGCCTTAAATCCCGCTTGTGTTTGCGGAATAATTGTCATTTTCTTTGCTTTCAGCTACACTCTAAGGCGGAGTTTTGCGCCTTAGCGGTGCTCCCTGTGTGACAAAAGCTGGCGAACCCCTGTATCTGTTGCCGGCTTGTGTGAAAGGACCAAAAGCAACATGGGTAAAATCATCGGAATTGATTTAGGAACAACCAACAGCTGCGTGGCTGTGGTGGAAGGCGGACGCCCAACCGTTATCCCAAATGCCGAAGGCCAGCGCACCACCCCGTCGGTCGTTGCTTTTGCAAAAAGCGGCGAACGCCTTGTGGGCGATCCGGCCAAACGCCAGGCTGTCACCAACGCACCGCGCACCATTGCCAGCGTTAAGCGCAAAATGGGCAGTGATGAGCGCATTCCCATTGACGGCAAGTGCTTCTCCCCGCAGGAGATCAGCGCCATGATCCTGCAAAAGCTGAAAGCGGATGCAGAAGCTTATCTTGGTGAACCGGTGACAGAAGCCGTTATCACCGTACCGGCTTATTTTAACGATGCCCAGCGCCAGGCTACCAAAGATGCCGGGCGCATTGCGGGCCTGAATGTAAAGCGCATTATCAACGAACCTACTGCGGCCGCCCTGGCCTATGGCCTGGATAACGGCAAGACCCAGAAAGTGATGGTGTACGACCTGGGCGGCGGCACGTTCGATGTTTCGCTGATCCAGATCGGGGATGGCATTGTGCAGGTGTTGGCCACCTGCGGTGATAACCATCTGGGCGGCGATGACTTTGATGCTCGTGTGGCTGACTGGCTGGTACGGAACTTTGCCGCCGAAAACCAGGTGGACCTGACCCGTGATCCCGTTGCCATGCAGCGCGTGCGGGAGGAAGCCGAGAAAGCCAAAAAAGAGCTTTCCGCTGCCACCCATACTGAAATCAACCTGCCATTCATCACCGTTGGCCCCAACGGCCCGCTGCATTTGCAGGCGGAACTGACCCGCGCCAAGTTTGATGAGCTGACCGCCGACTTGGTGGAGCGCACGGCCCTGCCGGTGCGCAACGCCCTGCGGGATGCCCACCTGGCCGCCAACGACCTGGATCAGGTGCTGCTGGTAGGTGGTTCCACCCGCATCCCGGCGGTGCAGGCCAAGGTCATGCGGATGATCGATCTGGAACCGTCCAAAACGCTGAACCCGGACGAGTGTGTGGCCCTTGGCGCTGCGGTGCAGGGCGGACGCCTTGGCGGCGAAGGCCTGGTTGCTGGCGGGCAGGACCTGCTGCTGATGGACGTTACCCCGCTGACCCTTTCGATTGAGACGGTGGGCGGTGTGGCAACCCATCTGATCGACCGCAACTCCACCATTCCCACCCGGTATTCCAAAATCTTTACCACCGCCGCGCCGTTCCAGAGCACAGTTGAAATCAAGGTGCTGCAGGGTGAGCGGGAGTTCGCCAAGGATAATAAGCTTATCGGCAACTTTACCCTCAAGGGCATCAAACGCGCCTGGGCCGGTGTGCCGCAGATCGAAGTGACCTTTGATATTGACGCCAACGGCATTGTGACGGTGAGTGCTCGTGACCTTGGCACCGGCAAACAGCAGAGCATTACCATCACCGGGTCTTCCAACCTGAGCGAGCAGGAGATCCGCCGCGCCATGGACGATGCCGCTGCCTTTGCCGGGCAGGATCAGGAGCGCAAAGCCGCCATCGAGGCCCTGAATGCCGCGGAAGCCGCCATCTACCGCGTCAATTCCGCCCTTGGCAGTAAAGAGGGCAAGGAGCTGGATAAGGACACCAAAAACCGCATTAAAGAAGCAGAAAAGAACCTGGAACGCCTGACCCGCCACAAAAAGCCCGAAAAAATGACCCCCCAGGACACCCAGGCCCTGAACGCCGCCCGCGAAGCCCTGCAAGCTCAGACCAAGGACCTGGTAGCACGGTGGGAGCGACGAGGGAAAGTTAGGAGTTAGAAAGTAGGAGTTTTTGGGGCTGCAGGTACCCAAAAATTCTGTCTGAATATTAAAACAAAAATGTAGGGAACGGTCAAGACCGTTCCCTACAATTATTTTATGGGGTTGCGGCAAACTTTCAAACCGCCACTTAACTCCTAACTCCTACCTTTACAGGTAGCTCAGTTCCTCCCGTCTGGTTCCTGCCAGATCGGGGTGGTCGAGGACGGCGCCGGCACCGAGGGCAACACAGTCCAGCGGGGCTTCGGCAATGTGTACCTCAATGCCGGTTTCGTTCTGGATCAGAGTATCCAGCCCGCGCAGCAGGGCACCGCCGCCCGAAAGCATGATGCCGCGGTCAATGATATCGCTGGAAAGCTCCGGCGGAGTGCATTCCAGCGTGTCCTTGATGGCTTCCACAATGCGCATCAGGTTTTCGTTCATTGCCTCGCGCACTTCTTCGGAGCGGATCAGGATATCTTTCGGCAGGCCATCCACCAGGTTACGGCCCTTGATCTCCATTGTGGTTTCGCCATGCTCGGTGTCGGTGGGGTCTGGCGGGCAGGCGGAGCCGATTTCCAGTTTAATCTGCTCAGCAGTGCGTTCGCCCACCAGCAGGTTGTATTTGCGCTTGATAAAGCTGGTAATGCTCTGATCCAGCGCATCACCCGCACAGCGCACGCTGCGGGATGCCACAATGCCGGAAAGGCTGATAACAGCCACTTCCGCCGTGCCGCCGCCGATATCCACAATCATGCTGCCCACCGGTTCAGCGGTCGGCAGCCCGGCACCAATGGCGGCGGCCATCGGCTCTTCGATCACCGTTACCTGGCGGGCACCGGCTTTGGCGGCGGCCTGGCGCACGGCGCGGCGTTCCACTTCGGTCACGCCGGACGGCACGCAGATGACCACGCGCGGCCGCACGAACAGGCGGCTGCCGCATGCCTGGCGGATAAAACTTTGCAGCATGGCGGCGGTGATGTCAAAATCGGCAATCACGCCGTCTTTCAGCGGGCGTACCGCCAAAATTGAGTTGGGCGCTGCGCCGATGATGGCTTTGGCCTCGTGGCCTACGCAGCGCACACGCAGTTCGTCGGTGCGGGCATCCACCGCCACAACGCTGGGCTCGCGGATGATAATGCCACGGCCTTTCATATATACCAGCGTGTTGGCGGTGCCAAGGTCAATGCCAATATCACAGGTAAACATATTGCGCAGAGCTTCAAGCAGCTGCAAAATCGGATTTGCCATTTTTATCTCCCCATCATGTGTTTGTGCGGGTGGGCCGCACAAAGAATGCGCACGACACGCCGCAGCAGCCAGGCCGCTGCGGCACTGCCGTTACAGCGCTCCGGCCTGGCGCAGTACCTGTGCCAGACGGTGTACGGGCAGACCCATAATATTGTAATAACATCCCACAATGCCGCTGCACCACAGCGCAGCATGGCCCTGGATGGCGTAAGCCCCGGCTTTGTCATACGGTTCCGGGGTGCGCGCATAGGCAAGCAGATCGCTTTCCTCAATGGGCGCAAACTGTACGCGGGTGGTTTCGGTGGCAAGGTACGCCTTGCCGCCGTGTACTACACATAGCCCGGTATGTACTTTGTGCTCCCGGCCAGAGAGCGCGTGCAGCATCCGCGCAGCGTCTTCCTCGCCGGAAGGTTTGCCGAACACAGCGCCGTCACAGTCCACCACGGTATCACAGCCGATCACGGTATCATCAGGGTGCTGCTGCGCCACGGCCAGGGCTTTGGCTTCTGCCAGAGCCTGGGCCAGCTGGGCAGGCGTTGCGGCGGTAATGCGGCTCTCGTCCACATCACTGGGGGCAACGGTGTAATTGGGCGTGATCAGCGCCATCAGCTCCCGCCGCCGCGGGCTGCCGGAGGCTAAAATCAAGGACATAATGGGATGTTCCTTTCGTAACAGATTCTACCGCACCACCGCGGCGAAACAAAGGGAAAAGAGGAAGTTAGGAGGTAGGAAGTAGGAGTTAGGAGTTAAATGTGCTTTTGAAGGTTTGCAACAAAGAATAAAATAAATTGTAGGGAACGGTCTTGACCGTTCCGAAACCAAAGGATTTATCTGACAAAAGGCCAATCATCCTAAACCTGCGGAACGGTCAAGACCGTTCCCTACAGGTATCTTTTTTTGCACACAGCCAGACTTTACAGGTTATCTGCGGCCCCAAAAACTCTTAACTCCTAACTTCTCCCTCCTAATTCCTAACTATTTTCCTGTCGATCCAAACCCGCCTTCACCGCGCTCGGTTTCGTTCAGGGTGGCGGCGGGCACAAAGGCGGCCTGCCACACGGGGGCAATGCACAGCTGGGCTACGCGCTCGCCGGGGGCGATGGTGTAAGGCTCGGTGCCAAGGTTGATCATGGGCACTTTCAGCTCGCCGCGGTAATCGCTGTCCACAACGCCAACGCCGTTGGCCATGCACAGCCCATGCTTGATGGAAAGCCCGCTGCGGGCATACACCAATGCCACGCACCCGGCATCCGGCAGCTCAATGGCAAGGCCGGTGGGCACCAGCACCCGCTGCATGGGGGCAATGGTCAACGGCTCTTCCAGCGCGGCGCACAAATCAGCCGCCGCCGCCCCCGCCGTTGCATATGCCGGCACCTTTGCCAGCGGGGAAAGAACGGAATATTTGACGATTTTTTGTTCCATAGTACGTTGGGGTGAGTTAGGGGTGAGGAGTTAGGAGTTATCTCAATTAGAAATTAGCAATTAGAAATTACGATGCCCCCCGTAGGGGCGCATGATTGCAAATTCTATTATGGCATATATGGCAATGTTTCGGAACGGTCAAAACCGTTCCCTACAGAGCAAAACCTTAGGCCCTGCTTTAACTCCTAACTCCTACTTCCTCACTCCTAACTTACCCTTCCTCCGATATTATGATTTAGGGCAATACCGCATAATTCTAAGTGCCGATACGGCGAGCGAGGTGCGGCAG
>OJPM01001580.1_pt1 | contig 11147 bp, 7 predicted proteins | sample 1598471 | NCBI WGS metagenome assembly OJPM01 (sample SAMN03922484, study PRJEB24848) | human gut metagenome | isolation source: stool sample | host: Homo sapiens | place: Germany | collected 2011-05 | reverse complement strand
GGATCAGGATGACGATTTCCGTCGCGTCGTTGGGGGTGTTGTAGAGAAAACTGCGGCAGTAGCGGCCGGTCTTGGCGGCATGCCACTGGTCCATCTTGTAATCTCCCAGCCCGATGGCCGCCAGCTCGTCGATATGCTGGTCTACGGGGAGGTCTATTTCGCGGGCCGTCTTGTCGAGGTAGTCGGCGGCGTCTACGCCCAGAATCTGCTGCGCCGTCTGGTTGACCGAGAGGAAGAGGTAGTCGGTCGCCCGGCCGTTGTCGTCGTAGAGCAGCCGGATGCGGAAGTAGCCGATCGGCAGATGGTCGAGCAGCTCGTCCATGTGCTTGTTCTCCCTCAGCGTCGCGTAATAGTTGCTTTCGAGCGTGAGGATGTCCGCCTCTTTCCGGTCGGCGACCGGAACGCGCTGGAGGTAGCCGAAGAGTTTGATGCCCTGCTGCGAGTCTGATTGTTTGCGGACGAGCTGGGCGTGAATCCATACTTCGCCCTCCGGCAGTACGAGGGGAAACGTTTCGTCGAAATGGTTTCCGACCTTGAGCGACAGGAATTCGTTGTGTATCCGTTTCCGGTAATCCTCGCGCGTCAGCGGCATCAGTTCCCCGATGGCGGCCCGGTTGCTGCTTAGTCCCAGCAGACTGACGATATAATCGGAGAAATGCAGTTCGCCCGTGCGGAAATCCGCCTTCCACCATCCCATTTGGGCGGCGTCGAGCAGTTGCATCAACGATTGGAGATCGGGATTGCCGGAGGTAAACATAACGGAGTCGCGGTTAAGTATGTGAAAGCGTACGGGTGACGCGGGCCGGATTGCCGACGGCAACCGAATTCGCCGGAATGTCGCGCGTAACTACCGAACCCGCTCCAATTATCGCGCCGTCTCCGATCCGGACGCCCGGACAGACGATGACGCCGCCGCCCAGCCAGCAGTTGTCGCCGATGGTGATCGGTTTGCCGGCTTCGCGGCCAGTCGCACGCAGGGCGGGGTCCAGCGGGTGGTGCGGGGTGAGCAGTTGCACTTTGGGGCCGATCAGCGTATTGCGTCCGATACGGATCGGGGCCAGATCGAGGAAGACGCAGTCGAAATTGACGAAAGAGCCTTCGCCGATATGGATGTTGTAGCCGTAATCGCAGTAAAAGGGCGCGCGGATGAATCCGGCTGCATTGGGACAGAGCTCGCGCAGAGCGGCGCGGTATGCTGCGTCGTGGCCGGGACATTCGGCGTTGAGCCGGTGCATCAGCAGCGTGGCGCGGTCGCGGTCGGCCGTCAGCTCCTCGTCGCGCGGGTCGAACCATTCGCCCGCCAGCATCTTCTCTTTCTCGCTTTTCATACGAGCGGGATATTTTATTCGAACGACTGCAGTTCGATCAGTTTGGCGTAGATTCCTCCGCGGGCCATCAGTTCGGCGTGCGTGCCCTGTTCGGCGATGCGTCCGTGATCGACGACGATGATCTTGTCGGCGTTGTGGATCGTGCTCAGCCGGTGTGCGATGACTACCGAAGTGCGGCCCTCCAGCAATTTGTTGAGGGCGTCCTGCACGAGTTTTTCGCTCTCGGTGTCGAGGGCCGAAGTCGCTTCGTCGAGAATCAGGATGTCGGGGTTTTTCAATACGGCGCGGGCGATGGAGAGACGCTGCCGCTGGCCGCCCGAAAGTTTCACGCCGCGGTCGCCGATATTGGTCCGGTAGCCTTCGGGCGCTTCGGTGATGAAGCAGTCGGCATTGGCGATTCGGGCCGCTTCGACGATCTCCTCGTGCGAAGCTCCGGCCTTGCCCATGGCGATGTTGCCTTCGATGGTGTCGTTGAAAAGCACGGTGTCCTGCGATACGACGCTCATGTGTGCGCGCAGGCTCTCCTGCGTGTAGTCGCGGATCGAAACGCCGTCGATGAGGATGTCGCCCGCCGTAACGTCGTAGAAACGCGGAACAAGCTCGCTGAGCGTCGATTTGCCGCCTCCCGACGGTCCCACGAGCGCCACGGTCTCCCCGCGTTTGATGTCGAACGAAATGCCGTCGATCACCTCGCGGCTGCCGTCGTAGGAGAAGTGTATGTCGCGGAATTCGATCTTGTCTTTCAGGCCGTTCAGCTCCAGCGCGCCGGGCTTGTCCTGAATTTCGCTCTGGGCGTCGATGATCGAGAAGATGCGTTCTCCGGCCGCGATGCCCTGATTGATGTTGGCGAACTGGTCGATGAAGGTGCGCACGGGGCGCGTGATCTGCGAGAACATGGCGACGAAGGCGATGAAGCCTTCGGGGCTGAGCGACCCCTTGAATACGAGCGAACCGCCGAATACGAGGATGACGCCCACGGCCGAGATGCCGAGGAATTCGCTCATCGGCGAAGCCAGCTGCTGGCGGCGCGCCATCGAGAGGGTCAGCCGGGCCAGATCGGCGTTCAGGTCGTAGAACTTCTGCTTGATATAATCCACGGCGTTGTAGCTCTTGATGACCTTGATGCCCGAAAGGGACTCGTCGAGCGTCGATACCAGCTCGCCCATGCGCTGCTGGCTCGTGCGGGCCGGGGGGCGCAGGCGTTTGACGATGCTGCCGATGATGAGGGCCACCACGGGCAGAAACAGCACCGAGAAGAGAGCCAGCTCCCACGATATGGCGACCATCATCACCGTATAGCCGATGATGAGGAACGGCTCGCGGAAAGCCACCTGCAGGGTATTGGTGATGCAGAACTGCACCACGCCGACGTCGGAGGTGATTTTCGAAATGATGTCGCCCTTGCGCTGGTCGCTGAAAAAGCCGACGTGCATGTCCACCACCTTCGAGAACATCTCGTTGCGCATGCGCTGCAGCGTGCGGGTGCGCATGTTCTCTACCGTCCACGAACCCAGATAGCGGAACAGGTTGCTCAGCAGGCTCACGAAAATGGTCACTACGGCGAGCATGAGCAGTACGTTTTCGGGGTTGTATTCGTTGAACAGATGCGAGTAGGTGTAGTTGAACAAGGCTGTCAGGTATTCCTGATTGAAGGCCAGCGGGGGAAGTTTCTCCACATATACGAACGTGTAGTCGGCGTCGAACATCGTCTTGAGGATCGGCATGATCAGCAGGAACGTGAGCGAGTTGAACAGCGCGTAGAGCAGCGAGTAGAAGAAATAGGGAATTGCGTACTTCTGGATGGGTCGGGCGAAACCCAAGAGCCTCATGTATATTTTAAGCATTACGGGCGGATTATTTGCAGGTTATGTGATAATCGTGACAAAGATAGGAATAATAATGATAAAATCGGACCCTGCGGGTCAAAAGTGCGAAGTTTAGGAGAAATAAGGGCCGAAAAAGGAAAAGAGGCGGGCGTTGCCGCTCACCTCTCTTCCGGTTCATAACCAGTGTCTTCCGATAAATGCGCCTTGTCGTTGGCGGCGGCCACGGCCAGTTGGTCGCAGCGGTTGTTCTCGACCGTATCGGCATGCCCCTTGACCCATACGAACCGCACGTTGTGGCGCCGGTATATGCGCAGGAAACGCATCCACAGGTCGGGATTCTTCTTGCCGGCGAACCGTTTCTTCTCCCAGCCGAACACCCAGCCTTTCGTCACGGCGTCCACGACGTATTTCGAGTCGGAATAGACCGTGACGTCCGACCCCTCGAACTTGAGCGCTTCGAGCGCCGCGCAGACGGCCGTCAGCTCCATGCGGTTGTTGGTCGTCAGGCGGAATCCCTGCGAAAGCTCCTTGCGGTGACGGCCCGAAAGCAGCACCGCGCCGTAACCGCCCGGTCCGGGATTTCCCAAGGCCGAGCCGTCGGTGTATATGGTGATTTGTGCCACGCCGGATTATTTCAGCGCCGCCAGCTGCTCCCTGATGGCCGCGATTTTCGCTTCTGCGTCCGCCTGCTTGGCGCGCTCGTTCATGACCACCTTTTCGGGCGCCGACTGCACGAAGCGCTCGTTCGAGAGCTTCTTCATGACGCTTGCGAGGAATCCCTCGTAGTAGGCGAGACTCTCCGTCAGTTTCCCGATTTCGGCTTCGACGTCGATCTTGCCCGCCATCGGCACGAAATACTGGGTCGTCTTGACGATGAACGCCGCGGCCGCGGGGTCTTTCTCCGTCACGGTTTCGACGGCCGTCAGGTTGGCCATCTTCCGCATCACGGGAGCGTATTCGGCGGGGTAGTTCTCGTCGGCGATCACCTTGAGCGTCAGCGCTTCCTTCTGCGGCAGGTTCTTCTGGTTGCGTATGTTGCGCACCGAGGAGATCGCCTCCTTGGCCAGCTCGAACCGGGCCAGCAGGCGCTCGTCGGCTTCGACCGGCTGCGGCATGGGGGCCGTGCAGATCGACTCGCCCTCTTTGCGGGGCGCGAGGTCCTGCCAGATCTCCTCCGTCACGAACGGCATGAAGGGGTGCAGCACGCGCATCAATTCGTCGAAGAATCCGCACGTCGCGGCGAACGTCTCCGCATCGACGGGCTGTCCGTAGGCGGGTTTCACCATTTCGAGGTAGAGACCGCTGAAGTCGTCCCAGAAGAGCTTGTAGGCCGTCATGAACGCCTCCGAAATGCGGTACGACCTGAAGTCCTCGTCGATCTGGCGCAGTGCGCGGCCCAGCGTCTGGCGGAACCATTCGACCGCCAGCCGGTTGTTGTCGTCCTGCGCGGCCTTGTCGTCCGCCGACCAGCCGTTCACCAGCCTGTAGGCGTTCCATATCTTGTTGCCGAAGTTGCGGCCCTGCTCGCAGAGCGCTTCGTCGAACATCACGTCGTTGCCGGCCGACGACGAAATCAGCATCGCCATGCGCATGCCGTCGGCGCCGTATTTGGCGATCAGGTCCAGCGGATCGGGCGAGTTGCCCAGCTGCTTGGACATCTTGCGGCCGATCTTGTCGCGGACGATGCCCGTGAAGTATACGTTGCCGAAAGGCTTTTCGCCGCGGTATTCGTAACCCGCCATGATCATGCGGGCCACCCAGAAGAAGATGATGTCGGGACCCGTCACCAGATCGTTGGTGGGGTAGTAGTAGCTTATTTCCTGATTGTCCGGATTGCGGATGCCGTCGAAGACCGAAATCGGCCAGAGCCACGACGAGAACCAAGTGTCCAGCACGTCCTCGTCCTGACGCAGGTCGCTCGGCTGCAGCGAGTCGTCGCCGGTCTTCGCACGTGCCTTCGCGAGCGCCTCTTCGGCCGTCGGGGCCACGACGTACCCGCCCTTGGGCAGGTAGTAGGCCGGAATGCGCTGTCCCCACCACAACTGGCGCGAGATGCACCAATCCTTGATGTTTTCCATCCAGTGACGGTAGGTGTTCTTGTATTTTTCGGGCACGAAGCGGATCGCATCCTCCATGACGGCTTTGGTCGCGGGCCGGGCCAGCTCCTCCATCGAGAGGAACCACTGCATCGAGAGCTTCGGCTCGATGGCCACGCCCGTGCGCTCCGAGTATCCCACGTTGTTGGTGTACTCCTCGGTCTTTTCGAGCAGGCCCGCCGCGGCGAGGTCCTTCTCGATCTGTTTGCGGACGTCGAAACGGTCCATGCCGACGTACATGCCGACCTTGTCGTTGATCGTGCCGTCGTCATTGAAGATGTCGATCGTTTCGAGACCGTATTTCTCGCCCAGCATGTAGTCGTTCACGTCGTGCGCCGGGGTGACCTTCAGCGCGCCCGTGCCGAATTCGATATCGACGTATTCGTCGCGGATCACCGGGATCGAACGGTTCACCAGCGGCACGATGACGCGCGCATCGGCCGGCAGGGAGGCGTAGCGCGGGTCGTTGGGGTTGACGCACAGCGCCGTGTCGCCCAGAATGGTTTCGGGGCGCGTCGTGGCGACGATGATCGCCTTGTCCGTGCCTTCGATCTTGTAGCGCAGGTAGTAGAGTTTGCCGTGCGACTCCTTGAAGACCACCTCTTCGTCCGAAAGCGCCGTTTTCGCCGCGGGGTCCCAGTTCACCATGCGTACGCCGCGGTAAATCCTGCCCTTTTCGAACAGGTCGCAGAAGACTTTGATGACGCTCTCGGTGCGCGGCCCGTCCATCGTGAAGCAGGTCCGCTCCCAGTCGCACGAGGCGCCCAGCTTGCGCAGCTGCTTGAGGATCATGCCGCCGTACTTCTCCTTCCATTCCCAAGCGTATTCGAGGAACTTTTCGCGCGAGAGCGACGATTTTTCGATGCCCTTTTCGTGCAGCATCGCCACGACCTTGGCCTCGGTGGCGATCGACGCGTGGTCCATGCCCGGCACCCAGCAGGCGTTCCTGCCCGACATGCGGGCGCGGCGCACCAGCACGTCCTGCAGCGTGTTGTTGAGCATGTGACCCATGTGGAGCATGCCCGTTACGTTGGGGGGCGGAATTACGATCGTATAGGGTTCGCGCTGATCGGGTTCCGAGTGAAACAAGCGTTTTTCGATCCAGTAGTCGTACCATTTCGACTCGATCTCCTGCGGCGAGTATTTGTCTGCGATTTGCATAGGGATGAAATTGTTTTACTTCGTTATTTGACCTGCAAAGTTATTAACATTCTGTCAAAGATGAAATAAATATGACTAAAAAATCGTTACCTTTGCGACATTATATATTTGTAAGCTATGAGTAAAAAAGATAAATTCGAAACAATCGAAGTCGAAGACGTGAACCTGCTTCCCGATCTGCTCGACGGCAATCACCGCGTGATCCCCATCGTGACGGGCGGTGACGAAGTCGTCGAAGAGGTGGAGGTTCCTGAGATCATTCCGATTCTCACGCTGCGCAGCTCCGTGCTCTTTCCCGGCGCCATCACCCCCATTACGGTGGGCCGCGACAAGAGCATCAGTCTGGTGCGCGCCGTGAATGCCGAAGGCGGTATTCTGGGCGCTGTGCTGCAGCGCGAAAGCGACGTCGAAGACCCCGCGCCGGACGACATGTACAAGGTCGGCACCGCGGCGCGCATCATCAAGATTCTCGAAATGCCCAACGGCAACCTCACGGTGATCCTGAACGGCTTGGAGAAGGTCGAGATCCGCGAATACATCACCACCGAGCCTTACTTCCGGGCCCGTGTCACCGCCCTGCGCGATACCACGCCCGATCTGAAGAGCGTCGAGTTCGAAGCCCTCGTGGACTCGATCCGCGACGTGGCGCTCAATATCATCAACGTCTCGCCGTCGATGCCCAAGGAGGCGGCGTTCGCCATTAAGAACATCGACTCCAAGCGCGGCATCATCAACTTCATCTGCTCGAACATGGAGCTGACGGACGAGGACCGCCAGTCGCTGCTGGAAGCCCCCGGCCTGCTGGCCCGCGCCCGCAAGCTGCTCGAAATACTGATCCGCGAGCAGCAGCTGGCCGAGTTGAAAAACCAGATTCAGGAGCGCGTGAAGCAGGAGATCGACAAGCAGCAGCGCGACTACTACCTCCAGCAGCAGATGCGCACGATTCAGGACGAGCTGGGCGACGGCGCCGACGCCGACATCGAGAAGATGCGCGAGGAGGCCAAGAAGAAGAACTGGCCCAAGGAGGTCGGCGAGACCTTCGAGAAGGAGCTGCAGAAAGTCGAGCGGCTGAACCCCGCCGTAGCCGAGTATTCGGTGCAGATGACCTATTTGCAGCTGCTGCTCGAACTGCCGTGGAACGACACGACCAAGGACAACCTCGACCTCAAGTGCGCCCGTGAACAGCTCGACCGCGACCATTTCGGTCTGGACGAGGTGAAGGAGCGTATTCTGGAGCATCTGGCCGTCATCAAGCTCAAGGGCGACCTCAAGTCGCCGATCCTCTGCCTCTACGGCCCTCCGGGCGTGGGCAAGACCTCGCTGGGCAAGTCGGTGGCGGCGGCGCTGGGCCGCAAGTTCGGCCGCATTTCGCTGGGCGGCCTGCACGACGAGTCCGAGATTCGCGGACACCGCCGCACCTACATCGGCGCCATGCCGGGCCGGATCATCCAGACCATCAAGCGGTGCGGTTCGTCGAACCCCGTGATTATCCTCGACGAGGTGGACAAGGTGACCGTTTCGAACCACGGCGACCCGTCGAGCGCACTGCTCGAAGTGCTCGATCCGGAACAGAACACCACCTTCCACGACAACTATATCGACATGGAGTACGACCTGTCGAAGGTGCTCTTCATTGCCACGGCCAACAACGTGGCCAACATCGCCCCGGCCCTGCGCGACCGTATGGAGATGATCAACATTCCGGGCTATCTGGTCGAGGAGAAGATCCGCATCGCCTTGGACCACCTGCTGCCCAAGCAGCGCGAGGCCCACGGCATCAAGGAGCAGGAACTCGTGATGACGCCCCAAATCGTCGAGGACATCATCTCCGGCTATACCCGCGAGTCGGGCGTTCGTTCGCTCGACAAACTGCTGGCCAAGATCGCCCGCGCCCGCGCCAAGCAGATCGCTTTCGACGAAGTTTTCGCGCCCGAAATCACGGCCAAGGACGTCGAGAAGATTCTCGGCATGCCCAAGTTCCTCCGCGAGGAGTACGAAGTGGGCGGCATGACGGGCGTGGTGACGGGCCTTGCGTGGACCGAGGTCGGCGGCGACATCCTCTACATCGAATCGGTGCTGACTCCCGGCAAGGGCAAAGTCAGCCTGACGGGTAATCTGGGCGAGGTGATGAAGGAGTCGGCGACGATCGCCCACGAGTGGGTGATGGCCCACCACGCGGAGCTGGGAATCGACGCTTCGGCGTTCGAGAAGAACGACATCAATATCCACGTGCCGGAGGGGGCGATTCCGAAAGACGGGCCCTCGGCCGGTATCACGATGGTGACCTCGATCGTCTCGACCTATACCGGGCGCAAGGTGCGGGAGCGTATCGCCATGACGGGCGAAACGACCCTCCGGGGCCGCGTGATGCCCGTGGGCGGCGTCAGGGAGAAGATTCTGGCGGCCAAGCGCGCCGGCATCACCGAACTGATCCTTTCGGAGGAGAACCGCAAGGACATCGCCGAGATCAAACCCGAATACGTCGAAGGGCTGACGTTCCATTACGTGAAGACCAACGACGAAGTGCTGAAACTGGCGCTCGTCTGAAGCGAAGATGCAAGTAAAAGGTGAAAAGTTTTGATTTTCACCTTTTACTTTTTATTTTTATGGCTAAATAACCGAGACGATGAAATTTATCGCAATCATACCGGCGCGTTACGCCTCGACGCGCTTTCCGGGCAAACCGCTGGCGATGCTGGGCGGCAAGCCCGTCATTCGGCGCGTCTACGAGCAGGTGGAGGGCGTGTTGGACGACGCCGTGGTCGCCACCGACGACGAGCGTATCTACGACGCCGTGCTCGCTTTCGGCGGCCGGGCCGAGATGACCTCGCCGGACCACAAAAGCGGCACCGACCGTTGCTGGGAAGCCTATCTCAAACAGGGCAAGACCTACGACGTGGTGGTCAACGTGCAGGGCGACGAACCTTTTGTCCGGGCCTCGCAGCTGGAAGCCGTGAAACGCTGCTTCGACGATCCGGCGACCGACATCGCCACGCTGGTCAGGCCTTTCGCCGCGACGGACGGTCTCGAAGCCCTTGAAAATCCCAACTCTCCGAAAGTGGTGCTCGACGCGCAGTCGCGCGCCCTCTATTTCTCGCGTTCGGTGATCCCCTACCTGCGGGGCGTCGAACGGTCGGAGTGGCTGGCGCGCCATACGTTCTACAAGCATATCGGTCTCTATGCGTTCCGCACGGAGGTCCTGCGCGCGGTTACGGCCCTGCCGCAGTCCGCGCTCGAAAAGGCCGAGTCGCTCGAACAGCTCCGCTGGCTGGAGAACGGCTATAAGATCGGCGTGGGCGTTACCGATGCCGAGACCATCGGCATCGACACGCCCGAAGATCTGGAGAAGGCCGAAGCCTTCCTGATCAGGCATGGAAAATGAAAAGTCGGGAGTCGAAGCCCGGCTGCTTGGCGGGCGGCGGCTTCCCCGGCCTTTGTTCTTAACTCATAATCGAATCTTATGAAGATCAAATTTATCGCCGGACCGTGCGTCATCGAGTCTGCCGAACTGCTTGACACCGTGGCGCAGCGTCTTGTGGCGATCAACGAAAGACTCGGCGCGGACATCATCTTCAAGGCGTCGTTCGACAAGGCCAACCGCACCTCGATCTCGTCGTTCCGCGGCCCCGGACTCGAAAAGGGGCTTCGGATGCTCGCCGACGTGCGTGCGAAGTGGGGGCTGAAGCTGCTGACCGACATCCATGAATCGTGGCAGGCCGCGCCCGTGGGCGAAGTGGTCGACGTGATCCAGATTCCCGCGTTCCTCTGCCGCCAGACCGACCTGCTGGTCGCTGCCGCGAAGACGGGCAGGACGGTGAATATCAAGAAGGCGCAGTTCCTGTCGGGCGCCGACATGCTCTATCCCTACGAAAAGGCCCGCGATGCGGGCGCTTCGGAGATATGGCTCACCGAGCGCGGCAATATTTACGGCTACAACAACCTCGTCGTCGATTTCCGCAATATTGCGGACATGCTGCGCATCGCTCCGACTGTGGTGATGGACTGCACCCATTCGGTGCAGCGTCCCGGCGCCGCAGGCGGCAAGACGGGTGGCAACCGCGAATTCGTACCCGCCATGGCGCAGGCCGCCAAAGCCTTCGGCGCCAACGGCTTCTTCTTCGAAGTGCATCCCGACCCGGACCATGCCAAGAGCGACGGCCCGAACATGCTGCAGCTCGACGAACTGGAAAACCTCATTAAAACTCTGCTATAATGACCGATACCACGAAAGCCCAGATTCTCGATCTGGCCCGCAAGGCGATCAACACCGAACTGCTGGCGCTCAAGCGCATGAAGGAGACGTTGGGCGATAACTTCGCCGACGCCGTCGAAATGATCCTTTCGGGTCAGGGCAAATGTATCGTTACGGGCATGGGCAAGTCGGGGCTGGTGGGGCGCAAGATCGCCGCGACGCTCGCCTCGACCGGTACGCCCAGCTTCTTCCTGCATCCCGGCGAAGCCTTTCACGGCGATCTGGGCATGATCTCGAAAGAGGATGTCGTGCTGGCGCTCTCCTATTCGGGCGAGACCGACGAAATCCTGAAAATCGTGCCTTTCATCCACTCCAACGGCAACAAGCTGATCTCGATGACCGGCAATCCCGAATCCGCGCTGGCCAAGAACTCCGACGTGCACCTCGACGTGAGCGTCGAAGAGGAAGCCTGCATCCTGCACCTCGCGCCGACGACCTCGACCACGGCGCAGATCGCCATGGGCGACGCGCTGGCCGTGTCGCT
>OJPM01001573.1_pt1 | contig 11171 bp, 10 predicted proteins | sample 1598471 | NCBI WGS metagenome assembly OJPM01 (sample SAMN03922484, study PRJEB24848) | human gut metagenome | isolation source: stool sample | host: Homo sapiens | place: Germany | collected 2011-05 | reverse complement strand
TCTATTCGTCGGCAGCGTCAGATGTGTATAAGAGACAGAGCAAGGACAGAAAGAGGGAAATTTTACACACAAAAACGGATGTTGTGTAGTGAAATTCCCGGTTTTTTTATTCCCTTCGTGAAAAGAGCCCGAATTCCTCGGGCTCTTTCTTATGAAGGAAGGATATTGTACTTATTTTTTCGTCGCCGCGATACGCTGGCGCACAGATTCAAAAAGGCAGATCCCTGAAGCGACCGACACGTTCAAGCTTTCGACTGCACCCAGCATCGGAATCGCCGCCAAATCGTCGCAGCGCTTGCGCGTTAGCTGACGAAGACCATCCCCCTCAGCGCCCAGAACCCAAGCAAAGGCGCCCGTCTGGTTAAAGTCATAAATACTCTTAGTGGTTTCGCCCGCGGTACCGATCACCACCACGCCCGCATCACGCAGCTCCACAATCGAAGCGGCCAAGTTCGTGACCGTCACAACGGGTACAGACTCAGCAGCGCCAGCAGCGGACTTCAGTGCCGCAGGGCTCAAATGAGCACTACGATCCTTCGGGCAAATTACCGCTTGCACACCAGCAGCATCCGCCACGCGCAAGCAGGCTCCAAAGTTACGCGGGTCCGTGACGCCATCCAAAATCAAAAGCAGCGTCTTCGGAGTAATCTGATCGAGCAATTCATCAAAAGTAAGCGAGGCTTCCACTTCTTCGGCCATCGCCACAATCCCCTGATGGGGAATATCGGGTGCCATCCCATCTAAGCGCGAGGCATCGGCATTCATCACTTTGACGCCCGCGGCGATCAACTTTTCACGCATATCGCGCATACGTTTGTCGCGACGCGTCGGATCAATATAAACACAATCAATTGTGGCGGGGTTCAACTGCAAGCGAGCCCCAACGGCATGAAAGCCAGCCAAAACCATTTTCTTCACAGGTCTATTCTCACTAGAAATCTTCTCTTCGCCATCTCAGAGAGGAAGAGAAAAAATTGCCTTTCCGTTTTTCAGAAACGAAGGCATTGTACAAAGAAAACGCCTTCGGTCATCAGAAAATCTATTCACTATTTATGGGCCTAGAGGTTCGAGCCCTCTTCCAGGGCACCACACTTATCTTCTTTTGCGCTTAAAGCTGCGGCCGTACTCTTTTTCCATCTGCTCGAGCGCTCGTTCCCAATTTTTGTGCTCAAGCTGGCGGCATTGCATAAATGTAATGTGGCGGGACTCAAGTTCCACATCAGGGCGCTCAACCTTCACGCGATCGCCCACTTGGTAAGAGAGCATCTCATCGTAGGAGTAAAAGAGTTGACGAGAAGCGTCAAAGTCAAAGTAGCCCCAACCCAAGTTGGAGACATGCACAAAGCCTTCAACCATGAGTTCATCCACCTGCACGAAAATCCCCGCAGGAATCACCCCAGTGATCACAGCCGTGAAACTGCGCTTAGGATTACTCTTTGTGAGACGCAAGAAGTAGTCACACTTCAAAAAGCTCATCACATCGCGCGTGACCATATCTGCACGGCGTTCCGTCGCCGAGCACATCGTGCCTAAGCGCTCCCACACCGCATGATCTTTATTTGCCGCGGGCTTTGCCTTCTTACTCACATTCTGCGCGCCTTGTGCTTCTCGCTGCTTACGAAGATCCTGCCCGATATGGCTTTCATCAAGCAACTCAGTGGGATCAATCACAATCTCAGGCACATAGCGTCGACGAGACAAAATCCCCTTGATCGTACGGTGTAGTAGCAAGTCGGGGTAACGGCGAATGGGCGAGGTGAAGTGGGCGTACGCTTCAAACTGCAAACCAAAGTGGCCCACATTGTCTGGGGAGTAGCAAGCACGCACCATGCTACGCAAAATCTGTGTCTGCAATAAGGGCTTATCCTTCGTGTTGTTGATCGCCTCGCAAAGGCTCTCTGGCGAATCATCCACTTTGCCCACTTTAAAGGTGGTCAAAAGACTGTTGAGAGCATCAATCTTGTCTGCGCTCGGCTTATCGTGCACGCGGAAAAGAGTTTCACGCTTAGACTTCAAAACGAATTCCGCCGCGCAAACGTTCGCAATCAACATACATTCTTCAATCAATCGATTGGCATCGTTGATACGGCGTTCTTCAAACCCAGTAATGTGCCCTTGATCGTCCAAAATCGCCTTCGTCTCTGTGGTATCAAAGTCAAGCGCGTGACGTGCAGCACGCAAGACTAAACGCGCCTTAGAGAGTGCGTAGAGGCACTCAATATCGTCAAGTCGATCACCTAGCTTCGCCCGAGCTGCCTTCTCGCCCTGAAGTGCGTCCCACACGAGCGTGTAAGTCAAGCGCGCATGCGAGTGAATAACCGCGGGGTAGAACTGGTAAGCAGTGACTTCCCCTTGAGCGTTCAGTACAGCATCGCAAACCATCGTGAGGCGGTCCACTTCTGGATTGAGTGAGCAAAGGCCGTTACTCAACGCTTCTGGCAACATCGGTACCACTGTGGCAGGGAAGTAGACACTCGTTCCACGCTTTTGCGCTTCCGCGTCGAGTGCGGAGCCTGGCTTCACATAGTGACTCACGTCAGCGATGGCAACCAGTAAACGCCAGCCATCGCCCTCGCGGGTAGCATAAACCGCATCGTCAAAGTCTCTGGCATCCTCTCCGTCAATCGTCACGAAGGGAATGTCGCGCAAATCGACGCGCTTTTTCAAACTCTTCGCATCGACCTCTTCACCCAAGCTCTCCGCTTCATTTAGGGTTGCCTCTGGGAATTCCACAGGAAGGTTATATTCCGCTTGCGCAATCGCCATTTCGCCTAGCGGGTCAAAGCGTTCCCCCACCATACGAACAAAACGCGTCAAAAAGGGGGCTTGCTGAGCGTTGGGTTTATTGAGTTCAACCTCAAAAGCCTTTCCACGCAATTTGTTTGCCGTCATCCCATCGCGCAACAGCAACTTCATCGGGGTTGGCGTAAAAGGGGAAATCGGAAGAACCTCTACCTCTCCAGGCGTACGCTTGGAGCTCGACACCAACTGGCAGACCCAACGGGTTTGACGTGAAAGGAGTTCTTTGCAATAAAAGCCAATCGAAAGGCGGCGAATAATGACTTTGTCGCCAGGGAGCCACGAAGCGGCGGGATACTTACCGTATTCCCCGAAATAGCCAAACTCTTCACTACCCCAGGCTCGATTATTTTTGTCCACTAAGGTGTAGTTTTCTCTCTGTCGTGCACCACGCACGACCATTTCCATATCTTCGCTCTTGCCGCCTAAAAAGTAGCGTTTATCAGCGGACATGGGCCAGGCGCCATTAATCATCTCTAGAACAACACAATTGGCTTTGCCTGCGCTCGTTGTAAATTTTTTCAGTCTTTGCTTAAGGTGTTGCGGTGACAGGTCAAAAGGCGACTCTCTCAACAACTCCAGCGTTTTTTCGATGAGTTTTGGATCGGGAGTGTGTTGAACGTCCTTGGTGGTTTTCATCTTTGTCTTTTTATCCATATTTAGTCAAAAGCTCCAACGCTTTAGCACGTCGAGTAATATCACGCTCGCGCCCAAGGTGGGGTTAAATTATTGTTTTATCAGCAATTTTAACGCACAAACCGGTGTCTCCTCATCTTTTTGTCCGTTTATCGTTGATGTCAGAGGTTAGTATAAAGATCAATAGGTGATACTTCAACCGAGTTTGCTGTTTTCTTAGTTTTTATCGCTATTAGCGCGATATTTCCCGAAAAAATATCCGTTTTCTTTGTGCCTTGACAAGCACCAAAATTTTCTGCATAATTCGAGATCTGTGCCCGGATGGCGAAATTGGTAGACGCATCAGCTTCAGGTGCTGACGCCTTAACGGGCGTGGAGGTTCGAGTCCTCTTCCGGGCACCAAAAGTCCTCTATTTTCAATAATTACAGAGAATTGATTTTTTAGGTGGGCTTTAAAGTGGGCTTATAAAAAATCGAAGCTTATTAGACATCGAGCCCAATATTTTTCTATTTTAATTTCCCTTCACTATTTCCTCAAGGGCTTTTGTGACCGCCACCTTCTCCTCTTCAGTGACCACCAACTTATCTAGTATCTTCTCCACTGCTCTGACCTTCAATGTCGCTGTGTAGGCACAGTAGGCAAGGTAGCCCAGCCCTAGCGCAATTGGGCCTAGCCCAAAAAGTAGCAAAGTTATTGCCATTTCTCTATCCTTATCAATGAGTCGTGTTCTGCTCCATGCTTGAGTAGAAGTCTTTCACCCTCTGCAACCAACCCTGCACCTTCTGTGAGTAGGCTCGAGCATCGGGCAAGTGCTTCTCGGTCAGCGCTTGCGGGACTGGCTTTAATTCGGGCTTGTAGTCTGGAGTTCGCGTTGCGCAACCGTTCAACGTCAGCGCCACGAGCGCGAGCAAGATCAGTTGTGCGGTTAAGCTCGTCACGCAATAGATTAGTCGCTTCAATAAGCTTTGCATCGTGTTCTTTCCTCTCTTGTTGTTGCGCCTCTAGGACGGCGATCTCTTTGGCTTGGATCATCTTCTCGTAGTGTTCCGAGGTGTACGCGAAACCTAGCCAAAGCCCACACCCGAAAATCACCGCCAACGTTCCGAGTGCGATGAGATGGTACTTTAGTGGCAGCATGGCTTGACCTCACCGTCGAACACAGCGCGCTCTTTCTCTCGTCGCTTCATGAGCCCTTTGTTCGGTTGCTGCTTCACATAGATCCAATGGGAGAATTGCTCACTGGCGTGCTTGATACGCCCTGCATTAAGCTCACGCAATAGCGTCGACGTGCGGAAATTCCCCATGCCAATGTTGTAGACCAGCGAGAGCAGGGCGACGAATTGCCCTTCGGTCACATCGACGTGGATGACGCTAGCAAGCGCCTTCTGTAGCGTGGAGAGCTCGGACATGAGTAGCCTAAGCGCATCCTCTTTGGTGATGGTCTGACCGTCCACCACGCCCCGTGTGTGACCGTATCCAATGGTGCGCACGCCCGCTTGACATCGATACACGGTAGGGCTAAAGCCTTCGAACTTCGCAACAAGTCTCCCCGCTTTCGCAAGGGCGTCGTCGTCCCAATCGTTGAATGGTCTCTTTACCATGGTTGCTCGTCCTTCTTGTTGATCTCGTCTAGCGTTTTCTTATCGAGACCTAAGCGCATAGCGAAGTAGATTTCAAAAATGCGCATCGCTCTTGTTCCTGCCCACCCTGCGGCGCCGCACAACGCACCAGAGAGTTCAGGTGGGATGCCCATGTAGTGGATGATATGGTAAGCGATAATGCCCGCCACGGCGCTCGTGCCGAGGTGAAGAATGAATTCAGTCCATTTGAATTTCTCGCCCTCCTTGCGCTTTAAGAGATAAGAGAACGCGCCACACACTGTGGCAAAACTTGCGCTCACAAAGACGTTGCGCGCCTCTTCGATTTGATCAGGGTTTAACATAAAAAATCCTTTCTTTAGTTTGAGCCACCTTTCAACTTAATTGTCCCCCAGTAGTTGCGCGGTACTCGTCGCAAAGAAAAAGCCCCGCAGGTGCGGGGCAGTTGTGTCGGGTTATTTATAAGGGACGGTGCCGATGTAGCAGTGGATTATTTCGCCGTGGGTGAGTGGAAAGGGCGTAGGGGCGTTTTCGTTATCCCACGAGATCCTTCCCCCACTACCGCGTGGTTTTACTTTTAAAAGTGTTTGTGAGTTATTTTCTGCGCAGAAAAACCAAAGATCTTTATTTATTCGTGCATCTGTCGAAGTAGAAGCTAGGACGAACCTCTTATTAGCTAAGGCGAGCCATGCATGGATTTTTATAGGTGGGATACTAATATTTGTTGGGTAGAAAGTAACCTGTCCATCCTTAGGTGGGGGTGAAGGTGTTGGAGTTACGTACCACCAACCATTCGCGAAGCGCCCACCCTTTGTGACTGTATATTCATAAAGTCGCTTTGACCCTAAAGCCCCGTTAAGCATCATGCCTTGATTAAGCATTTCCTTCTCCTCGAAACTCTGGCGGTAACTGAGTACGCTCTTTTTCAGACAAGTACGCGTGGTAGCAGTGCTCTTTTTGCCAGAAGAAAAGGTGGTCAATCAGCCACCGCCAAACGTTAGTTTTCCCACGTGCATGCATGCGCCATGCATGAGAAGAGAGAGATTCATCAGCATAACCACCAACTAAAGTATTCGCTAACTGATCAATTGCCAGAAGCACTTGAATCGCATCAGGATGCTTCATTGTCAGAATCCTCATAAGGCTTCGTCCACAGCTCACCCTGTGCAAGCATTGCTTTAGAAAGGGCTTCTTCGAGTTGCTTCTTTCTTACCTCAAACACAGTGTTATCAGCTAAGACCCAAGCCGTTTTGTCCATGTTGTTGAGTTCGGCAACCTTGAGAGCACGAGCCATACGCTCTTGAGCAACTTCGTCCCCATCAAACTTCATACCATCCACCTCAACGATGATGGCGTTCACCGCACGAGAGCGGGCAAGCTTTCGCACGGACAAGCGTTCTTCTTCGCTCAACTCAGGGTCAGGCAAGTTGACAATTTCCACACCAAGAAGAGTGCAGATTTCTTGCTCATTCTCTTCCGTGAGGTAGGGAAAACTTACATTAGGAAGAGCATCACGTAGCGCCCACTCGGAGGAATAATCTTTGGTGTTAAATCGGTAGATTTTCATGTGGTTATCCTTGTGTATTAACGAAGGCTGAGGTATACGTCCAACCTCGAGAGAATCGAGCCACCACAATTAAGGCCATACTCGGATTGCCGTAAGTGGGTGGGGTTCCTCCAGACCAAGTGCAGTTCTGCCATGTGATTGTGGCATTTCCCGTTGTCCAGAAATGGATTACTTTGGTTCCAATCGGACCCTCCTCAGGCTTAGTAAATTGAACGGTTACATTCCCCGTGATATTCACTGACAAATCATCGGGAGAATTGATATCAATTGTTAGAGTGCCCCCGTTTTGAGCTCTGTGTTCCTGCCGAGAGTACCCCTTGAGTACACCGCGATCCCCTTCTTTTCGTACATAGTTATTCAAGTCCGAGCTATTGGCCTTAGAGTTAAGCGCCGACTTGTCCGCCTTATTATTAAGATCGCGACGTACCTCATTAACGTCCCCTTTAGACGCTAAAGAACTAAGCTGTTCCTTCTTCGCATAAGGCTGAAGTGTTGTGGTAAGCGAGGAACTCGTTACGTAACTACCAAGCTTCTTGTCCACATCTGCTGTCTTGGCATAATCACCAAGCGAGGTCTTAATCGCAGAATCCTCAGCTTTGAGCGTTGCAAGAGCCGTATTGAACTTCGCATGGTCAGCGTCATTCGCCACTTTGTCAGCTTTAGTAGCTAAATCAGTTTTAGTGGCATACGTAGTACTAGCATTAGCCTTAGAGAGATAGGTATTGCTGATTTCTGTCTTCGTAGGAAGTGCAGCAATACCAGCTTCAAGTTCTGCATCCTTTCTACCTAATGCATCAATGTTGCCTGTTAGAGACGATATGCTTTCCTGATCTGCTTTAGTAGACAACTCAGTTTTAGTAGCATAGGTATTAGAGACTTCTGTCTTAGCAGCATTAATAGCTTCAGTCAGTTTCTTTTCTCTAATCACGTCAGCTGGAAGAGTAAGCTTCAAGGATTTTTTCTGTTCTTCAGTGAGGTCTTCAAAGCGCAAGGGATCGCCCTTCTCACCTCGTTCGCCACGCTCGCCTCGTTCACCACGAGGACCACGTAAGGCTTCGAGTTGTTCGGATGTGAACATGTCGTAAGTAAACGGTGCGCCTGTGTCTCCCTTGACTCCACGAGGACCTGCTACCCCTCGTTCGCCATCTTCGCCCTTTTCACCACGCTCACCTTGCTCTCCGCGAGGACCACGAGAACCTCTAAGAGCTTCTAATTGTTCACTTGTGAAATCAGAGTAAGTAAAAGGATCCCCCTTATCTCCTTTTGATCCTTTTAATCCTTCTAATTGAGCAGGAGTAAATTGGTCATACGTGAATGGATCTCCCTTATCCCCCTTCAAACCTCGAGGAATATTGAAGTGCCAATCATAAGAATTACCAGTTAAGTTAACCGTGGCACTTCCCTGGGAACCAGGAGCAAGAGTAGTAACACTAACAGACGGGGAAGAGAGACCAGTTAATCGTTCATTAATGATTCTAACTTCACCAGCTACAGCACCCTTCATTGCCTGCGTAGCTACTTCACTTGCCGCCATACGCCCCGCCACTTCCTCCATCTTCCGTTGGAGGGATCGCTCGCTCTCTTGTAACTTCAGCTCCGCCGAGTCTAGACGGGGGATGAGTGCGTTAACGCGCTCTTGCGTTTCCCGCGCTGAAGTCTCACTCGCCTTAGCCTTACCAGCGGACGCTTGCGCAAGTCCTGCCTGTGTCGCTGCGTCACGCGCGCTTTGCTGAGCGCTATCGCGCGCGGCTTGTGCCACGGTCGCCTGACGGGTGGCTTCCGCGCTTGCGCCCTGCGCGGTCTGGCTAGCCGAGACCGCCGTATCGCGCGCGCTGAAGAGCTCGGCTGTGAACTGCTCGCTCGTCAATGTCGAGGTGGCTGGCGCTTTGACGGATCGATTCGCTATCTCACGGAGCTGTTGAATCTGCGCGGTTGCTTTATCGAAGGCGTCATTAATCACCGTGGGAAAGAACCCGCCACGGTTAGTGAGTACCATAGTCTGAAGGTAGTCCACGCCCGATAGAATCGCCAAAGACGAACCTTTGGCAAGAGGCGTGGTGAGGTGTACCACGCCACCCGCAGAAGAGTCCTGATCGCCGTTAAGCTCAACGTCGAAGTCACTACCGCTTAGCGTGCGCTCAGTCTCCCCACTGTCCGCGGAGAGACGCACGACGATATCGTCCTTCTCGAACACCTTGAAGTTGAACGGAAAATCGCGTTGGACGCCGTCCCCTTTGTACGGCCCTGCGCGTCGCTGTTCTGTGTTAATAGCCATTAAAGCCTCCCTAGTATCGTGTCCTCATTATGCGTGAGCATTCCTGAGATACTCATCACTTGCGATTGATGCCCAAGAGTGCGGCGCGTGCGCCTTCCACTGGGCTATCGATCTCGCCCTCTAAGTAAGCGTCTGTTGCCTCCACTGCGCGGTTGATCTGCGCCGATGGCAAGCCAAAAAGCGTACCGCCCAAGTTCACCGTCGACTTCAGCATCGCCTTATCAAGTTCGAGCTTACTGGCCGCAGCACCGAAGTTAATCGCATCGCTGATCAAGCGCGCACCACTTGGACCTGTCCACTTCCACACTGGCTCGCCCTTGACAAGGTTGGCTGCCGCAGAGGCAACCTCACGCCCAACCATGATCGTACCGAGGTTAAAGCTCACCACTTCACCTGCGGCCGAGCGAAGCATGGCAACGGCTTTCTCACCGTCAGTGCGTTGATCATCGTCACCGTCATCGTCACCACCCGCGGGTAGTGCTGCGCGAAGCATGCTTTCCACAATCGGCATCACCGTGGAGACAATGAGGATCTGCGCCATGGCTTTGGCGCGGTTCTTCTCGCCTAAGTACGCCACCGCATTAAGGTTGAGCGCTGTGTTCATGAAGGAGTAGTAGACCGTGAAGAGCTTCGTCACCTCACCACCACGCTCGACCTGCGAGAGGTCTTTCACTTCACCGCCACCCTGCGTGTCAATCACCGTTTGGTCAGCGAGTTCAATCGCGGTCTTGTCGTCGAACCCTTCGCGAATCGCCTTGGCATAAGCCGCATGCCACGTGATCGTGTCCACGATCTGCTGAACGCGAAGCATCAACCAGTAGGCCGCATTGCGGAAGTTATCGAGCGCAACGTTACGCTGTTGCAGTCGGTTATTCGCTTCGTTCAACTCACGGAATCGCGTGAGCGAGCGATTACGCATAAAGAGTGATGCTTCGTTCGCCTGACGTGTAGCGCCCACAGGGTTGGAGAGATAAATGCCAATCCCCGTCCCAATGGCTGGCCCTAAGCGCGCCACCGAGATGCCTAAGCCCGTGATCTGCGCGATAGCGCTCACCACGTTAAAGCCCAAGCCCGCCACGCCTGCGCCTTGGCGCAAGCGCGAGCTCCAACCTTCACCCGCGATGCGAGAGCGCTTATCGCCCACGGCTACATCGCGCAACCAGTTGTTGAAGAGTCGGATCACATCGGGCGAGTAGTACTCACGGATCGTGTCGCCAAGCCCGCTCTTCAAGAGTCGGCTTGCATCGATCACAAACTCGCGCCACGTCAAGTCATGCACCTCATCGTTCAACGCATCGAAGAGTGCGCTCATACGAAGTGTGAGCGGGCGCTTGACCTTAGCCGCACGAGCCTTCATGTGGGAGCGGTCGGTGCGCATTGCCTGGACAGCTGCGCGCATCATTACCTCAGCACTCTTCGTGTCGTCATACGCTTCAGAGAGTGAGCTTGCATCCGCGTCGTACACAGCAGGGTAGTAGCCACCAGAGACGGTGATCTCTTTACCCTCAGCTGTGCGCATTTGGAAGGGCTCGTACTGAATCCACTCAGGCGCGCGACCATAGATACGGCGCTCTAGCGCTTCAAGCTCTGGGCGCAACATCTCGAAAGTCTTCCAGATATTCTCGACGCATCGCCACTCGGTCTCGGTCATGCCTTCGAGAATCCCGCGGATCACCGAGTCAGTCGTCTCGAACCCATCAATCAAGCGTTGGCGGTTGCCTGCGTTACCGTAGTTCAACGCCATCGAAAGGCGCTCAGCGCGCGTGATGGGGCGATAGCCTTGGCGAACAGGTAAGCGCGCCACCACTTCGTTCATCTTGAAGCGAGAGATAACGGGCTCGAGGATCTCCACCATACGCACAGTGAGGTTCTTGCGGTACTCTGCTTCTTTATTCGCACACTCGTTAGCGCGACGAGAGAAGAGCGTCCACATGATCCCCCCATCCTTGTTGCCGTCCATAATGCGGCACCACGAAGCGATTTTGATGTGGTTGCGCATGAAGCCGATAAACTTCTGCGCCAACGTCTTCTGGTCGCTGTCGTGGTAGACCTTAGCCTCACGCCCCATGTCCTTGGCGCTCTCTTGGATCTGAGCGCGCGCTTCGCGCACAGCGTCAGCCGTGCGCACTCGCACCCCGTTCATGAGTACCGTCTGCTTATTGCGCCCTGCGCTCTGGAGCGTCATGAGGGCGTCGGTGAGCTCTAAGAACTGCTCATAGGTGAGTGTTTGGTATGGTGCGCCTTGACCGCCACGGAGAAGCCATTGCGGGAAGTCGAACACGTAGCCCTCTTCTT
>OJPM01001571.1_pt1 | contig 11176 bp, 8 predicted proteins | sample 1598471 | NCBI WGS metagenome assembly OJPM01 (sample SAMN03922484, study PRJEB24848) | human gut metagenome | isolation source: stool sample | host: Homo sapiens | place: Germany | collected 2011-05 | reverse complement strand
TCCCTTCGCCAGCTTCCGCAAACAGCGCTCTCAGTCGGTGACGCTGTATTCCTGTCGTTTCCCTTGGCAAGAGTCTCTTTCATAGCATTTACAAAATAGTTTTTCAACTTAGATTTATAATATTCGCACAAATCAAATCTGTCAAGCGTTTTTTATTGTAACAGTTCAGCCATGGACATATCCGAGCGCAAAAATCATGCTTGCATGATTTTTCGAACGAATATGTTCATGAGATGAGCGCCGGTTTATAAACAAAGGTAGTCACGAAGTGACGGAAAGCGTGTCAATGCGACTTTGCGAATGGCGCGGGCTGAACGGAAGATTAGTTGCTGCAACTTTAATCACACGCACTCTTGAACTGATTCCAGATCTCCGCATGCAGATCCTCTGCCTCCTGGGAGATATTCTGCACGATCTCGCCCTCCGCTGCATCTTCCGGCAATACGATCATTTTCTTCATGTCGTCGGAAATATACTCTTCCGCAGCTTTGTTGGTGCAGTAGTAGCCGATATACTCATAGCATTTCGCCGCATTCTCAGGATCGTTGATATAGTCCAAAAATGCATAAGCCGCATCTGCATTGGGTGCCTGGGAAGGTATAAATCCGGCCATGATGCCGAAGCCCAGTCCCTCCTTGGGATATACCACTTCCAGATCCGGTCTCGCCTGCAGTGCCGCAGATACCTGGGAAGTATACAGGAACGCTGCTGCCACCTCGCCGCTGATCAGATAATCCTGCGTATTATTGTCATTGATCACACGGATATTGGGAGCCAGACTCAGAAGCTTCTCTCCTGCTGCCCGGATCACATCCAGATCCTCGGTGTTGAAGGATTCTCCCATGGTCTTTAAGGTGATGCCGTCGATAACACGATAGTTTGCCGTCAGTGCCACGTTATTTTCCAGTGCCGGATTCCACAGATCCTCATAGCCTGTGATCTTCACATCCGTCAGTCCCGGATCGTATACGATCAGAGGAATGCCCGCTCCGTAGGGCACGGTATATTCGTTCTTCGGGTCATAGAACTGAGACATAAATACTGGATTCAGGTTATCATAAGTACTGATCCTGGAAGTATCCAGCTTCTGAGCCAGGCCCTCCTGAATGGCCAGCTCAATGATATAGTCATCCGCAATGACCAGATCGTAATCACCGCCCTTGGTTTCTTCCAGCTTCGCCAGCATATCCTCATCATAGTCAAAATTAGAATAATTGATACGGATACCGGTCTCTTTTTCAAAACCATCTAAAATCTCCTGGGGGAACATACCGTCCCAGGTATAGAGATTCAGTTCTCCCTTATCTTCTTTACCGCCTGCTCCACAGCCGGTAAACAACGTTGCCAGCATGGTCACTGCCAACAGCATTGCCAGCTTTTTCTTCATAATCTCCTCCTTTGATACAGTTCTCCTGCATCATCTGCTATACATTTTTATGTTGTTACTTATCCGCAATTGTATTTGCGGAATCGTTCTTTCCTCATTTTCCCCCGGCAGCTTTCTCTACAGCTGTCTGCGACTTACGTCCCAGCACATACGCCCCCGCCAGACACAACAATATCACAAACAGCATGACCGTGGCAAGTGCATTGATCTCCGGTGTCACACCGGTCTTTAATTTCGTGTAGATCTTCACCGGCAGGGTATTGACCTTCGGTCCAGTGACAAAAATACTGATCACCACATCGTCGAAGGACATGGCAAATGCAAGCAGCACTCCCGACAGGATCGCCGGAAGAATCTGTGGCAGGATCACATCCCTAAATACCTGCCACTTCGTAGCTCCCAGATCCAGCGCCGCCTCTTCCAGAGACCGGTCCATTCCCACCAGTCTCGCCCGTACCATAGTGAACACATAGGGCACACAGAACGTGGTATGGGCGATCACCAGCGTGACCATACCAAAGGGCAGTCCCATCAGGGAAAATACGGACAAAAATACCATGCCCAGAATGATCTCCGGGATCATGATGGGGAGTGTGGACACATAGGCCACGGCATCGTCCAGTTTCCGTTTTCTGCGGCTCATCCCCAGTGCTCCCGAAGTGCCGATCAACACCGCAAAGGCACAGCTAAGTACCGCAAGGATCAGGCTGTTAATCAGTGCTTCCCCCAGATCTCTGTCCCGGAACAACTCCCGGTACCATTTCAGGGAAAATCCCTCCCACACAGAGGTCAGTTTGGAAGCATTGAAGGAATACACCACCGTCAGCAGGATCGGAATATAGGTCAGCACTGTGATCACCGCCACATATACAAAGGGCCATTTTTTCTTTTTCATACGCTACATCATCCCTTCCAGCTGTGAGGTTCCGGTGATCTTGCGGTACAGGCGGATCATCACGGAAGTCAGTATCATCAACACCGCAGACAGCGCCGCCGCAAAAGGCTGGTTCCGCCCCTTGGTGATCTGTTCCTGAATCACACTGCCCACCAGCACGATCTTATTGCCGCCCAGGATATCCGCTATGAAAAACAGTCCCATGGACGGAATAAAGGACAGCACCACGCCGGACAAAAGTCCCGGCAGCGTCAGCCGGAAGCTGACGGTCCAGAAGGCTTTCCACGCCGAGGCTCCCAGATCTCTGGAGGCTTCCACCAGAGAGGCATCCAGCTTCTCCGCACTGGAATACACCGCCAGGATCATAAAAGGCAGTAGCGAATAAACCATTCCCACTACCACTGCCGGATAAGTGTAAAGCAGCTTTAACGGCTGCTTCGTCAGGTGCAGCCCCATCAGGATCTTATCCAGTACACCATTGCTGCGAAAGACAATAATCCAGCCGTACAGGCGGATCAGCGCACTGGTCCAGAAAGGGATCATAATGAGCAACAGCATCCTGCGCTTCCAGACAGCGTTCATTTTTGCCATGAAATAGCCGTACGGATATCCGATCAGCGCCACGAAAAAGGTGGCGGTAAATGCCAGCTTCAGAGACTGCCAGAAAGTATCCAGATACAGCGGTTCCAATATTCTTTTGTAATTGTCCAGCGTGAACGTAAAGTCCACACCCCAGACCTGTGCTCTCTGTAAAAAGCTTAACAGAAACAGATACAGGATCGGCAGTGCCACAAACAGAATCGTGAACACATACATAGGGATCATCAGTCCGACATTCCCGCTTCTCCTGCGTCTGTTACTTGTGATTTTCGTCTTTGTCATTATCTATTACCTTTACTGCGTCTTTCGCATCCCAGCCGATCTTCACCTGCTGTCCCGGCTGTAAGTCATTGTCGATTCCATAGCGGCTGGCGGTCAGAGTCTGTCCGTCCGGCAGGCCAAACAGAATGCGCAGCTGCCCTCCGGCAAAGCTTTTTTCCACCACGACAGCCTCCTGTGTGCAGACTGCCTCCCCGTTCATCAGAATGTTTTCCGAGCGGATGGCAAAAGTCTCCCCATTTTTATGCAGAATATTCGCATTTCCCACAAAATCCGCCACATAGCTGGTCTGCGGCTGATAGTACACCTCATTGGGCGTCCCCAGCTGTTCCAGGATGCCTTCGTGCATGACACCGATGCGGTCCGACATATTGATGGCTTCTTCCTGATCGTGAGTGATGTAAATAAACGTGATCCCCAGCTGCTTCTGCAGACGTTTCAGTTCCAGCTGCATCTGCCTGCGCAGCTTCAGATCCAGTGCTCCCAGCGGTTCATCTAACAGCAATACTTTCGGCTCATTGATTACCGCTCTGGCAATGGCAATACGCTGCTTCTGTCCACCGGACAGCTGATCCGGCATCCGTTTTCCATACCCTTCCAGCTGTACCAGACGAAGGGCCTGCTCCACTCTCTCTGCAATCTCTGCCTTGGGAACTTTTCGGATCTTCAATCCATATCCTACGTTGTCCGACACATTCATATGCGGAAACAGGGCATAATTCTGGAACACCGTATTGACATCCCGTTTGTTCGGCTCACGGTTCGTAATGTCCTGTCCTTCCAGGATCACCTGTCCGGCATCCGGCAGTTCCAGCCCCGCAATAATACGCAGCGTCGTGGTCTTGCCGCAGCCAGAAGCTCCCAACAGGGTAATAAATTCTCCCTGTGCCACCTCCAGATCGATGCCTTTTAATACTTCTGTATTGTCAAATGATTTCCGGATCTGCCGAAGTTGTAATATACTTTCGCCCATGCACCGGCTCCTTTCCTCATTTTCGTATATCATTTTTGATACAGATTCTACCGTATTTTTTTATCTCAGTCAATCCTTTATCCCCAGGCAATAAAAACGATAAAAACAGGCTGCCGGCTTCAGAGCCGCCAGAATATCAGGCATTAAAAAAATGCCAAGCCACAGGTTTTCATCCTGGGCTCAGCACCATATTTTACAACTCAACAACCCGGTCATTCACCTGTGTAAAGCTGCCTCCGTCCATATTTTTACGTACAAAGGGAACCCCCCTGCGCACATAGTATACATTATCCTGAAGCAGGGCATCCGGATTCTCTGACGGGCTGATCGTACCACCGAGATCATCATAGCTGATATTATCGCGGAAGGTATTATGGATCGCCTCCTGCAGACAGAACATCACACAGCCTCCCTCATTCTGCCTGCTGTAATTGGATTCATACACCGTTCCGTCCCCGGAATCCGCATCATATGCCATGCCGTCCTGATTGAGTCTGGTGTCCGTGACTTCATTATAACGAAACAGGGCATCCTTGCATTTCCAGGGCCAGATCCCGGCTGCCACTTTTCCCATCCGGTCGCCCGGCTCGCAATAGATCCGGTCATTGATCTCGCAGGCCACAGAGTCTGCCATATTATGCTCCACCAGAGGACGCAGGGCATACATCGGCGTGATCCCATCCCCACCGGCCTCTTTTACATAATTATTCCGTATCTGCATATTTTCATGTCCATAGTTCAGAAAAACGGCTTCCGTAAGCTCTGCCCCCCGGAACTTATCATGGGCATAGGTATAGCCTGCTGCAATTCCCCAGCGGCTGACCCGGTGCACGAAGCATCCTTCAATAACGATATCCCGATACCGTGCCACACCCGTCAGTTCCTCACATTCCGGACGGAGCGCTGTCATATAGATCCCACCGTTGTTCATGTGTTTATCGTAGACATTCCCATGGACATCATGGATCCACAGATTCCTAAGTGTGATGCCACTCCGCACCCCTTTGTCCTTAGCCACCACAGCCACACCGGTACGGTTCATTTTCTCACCCAGACTATAACGCTCTCCCGGGATCATGCTGCCTTCATTCGTGATCTCCAGATCCTCGACCACAATATGCTCCGCATCGTACAAAAGCACTGCGGAAGATACATAGCCGTGATACACATGCGTAGGTGCATCCAGCGGGGTCCCATAATCCTGATACCAGATCCCCTGTCCGCAGGCATCGATCCGCGGCGGTGCATCTGCTGTGCCGTACGCTCCGATCACGATCGGTGCCTCTTTCGTACCGCTGTCTGTCACATGCAGATATTGTCCGTAAAATACACTGCCCCGCTCCAGCAGGACACGGTCGCCCGGCTGCAGGTGTCTTCGATTGACAGCAGACAGACTGGCAAACGCCGTACTGCATGTGCGTCCGTCATTTTCATCACTGCCTGTTCTCTGACTCACATAATATGTCGCAGATAAGCTTGTCATATGCATCCTCCCGTAACCGTTTCTCAATGATCTGTGACACCTCCTCATAGGTAAAATAATCCCCATGATAGCGTCCGAACAGATCTCTGTTCTGTTCGTAAAAATCCCGTTTCTCCTGCTCCGTGAAATCCGGGCAGAAGCCACCTTCCCGGACCTTCTCACACGGCTGCACAAAATCCAGCTTCAGGCGGGTCAGCTCATATTGCAGATACGCCGGTGCGGAAAAATAATGCGGTCCGTAGAACCGCTGTCCTTCCTGTTCCATTCTCCGCAGCTCTTCATTGTGCTTCTGTCGTCGGGTCTCCAGACCCTCCATGGTGGGATCCTCGATCAGGCCCATTCTATGCGCCAAAAGGAAGGCTCCCTGAGCCTTCCTGATATGCGCCTGTGTCATAGTTTCCTGTTTTGGCATTTTCTGTTGCATTATTTCACTGCTCCCGTAATTCCATTTGCAAAGCTCTTCTGTAAACACAGGAAGATGATCGCTGTAGGAAGTGTACAGATCAATACTCCCAGCATCAGCATACCATAATCCACACTGTATCCACTCTTCAGATTGGCTACTAACATCGGCATGGTGATCGCCTTGCTGTCCTGTAAAATGATCGTCGGCCACAGATAATTGTTCCACGCATTCATAAATGTAACCGTCATCGCCGCTCCATAGGTAGATTTCATCACCGGGATGAACATCCGGAAGAAAATCTGTATTTCGCTCAGACCTTCCAGTCTGGCAGCCTCGATAATATCATGAGGGAAAGAACGTGCCGCCTGTCTGAAAAGCATGATCATAAACGGAGTCGAGATGGATGGCAGTGCCAGTGCGATCCAGGTATTTACCAGCTTCCAGGAGGTAAACATCTTGAACAGGGGGATCATGATCGCTACGAACGGAAGCATCATTGCCAGCAGCAGAATACTCATCAGAATGTCCTTGCCCTTATCATGATAGATCTCAAATCCATAACCGGCAATGGAACAGATCAGCAGTGTCACAACCGTGATCACGATCGCATTGCGGAAGGAATTAAACATTGCAAGTCCGAGATTCTGCATGTCGACCAGGGTCTTGAAATTCTCGATCATATAGGTACCCGGGATCAAGCGTCCTCTTACCACATCAATACTCTGGTTAGTCGCGCCGCACAGCATATAATACAGCGGAAATGCTGACAGAAAACTTGCTATCACTAAGATCGTGTAGGAAATCATTTGTTTGAATTTAGTCACGTTTGTCACCCACCTTCATCTGAATTGCAGACAGAACCGCTACCATCACAAGTATGCATACAGACAACGCTGCCGCATAATTAAATTTCGGTGTCTCCACAAAGGAGATATTGTAGATGTAATGCGCCAATGTCATTGTAGATTTTCCGGGACCGCCTGCTGTCAGGTTCATAGACTCATCGAACAGCTGCAGTGTTCCCGAAGTAGACATGATCGCCGTCATCAGAATGGTCGGCTTTAACAACGGTATCGTGATCTTCATAAACTGCTGGAACGGTGTCGCGCCGTCGATGTAGCTTGCCTCATATACAGAATAATCGATATTCTGTAATCCTGCCAGATAGAATACCATATTATATCCGGTCCATCTCCAGATCAGTGCGATCACGATGACCCAACGCGCCGGCCATGTACTCTGGAACCAGTCCACAGAAGACAGTCCGATGGCCATCAGCACTCTGTTGACCACTCCATCCGGAGCAAACAATGACTTAAATATCATGGAATAAGATACCAGTGACGTTGCACACGGAAGAAAGATCAAAGTGCGGAAAATACCTTTCCCTTTTATCTTAGGATTATTCAGCAGCTGCGCCAGCATCAGTGCGAGCACAAGCATGATCGGTACCTGAATCACAAAATAAAAGAAGGTATTGAACAAGCATTGCTGGAAGGTTTTATCCTTGAAGATCCTGGCATAATTCGCTACACCATTAAAGACTCCTCCTGTCTTCCGGAAAGAAAGAAGGATGGCCTGTGACATCGGATAGAAACAAAATACAAATATTAAAATCGATGCCGGGAGCAGGAATGCCCATCCGGTCAGATTATGCCTTTTTTCCAAACTTAATTTTGCTTTCTTCTTTTCCATGTTTCTCTCCTACAACAGTACCGGGAACGCACTGCTGCACCCCCGGTACTATCCAGTTTCCATACTCTGGTGATTATTCAGCGATACTAAACTCTACGGTATCCTGAGCGTTTTTGATCTCTGTATCGATATCAGCGTTCTTCTGGACAACGTTGGTGATTGCATCTGTCAGTGCGCTTCTGATGTCAGAGTAGTATGCACCGTAGTCAATTCCGGGAACATGTCCGGCGAACTCTACGATATCCTTGTACACTGCCTGACCGCCGTAGAACTCATTGCCCTCATTATAGGTCTCAGACTGTGCTGCGGGCAGGTAACTTGCGATCGCTCCTGCATTTACCAGCAGATCATCGTATAAATCTACATCCGCACCAAAGGTAGCGTTCAGGAAATCAAATGCCAGATCGGTATTTTTGCAGTTAGAAGATACTGCCCAGCTTGCACCACCGCAGTTAGCGTAGTTGGTTGCGCCTTCTACATCATCTAACTTAGGCATATTCACGATTGCCCATTTACCTGCCTGATCCTCTGCTGCCTGAATGGAGGACATGATCCAGCAGCCCTGGATAACGCCTGCTGCAGTACCCTTATTCATGGAAGCGATATACTGATCCCAGTCGGTATAATCTGCCATGATTCCTTCATCGATCAGCTGCTTATAGGTCTCGATTGCTTTCTTCAGTGCTGCGTTGTCAACCAGTGTCACCTCTCCATCCACCATGGGAGAAGCGCCTGCAGACTGTAACATCTCGATCACAATCTCAGAACCGCCGGAGCAGGTCAGCATGGGAACATCATTCGCAGCCATTACCTTCTTGGACAGCTCCATGAACTCAGACCATGTGGTATCCTTGAAATCTTCTACCTTAAGGCCTGCTGCTTCTACCATATCGGAACGGATCGCCATGATGGTAGCACCATTATCAAAAGGAATACCATAATGTGTTCCATCTACAGTGGAGTCAGCCAGCTTACCCATAGAGAACTGGGAGAAATCAATTCCGCAGTCATCCAGTGCTGTGAAGATTCCGGGATAATTGGTTGCATTTTTGTGGAAGGAATAATCCTGCATCAGGAAGATATCAGGTAAAGTGCTGTAATCACCGGCTTCAGCTGCTGTGATCAGAGCAGTCTCGATATCGCTATATACCTTCTCCTGAATGTCTAACTTGAAGTTAGGATGATCCACCTGATATGCCTTCTCTGCCTGCTTCATTGCATAGACATTGAAGTTAGGATCCCAGCACCATACGGTCAGTGTCTCGTCTTCTGCGGAAGCAGTCGTTTCTGCTGCTGCCTCTGTTTCCTTGGATGCCTCGCTGGGTGCTGCGCTCTGCGCATCATTTCCGGCAGGCTTGCTGCCACATCCGGTCAGCATGGACATAGCCATTGCCGCTACTAAGAGCACGCTTAATACTTTCTTTTTCATCTTAAATAACCTCCTTATACTTGTAAAGTACTACCTTATAAAATATGAAACGCTTTTTGCTTTCCATAAGTTACCTGTCTTCCATATCGTCCACCCAACGCATTTCGCCGGGCTTCAGATCCAGCACATACGCACATTTTCCTTTGATATACAGCTCTGTGTGCTGTGCCTGTGCAGAGTTGTTGATCACTGCGATCTTGCCGGTCTTCTGGAATACCGTTACTTCGGTATCCACATTCGTTACATAGTAACGTTTCATCTCCTGCTCCATGCCGGCTGCATAATAAATTGCCCGAAGCAGAAGTCTGCAGTTCTGGGGAGAATACGGAAGACCTGCAAAATATACGCTGTGTCCTCTGCCATATTCATTGACTACCAGCTGGCTGTATTCCCCATCCATCGCAAGGATCTGATAATGTCCGCCCTGCGCATAGACGCGGCTGGTGCCCTCGCCGAAATCCAAGGCTCCTTCAATATCCTCTAAGATAAAGTGATCGTCATTTTTCTCATTATATTTGTCCGTACTGAGAGAGAAGCACATCTCGCGGTCTACACCGAGCACATCGGACAATTGGAAATATCTTCCCTGATACTGATAAGCGGTAGGCTCACCCACACCGATGAAGCCACCTCCCTGATCCACAAAGCGTCTGATATTGGTCAGGACCTTTTCGTCGATCCAGTTCTCCGCGCCGCTGAATGCTGTGTACGCATCCCCGACATTAATGATGACCTTGATTTCCTCAGGGATGCCGTTCCTGACATCATCAAAGGAAATGAACTCGACCTCAAAAGGCATTCCGCTTAAGCATTCCAGTACTCCCTCTGCGGAATAAGTTTCCCTGTGCCAGATCGCATGATGTACCTGATTGGACATCCACCTTCTCTGACTGCCCCAGCAGTTCAGGATCGCCACCTTGAAAGGTGCCACATAGGAAGCTGTCCCCTGCATATTTTCATGGATCTCCCGAAACTGCGTTACTACATTTTGTATTTCATCAATGAAACCGGGCCAATTACTTGCCAGCTTCAGATAGCCGCCATATCCAATCCTGTCCAGGGGAGACCTGAGTAATGCACGCCTTGCTTTTCTCCAGTTATCCCTTGCCTCTCCGATCGGGTCACCACCCTCGCAGAACACATCCGGGAAAAAGTAAGGTAACAGCCGTCCTTCGGTATAATCCACTCCCTTGATATCAGAGATCATGCGGAGTGTCACACCGCTTCCGACAGAGCCTACCACTGCATCCAGTCCGATGCCTGCGAAATATTTACCGTAGGGCTCTGTTCCGATCCAATGATCTCCGAGGAACATCATAGCTTCCTTGCCATAAGAATGTACAATGTCTACCAGCTCCTTCGCCAGCGCACATACCTCGATCTGCTGGAACTCTATGAAATCCAGGAACTGTCTGCTGGGAACACGGAACATGCTGTTGTGATATCCCTGATCCACAATGTACTCCGGGCGGAATTTGTAGCCTGCCCATTTCTCAAACTGTTCCAGGATATAGGGGCTCACACTTGCGCTGTATCCAAACCACTCTACAAATTTTTCTCGCTTCTTGTCATCGAAGGTCAGTGTAAACTGATGGAAAAAGGTAGTGAAGCGGACCACATCGATATGAGGATTGTCTTCACACCATTTTCTCAGCTTGTCTTTGACATACTGTTTGGTCTTGGGCTGTCTCACATCGTAAGTGAGCTGATGCGGTGTATCCTTCCAGTCATTCGTGATGAAATTGTACATGTGTACCGGATCCCAGATCAAAAATGCCAGAAAGCTTACCGTATACTCATGATAGGGGATCGTACGGATCTCCACTTCACCGGATGCCTCATCAAATTCCCATGCATCCGTCGGCACCACTTCACCGGTCGTTCTGTCGATCACTTCCCACCAACGCTTCGGATCGTCCAGCGTATTGACCTTAAGCTGCTCCGTATGGAAGCCTTCCATCAGTCGGATGCGGAGTGTTTCCCCTCTGGCGGTGATGCGGTTGCTGATCAGGTATTCCTGCTGGATCCT
>OJPM01001557.1_pt1 | contig 11245 bp, 13 predicted proteins | sample 1598471 | NCBI WGS metagenome assembly OJPM01 (sample SAMN03922484, study PRJEB24848) | human gut metagenome | isolation source: stool sample | host: Homo sapiens | place: Germany | collected 2011-05 | reverse complement strand
CTGAAGCAGGGAGGACTGGTGGCTTTTCCTACCGAGACCGTGTACGGGCTGGGGGGAGATGCACTGAATCCTTCGTCCTCCCAGAAAATATATGCGGCAAAGGGCAGACCGTCCGACAACCCACTGATCGTTCATATTTATCGGTTTGAGGACATTTACAAGATTACAAAGGAGGTACCGGAAGAGGCGCGGAAGATCGCGGATGCCTTCTGGCCGGGCCCCCTGACCATGATCCTGCCGAAATCAAACGCGGTGCCTTACGAGACCACAGGTGGCCTGGATACGGTAGCAATCCGTATGCCCTCGCATCCGGCGGCACAGAAGCTGATCAAATACAGCGGGGGATATATTGCGGCGCCCAGTGCCAATACTTCCGGCAAGCCCAGTCCCACAGTGGCAAAATATGTCGAAGAAGATATGATGGGGCGGATCGATGCCATCATTGATGGCGGTGAGGTGGGGATTGGTCTGGAATCCACCATTATTGACCTGACGGTGACACCGCCACAGATCCTGCGGCCCGGATACATTACCCAGGAGAAACTGAGCACAGTGCTGGGAACAGTGGATACGGACACCACGATCCTGCGGGCAGACAGCGGACAGGCACCCAAGGCCCCCGGAATGAAGTACAGACATTATGCACCCAGGGGAGAACTCACCATCGTAGAGGGAACCCCGGGGCAGGTAAGGGAGTATATTAACCGGGCTGCGGCAGCAGACCATACCGCAGGAGAGAAGACCGGAATCATCGGAACCGAAGAAATGCTGTCCGGTTATATAGCAGATGTGGTGAAAAGTGTCGGCAGCCGTAAGGATGAGGACAGTATCGCCAGACATCTGTACACTATTCTGAGAGAATTCGATGATGAAGGTGTGACAAAGATCTATTCCGAGGGATTTTCCACGGAAGGCTTCGGACAGGCCATTATGAACCGGCTGTTGAAAGCAGCGGGCCATAAAGTAGTAAAACTTTAAACAGAAAATACGAGGAGAAGGAAAATGATAGCAATCGCAAGTGATCATGGCGGATATGATCTGAAAGAAAGAGTAAAGAAATATTTAGAGGAGAAGAACATTCCTTATCAGGATATGGGATGTGACAGCAAGGCAAGCTGCGATTACCCTGTGTTCGGACATGCAGCGGCAAGGGCTGTGGCAGACGGTACCTGCGAGAAGGGTATCGTGATCTGCACCACCGGTATCGGTATCAGCATTTCTGCCAACAAGGTAAAGGGGATCCGCTGCGCACTCTGCTCCGATCCTCTGTCGGCGAAGATGACCAGACTGCACAACGATGCCAACATGCTGGCAATGGGTGCAGGCATTGTCGGTGAGAACCTGGCGCTGGAGATCGTGGAGACTTTCCTGAATACACCTTTTTCCGGAGAAGAGAGACACAGCCGCAGAATCAGCCTGATCGAAGAGGTTTAATGCATTACACAGACACGAACAACGAAATACCATTATAACAAATACAAAACACAGGAGGACAACAATATGTCAAAAGTAGTAGTTATGGATCACCCCTTAATCGAGCAGAAGATCGGAATCATCCGCAGAAAGGAGACCGGTACCAAGGACTTCAGACAGAACATCAGCGAGATCGCAATGCTGATCGGTTATGAAGCAACCAAGGATCTGCCTCTGGAAGAAGTAGAGATCGAGACCCCTATCTGCAAGACCACTGTGAAGCAGTTAAAGGGTAAAAAGCTGGCACTGGTACCTATCCTGCGTGCAGGTCTGGGTATGGTAGACGGTATGTTATCCCTGATCCCTGCTGCAAAAGTAGGACATATCGGCCTGTATCGCAATCCTGAGACCTTAAAGCCTGTAGAATATTACTGCAAGCTGCCTGCAGACTGTGCAGAGCGTGAGGTATTCGTGGTAGATCCCATGCTGGCTACCGGCGGTTCTTCCATCGCAGCCATCCAGCTGTTAAAGGACAAGGGTTGCAAGAGCATTCGTCTGCTGTGCATCATCGCTGCACCCGAAGGTGTAAAAGCTATGCAGGAAGCACATCCGGATGTGGATATCTATATCGGAGCACTGGATCAGAAGCTGAATGATCATGGATACATTGTTCCCGGACTGGGAGATGCAGGAGACCGTATTTTCGGTACCAAATAAAGGAGACACCCATGAGTGCCAAACGCAGCGATTATATCAGTTGGGATGAATATTTTATGGGGGTGGCCCACCTGTCTGGAATGCGGTCCAAGGACCCGAATACCCAGGTGGGAGCCTGCATTGTCAGCCCGGACAACAAGATCCTGTCCATGGGATACAACGGCTTCCCCAAGGGTTGTTCCGACGATGAGTTCCCCTGGGAGAGGGAGAACGACAATGACAGGAATCTGACAAAGTATCCCTTTGTAACACATAGTGAACTGAATGCTATTTTGAATTATCGTGGCGGTTCCCTGGAGGGGACGAAGCTGTATGTCTCTCTTTTCCCCTGCAATGAATGTGCGAAAGCTATTATCCAGGCGGGAATCCGCACGGTGGTATATGACAGCGATAAGTATGAGGGAACTCCGTCCAACCGGGCAGCCAAGCGGATGTTTGACGCGGCCGGAGTGAATTACGTGCAGTACCGTAAGACGGGCCGCATGATACGCATCGAGGTCTGAAGCAACAGATAAAAGGAGTAAAACGGTTGAAGCGCCTACAGAAGACAGCTGTGCTGCTTACAGCAGTGATCCTTGCAGGAGCCTTTTCTTCAGAAGATATCAAAGTGGAAGCTACCAGCAGTACCTGGCAGCAGATTCAGAAAGAGCAGGAAGAGAAAAACAACCTGCAGAATCAGCTGAATGAGGAAAATGATAATCTGGAGAACCTGAAGGGAGAACAGAATTCCCTCAAGGGACAACTGAATAATCTGAACGGTCAGCTGACGGAAGTCAGTAACAATCTGTCAGATCTGGAACAGCAGATCGCAGACAAGGAGCAGGAGATCGCGGATACCCAGGCCAGTCTGGAAGAGGCGAAAGCTACGGAAGCATGGCAGTATGAGTGTATGGTGATCCGGGTACGGGATATGTACGAGCGGAATGAGACCAGTTACATCAACGCTTTGCTGAATGCCCAGAGCTTCGATAAACTGCTGAACGCTGCGGACTTTTTTGAACGGATCGCAGCCTATGACCAGAAGAAACTGCAGGAATTCGAAGAGAACCGCAAGCTGATCGAAGAGGAAGAGGCGAGACTGCAGGCAGAGAAAACGGAGCTGGATAGTCTGAAGGTGGCAGCGGAAGCCGAGAAAAGCAAGGTGTCCGGTCTGATCAGCCAGACATCTAACAGCATTGCAAAATATGCCGGGGATATTTCGGAAGCAGAGCAGAGAGCCCTGGCATATGAACAGGAGATCAAACAAAAAGAAGAAAATCTGGAAACACTCCGGAAAAAGCTGGCAGAAGAGATCGCCATGTCCCAGAAGGCGGCAAACGCAACCTGGCGGGACATTTCGGATATCTCCTTTGAAGAGGGAGACCGTTATCTGCTGGCAAATCTGATCTATTGTGAAGCGGGCGGAGAACCCTATGACGGTCAGCTGGCGGTAGCCAGTGTGGTTATCAACCGTGTCAGAAGTTCTGTTTATCCCAACACAGTGGTAGGAGTGATCTATCAGAATAAACAGTTCTCACCGGTGGCCAGCGGACGTCTGGAACTGGCATTGGCCACCAATAAAGCCACCAGCCGCTGCTACCAGGCGGCAGACGAGGCTATGTCCGGTGTGACCAATGTAGGAAACTGTGTATATTTCCGCACACCGGTGGAAGGACTGACAGGTATCAATATCGGCGGACACGTATTTTATTAAACGAAAGCGAAAATCTATGAGAATCAACAGCGTAGAACAAAAGGGTTATGCAAATGGAATCATGGACTGGAAGATCTTCGTAAGGCAGGATCTGGTAGTAGCCAAGGCGTCGGAATTTTTCTATGAATTCGTAGGGGAGAATTCTTTCCGGCCGGTGAGTGAACTGCTTCTGCCGGAAGACGGGGAGCTGTTGAAAAAAGCAGTGGAGGCGGATACGTTCCAACCGCTGGAACTGATCACGGTGCTTCACAATCTGAAAGACAGTGTAAGGAATGTGTATCTGCGTCTGGAACAGAGTGAACAGACGGAGAACGGGATTCCGTTGTATCAGATCACCGTTTCAGATATTCATGATCTGGAGAACCGGAATTTACGACTGGAGCAGAGCATTCTGAAGTACCGTCATTTTATGACATTGGAAGATGTTTACTTTTTTGAATATCTGATCGAACAGGACAGTATTACGGTCTATAAATATGTCAACGAGCGGGCCATGAACCAGTTTGAAGGGCCTATGAATGCGCTGATCCGGAATGTGGAACAGGCACATGAGGGCAGTGATATTTCCAGACTGGAAGATCAGCTGCGGATCTTTTGCGCACATCTGCGTAACGGGGACGATTTCTTCGAGATGGAATTCGTCAGCGGGCAGGAGGACAAGGGAATATGGAAGGTCAAAGGCGCACGGATCCCGAAGAAGCGTGATATGGTAGCGGGCATCATAACCCCGGACAGAAACCGGGAGAAGGAAGCCTATTATCTGACTCCGGCAGCCAGAGATGCCGGAACCGGTCTGCTGAACAAGCGGGCATGGACAGAGTACACCATCGAACAGCTGAACTGCAAGGATCATAGTACCAGATGGCTGGTGATCATTGATATTGATGATTTCAAACATATCAATGATACCTACGGACATATTTTTGGTGACCAGGTCATCCGGAGAGTGGCGGAGATCATGCAGGTGCTGGTGGGACAGCGGGGCGTGATCGGACGATTCGGCGGAGACGAGTATGTGATCCTGTTGGAGAAAGTGGAGACCAGAGAACAGCTGAAGACACTTTTGAAGACCATTGCGAAGGAATTTGCTCTGGCATTTGATCCGAAGACCCATGTGACAGCTTCTATCGGCGTATCGGAGTATCCGGTAGATGGAAGCGAATACGAGGAACTGATGCGCAAGGCGGATAAGGCTCTCTATCTGGCCAAGGAAAAAGGCAAGAACCGCCATACCATCTATGAAGAGAGACTTCACGGCAAGCTGGAAAGCGACGATATGCAGAACATGGCTATGGCCTATGCGGTATCTAAGGAGAAAAAGCGGGAAGTCATCACGAAGATGATCACCGAACTGTGTGTATCCGATGTGAACTCCATTGTAAAAAAGGAAGAACGGCTGCAGCAGATCCGCAGTCTGTTTGATCTGGATGGAATCACGATTTATTCAGAGTCGGGAGCGCAGCTGGTATGCCGGAATGGTAATTACATGGTAGAAGTACCGGATGGAAGAGGACTTTTTGAAGATGAGAAGTATCTTGCGCTATTCGGGGATGATGATAATTTTATAGAATCCAACACATTGAAACTCAGATCCCAGGATCCGGCGGCATTTGCCGTGATGCAGAAGCAGGAGATCGGTGCTTTCCTGCAATGTCTTTGCCGCAAAGAGGGAGTGCCGAATGTGATCGTGAACTATGATGTGTTCAACCGCAACCGTAAGTGGTCGGATGAAGATATTACACTGTTGACGATTCTGGGACACTGCATCGGAAACCTGCTGAACTATTCAGAGTAAAGTAAGTGAGAGCAGAAGCTCGTCGGACACTTGTGTCCGTAAGAGCCTATGCTCTCATTTATTTTGCGAATGTGTTACTCTGAATAGTTCTGACCAGGGAGCAAAAAGTAAGCACTGCAGCTACAGCCCGCTCCTATCCAACGGATTCTGCAGCCTGTCGAACTTGTCCCGGTAGATAATGGTGATCAGGTTGTTCAGCTGGCGCAGGCAGGCACTCATCTGAGCCTGTGTGATCAGCCCCTTTTCCAGAGCCTCGGCCAGCTCGTCCAGATCCACGACATGCATCCTTCCATCGGGATAGAGGATAATGTCAGCCAACAGATCCGTGACGATCAGGGAATTATCTTCCGGCCGGGAAGTATATTCCACAATATCGCAGTACCAGTACAGCAGAGAACCGTCATGGCGGTAGAACTTGCTGATCTTGAAGCCTTCCTTGAGATAATAGCAGGAACAGCCGTGGGAAAACGTGGTCTTGGGATTCAAGGTCTTCCATTTGGTCAGAATGTAGTCTTCGTTCTGCTCGACGATAATATCATCCTTTAATAAAATGCATTCTTCCGGGATCAGCCGTTTACGGTAGATCTGAAGTTCGTTGCTCATAGAGTTTCTCCTTTGTGCGGTGTGCTTTACAACGGTCACAGTTCCGGAAACGGGATAAAAGGCCTGGGAGGGATCGTGTGAGGACACAGCGTCTTCTCCATCCAGATCATATCATGCCATGCATCCTGCTTGTAACCGGAAGCGTGAAAATGTGCCACGGTTTTATAACCATGCTTTTCGTGGAAGGCGATGCTGGGAGGATTGGGGTAGGTGATGCAGGCACAGACATTGCAGATGTGCTGTGCGGTCAGGTATTCCTCCAGCTTTTCGTATAACAGACTGCCGACACCGCTGCTTCGAAGATCCCGGCTGACATAGATGGAAGTCTCCACAGACCAGTCATAAGCAGCGCGGCTTTTAAAAGCGGATGCGTAAGCATATCCTGCCGGCTCCCCGTCCAGTTCAGCCACCAGGTAAGGATAACGGGTAAGAGTGTGACGGATCCGGTCCGCAAATTCTTCTGCGGAAGGAACGATGTACTCAAAGGTAATAGAGGTATTTTCCACATAAGGGGCATAAATGGCAACCAGCCTTGCAGCATCCTCAGGGGTGGCGATACGGATCCGCAGCTGTCTTTTGATGTCTGTAGTCTTCATTCGCGTCATCCTTCTTTCTATAAGGGTGTAAAGTCACAGAATAGTTACTCAAATAGTACTTCCGGAGAGATTTCAAGTCAATCTTTTTTTCGCAGGATTTTATAGATTTTTTACCATTTAGACAGGGGGATTTTACTGGACATCATGTTAAGATTTCGTTATAATGACTATAGGTTTGCCCTGCAGTGGGAAAATATTTTCAAAAATGTACAAAAATAAATGCTGAGAGCAGAAATCAACACAGGAGGACACAGTGTCAAGAAAAAAGAAACCCTACGACAGACAGGTGTTTCGGGCGATCACACTGATCATGCAATTTGGTATCAATATGTTGGTACCGATCTGCCTGATGTCCGCAGCCGGCATCTGGCTGGATAAACATTTCGGAACGGACTTCTGGATGATCCTGCTTTTCTGTATGGGAGCTGTGGCCGGAGGGCAGAATGTATACCGGATGGCCAGGACAATTTATGAAGACGGCGATGATAAACACACTAAAAAAGATAAATAGAACGGTTCTGGAGATGGATCTGGGGATCTTGTTCCTGGGAGTGTCAGCGCAGATCATAGGAGCATTTATTGCAAAGGATGAAGCAATGTATGCCAAAAGTCTGTGGTTTGGCGTTCTGCTGGCGCTGGTCTCCACATATCATATGTACCGTTCCCTGGACCGGGCATTGGACCAGCCCGAGAAGACTGCTACGAAAATGATCATCCGTGCCTATGTCTTACGATATGTCATGTTGATTTTTTTCCTGTTGGTGATGATGAAGACCGGAGTGATGAATCCTCTGATTTTCTTTTTCACCTATGTTATATGTATGAAAGTAACGGCATTTCTACAGCCGCTTACCCATAAACAATGGAACATGGAATTCTGTTATCCGGTGCCGACAATATCGACTTTATGATACATGGCGTGTTTAAGTATTCCTTTTTCGGCCATGAGGTATGGATAACGACCACACATGTGTGTGTGCTGATCGTCATGTTGCTTATCATTGGTTTTGCCATTGCTGCCAACCGCCAGATGGCCAAAGCCAGAGAAGTGCCGGAAGGTTTTCAGAATGTGGTGGAGCTGATTGTGGAGAAGCTGGATGCCATGGTGGATACTCCCATGGGCAAGGCCGCACCGAAGTTCTACAACTACATCGGAACGATCTTCATCTTCATTCTGGTGAGCAATATTTCCGGTCTGTTAGGCCTGCGTCCCCCCACAGCGGACTACGGCGTGACATTGCCTCTCGGTGTTCTGACCTTCCTGCTGCTCCATTACAATCAGTTCAAGTACCAGAAGCCGAAGGAAATCTGGGAAGGCATGTGTTCCCCGCTGCCCCCCTGGCTGCCGATCTGGCTGCCCATTAACCTGATCAGTGAGATCGCAGTACCGATTTCCCTTTCATTACGTCTGTTTGCAAACGTATTGTCCGGAACGGTAATGATGGCACTGATCTACGGACTGCTGGGTGTGATCGCTACAGCGTGGCCCGCAGCACTGCATGTATACTTTGACCTGTTCTCCGGAGCAATCCAGACATACGTATTCTGTATGCTGACCATGACTTACATTGCCAATGCAAGAGGAGACGCTTAAAGCTGTACTGTCCAGGTATGGCTATCTGAAACTATGCTAGAAAGATTCTGATAAGAATCTCAATAATAGGAGGATTTACTATGGATTTTAATGAAAACTTTATCTTAGGCTGTTCTGCAATCGGTGCTGGTCTGGCAGTTATTGCCGGTATCGGACCCGGTGTAGGCCAGGGCATCGCAGCAGGACACGCTGCTGCAGCAGTAGGACGTAATCCCGGAGCAAAGTCCGAGATCACTTCTACCATGTTATTGGGACAGGCAGTTGCCGAGACCACCGGTCTGTACGGTCTGTTGATTGCTATGCTGCTGCTGTTCGTAAAGCCCTTACTTCCCTGATTAAACGAAAGGAATGCGGATGAAAATGATACTATTAACAGAAGGCGAGACCATGTCAAGACTGTTTGACCTGGACTGGCAGCTGCTGGCAGACTCCTGCCTGATGATCATTGCCATCTTCGTATTGTTCCTGGCACTCAGCTATTTTCTGTTCAATCCGGCCAGAAAGTTCTTAAATGATCGTAAAGAGAAGATCAGGGGAGAACTGGAAGAGGCAAAGGACAATCAGGAAAAGGCCGCAGAACTGAAGGCACAGTATGAGGCGAAGTTGAAAGACATCGACAAAGAGGCTGAGGACATCTTAAGTGATGCCAGAAGACGGGCTCTTCAGAACGAGGAGCGTATCGTCACACAGGCCAAGGAAGAGGCAGCCAGAATCCTGGCGAGAGCACAGGAAGAAGCCAGACTGGAAAAGCAGAAAATGTCCGATGAGATCAAACAGGAGATCGTATCCGTGGCATCTGTCATGGCAGGTAAGCTGGTAGGCGCTTCCATAGATACCACCAGACAGAACAGCCTGATCGAAGAGACGCTGAAGGAAATGGGTGAGGATACATGGCAAAATTAGTTTCCAAAGTCTATGGAGAAGCCCTTTTCGAAGCGGCAGTCGACCATGGAAATGCGATCCAGCTGATGAATGAGACCGCACAGCTTGAGAAAATATTGGAAGACAATCCGGATTTTGACAAGCTGATGAAACATCCCGGAATCCCCAAACAGGAAAAACTCTCCATGGTGGAACAGGTCTTCCGTGGCAGAGTCAGTGATGATCTGACAGAGTTCCTGAAGATCGTGGTGACCAAGGAACGTTACGGCTCATTAAAGGCAATCTTTGCTTATTTTACCGAACTGGTCAGAGAATCTGAAAAGATGGGAACCGCATATGTGGATACCGCAGTGGAGCTGACGGAGGCCCAGAAGCAGGCAGTGAAAAATAAGCTGCTGACTACGACTTCCTATCAGACCTTTGATGTGTATTACCATGTGGATCCGACGCTGATCGGCGGAATGGTGATCCGGGTGGGTGACCGGGTGGTGGACAGCAGTATCCGGACCAAACTGGAAGATATGAAGAAACAATTATTAAATATTCAGCTGGGATGACCGGCTGAAAGAAAGGTGCGACAGATCCATGAATTTAAGACCAGAAGAAATTAGTTCCGTCATTAAGGAACAGATCGAAAGATATTCTTCCCAGCTGGATGTATCCGATGTCGGAACCGTCATTCAGGTAGCGGATGGTATCGCTCGTGTACATGGACTGGAAAATGCCATGCAAGGTGAGCTGTTACAGTTCCCCGGCGATGTATATGGCATGGTGCTGAATCTGGAAGAAGATAATGTCGGTGTCGTATTGTTGGGAAGTGCCAGCAATATCGAAGAGGGTGATATCGTCAAGACCACCGGACGTGTGGTAGAGGTTCCCGTAGGAGACGCATTGCTTGGACGAGTAGTGAACTCCTTAGGACAGCCTATTGATGGTAAAGGCCCCGTACAGACTGACAAATTCCGTAAGATTGAGCGTGTGGCAAGTGGTGTAATCACTCGTAAGAGCGTAGACACGCCGCTCCAGACAGGTATCAAGGCAATCGACTCCATGGTTCCCATCGGAAGAGGTCAGCGTGAGCTGATCATCGGTGACCGTCAGACCGGTAAGACCGCTATTGCGATCGACACGATCATCAACCAGAAGGGTCAGAATGTAAAATGTATCTATGTAGCTATCGGTCAGAAAGCATCTACCGTGGCTAATATCGTAAAAACACTGGAGGAGTTCGGTGCCATGGCTTATACCACCGTTGTGGTATCCACGGCAAGTGACCTGGCTCCCTTACAGTATATCGCTCCTTATTCCGGTTGTGCGATCGGTGAGGAGTGGATGGAGAACGGAGAAGACGTACTGGTGGTATATGATGACCTGAGCAAACATGCTACCGCATACCGTACACTCTCCCTGCTCCTTCGTCGTCCGCCCGGACGTGAAGCATATCCCGGTGACGTATTCTACCTGCATTCCAGACTGCTGGAGCGTGCAGTCCGCATGAGCGACGAATACGGCGGAGGTTCTCTGACGGCACTTCCCATCATCGAGACCCAGGCAGGCGATGTATCTGCATACATCCCTACCAACGTTATTTCCATTACCGATGGACAGATCTATCTGGAGACAGAAATGTTCAACTCCGGTTTCCGTCCTGCGGTAAATGCAGGTTTGTCCGTATCCCGTGTAGGTGGTGCCGCACAGATCAAGGCTATGAAGAAGATCGCAGCACCTATCCGTACCGAACTTGCCCAGTACAGAGAGCTGGCTTCCTTCGCACAGTTCGGATCCGAACTGGATGCGGATACCAAGGAGAAGCTGGCACAGGGCGAACGGATCAAAGAAGTGCTGAAGCAGCCTCAGTACCAGCCCATGCCGGTACAATATCAGGTTATCATCATCTATGCGGCTGTCTCTTATACACATCTGACGCTGCCGACGAATAGAGAGGTGTAGAT
>OJPM01001556.1_pt1 | contig 11249 bp, 7 predicted proteins | sample 1598471 | NCBI WGS metagenome assembly OJPM01 (sample SAMN03922484, study PRJEB24848) | human gut metagenome | isolation source: stool sample | host: Homo sapiens | place: Germany | collected 2011-05 | reverse complement strand
TCGTAACGGAAAACATCGGCCACTGAAGCCCCCTCGCGCCGTTCGATCAGCGCGTCGGTGTCGGCGAACTCCGCACCCAGACGGCGTGCGAGCCTGCGTCCGAGGGTGCTCTTGCCGCACCCCATGTAACCGATCAGAAAAAGAGGTTTCATCGCCGGAGGTTAAAACAGATTCAGCTGTTCGGGGTCGATCACCTCGTCGGCATCGCCTTTGGCGCGTTCGATTTCGAACTCCACGCCGCCCGAAGTCGTGCCCGTACGGGGCAGGCCGGCGGACGACGCGGGCGTTTTCTTCGGATCAGAGGTCTTTGCCGCAGGTTTGTCTTTCGCAGCCGGTTTGTCGGCGGCCGCAGGTTTTTCATGCGCGGGCGCGGCCGTATCGCCGCCCGGTCTGCCCGGCGCACCGGGGTTGTCCGCGGCGGAAGAGGCCGGCGCAAAGTCCGGGCCTTCCGTGGCGGAATTCGCACCGGAAGAGACGGCAGAACCAACTCCACCGGAAAGAGCTGCGCCGCGATCAGCCGCATCACCGTTCGAACCGCCCACCGCACGGTTGTCCGCACCGTCGGCCGCACCGTTGCCGGAACCGCCTTGCGCTCCGGCCGAAGCACCGCCGCCGGAGGGCGTATCGTCGGGAGCGTCGTCGTCCGAAGGTTCGGGTTCGGGCGGCAGTTCGGGTTCGATGAAGCGCAGCGCGACGACGTCGTAGGTCGTCAGGCGCTTGCCCTTGGCGCGGTGGCTCTTGACGCCCACGAATTCGTCCACGTCGATCTCGTCCGCAGGGCGCGACGCATGCGCGCCCTTGTAGGTGATTTCGAGCTTGGCGCCCGTACGTTCCGTCACGGCGACCAGATCGGCCTGTCCCTCCTCGTCGAGGAAGAACTGCATCTTGTCGCTCATCTCGGCCGTGAAACGCTTCATATAGTAGTACTGCTGCGAGCGGTCGTAATAGCAGACGCTGTAGATGCGGTCGGCTTCGTAACGGCTCACGCGCACGGTCTCGTCGGGGAAATGCTGGCCGAGATCGTAACCCGTGATGTAGTACTGGTTCTTGGAGGTCCAGACGATGATCTTGTCGTCGCCCTTGAACTCGCCCAGCAGCGTGCCGCGGCCGTCGGCGTTCAGGCGGCGGACATCCTCGTCGAACCAGACGTTCTGACCGCCGAGCGTCGAAGTACCGCGCTCCTTGAGGACGATCTTGTGGATGCCGTAGCGCGAGAAGAGATTGCCCTGACTCTGGCGCCCCTTGATGGCGAGGGTCGAGAAGTCGAGGTCCACGATCACCTTCTTGAGACGCGGACGGGGCTTGAAGTAAATCTTGAGCACCTCGGCCTCACCGTTCGGATTGACAGACATATAGAGTATCTCGCTCTTGGGCGTTCCCTTGGTGATGTCGTACTCCTTGTCGCGCGTGATGGCCTTGATGGCGCAGCGCTTCATCATGATCGGGCCGTTCTTGCCGTCGCGGTACAGCACGTTGTAGATCGTGCGCTCGTCGTTGCGCTTAAAGACGCCGATATAATAGATGCCCTTCTCGAAGAAGGCCTTGTCGCTGACCTTGGTGATGACGTAGCGGCCGTCCTTGGTGAAGACGATCACGTCGTCGATGTCCGAGCAGTCGCAGACCAGCTCGGCGTCCTTCATCGACTTGCCGATGCCGAAGAAGCCTTCGGCGCGATCCACGTAGAGCTTGGCGTTGGTCACGGCGACCTTCGTGGCTTCGATATTGTCGAATTCGCGCAGTTCGGTCCTGCGCTCCCGGCCCTTGCCGTACTTGTCGCGGATACGCTCGTAATAGGCTACAGCGTATTCGGTAAGATGGTTCAGATCGTACTGCGTGGACTTGATGTCCTCCTCGATCTGGCGGATTTCGTTGTCGGCCTTGTCGCTGTCGTAACGCGAAATACGGATGAACTTCAGCTCCGTAAGCCGCTGCACGTCGGAGAGCGTCACCTCGCGGCGGAGCAGTTTCTTGAACGGCTCCAGCCCCTTGTCCACGGCGGCGTAGGCCTCCTCGCGGCTCTTGCTGCCCTCGATGAGCTGGTAGAGCTTGTTCTCGATGAAGATGCGTTCGAGCGACGCGGCGTGCCACGCTTCGTTCAGCTCGCCGAGCCGGATCTCCAGCTCGCGGCCCAGCAGCCATTTGGTATGCTCGGCCGAGCGGCGCAGGATTTCGCTCACGCCCAGAAAATGGGGCTTGTCCTCCCAGATCAGGCAGGCGTTCGGGGCGATCGAGACTTCGCAGTCCGTGAAGGCGTAGAGCGCGTCGATGGTCTTGTCGCTCGACTCGTCGGGCGAGACCTGAATGACGATCTCGACCCGGTCGGCCGTATTGTCATCGACCTTCTTGATCTTAATCTTGCCCTTGTCGTTGGCCTTGATGATCGAATCCTTGATCGACTCGGTGGTCGTGGTATAGGGAATTTCGGTGATGGCCAGCGTACGTTTGTCGATCTTCGAAATCTTGGCGCGGACCTTCACCGCACCGCCGCGAAGACCGTCGTTGTAACGGCTCACGTCGGCCATGCCGCCCGTCGGGAAGTCGGGGTAAAGCTGGAATTCGCGGCCCTGAAGATGGGCGATGCAGGCGTTGATAAGCTCCACGAAGTTGTGGGGCAGGATTTTCGACGCCAGACCCACGGCGATGCCGTCGGAGCCCTGCGCCAGCAGCAGCGGGAACTTGATCGGCAGCGTGACCGGTTCCTCCTTGCGGCCGTCGTAGGTAAGCATCCACTCGGTGGTCTTCTTGTTGAAGACCACTTCGTTGGCGAATTTCGAAAGGCGGGCTTCGATATAACGGCCCGCGGCGGCTTCGTCGCCCGTGAGGATGTTGCCCCAGTTACCCTGACAGTCGATCAGCAGGTCCTTCTGGCCCAGCTGGACCAGCGCATCCTTGATCGACGCATCGCCGTGCGGGTGGTACTGCATGGTCTGGCCCACGATGTTGGCCACCTTGTTGTAGCGGCCGTCGTCCACGACCTTCATGGCGTGGAGGATGCGCCGCTGAACAGGTTTCAGACCGTCTTCGACATGGGGCACGGCGCGTTCGAGGATCACGTACGAAGCGTAATCCAAGAACCAGTTCTTATACATGCCCGTCAGTTTGCGCACGCCCCCCTCGTCCTGCGTCAGCCGGTCGAACTTGCCCGCCTTGCCCTGAGGCCCGGCGGCAGGGGCTTCGCCGGCCGCGTCGCCGGCCGTTTCCGGGGTCGATGCGTCCTCGTTGAGCGGCTCTTCCCGCCCGATGATATCTTTTTCTTCTGCCATATTCCTTTAACTGATTGCAAGGTCCTGCTCGACGATATCCTCCTCGATGCGCAGGTTGTCGATGATGAAGCCCTGCCGCTCGTAGGTGTTCTTGCCCATGTAGAACTCCAGCAGGTCGTGGATCGGGTCGTCCTTGGTGATGCGGACCTTGTCCAGCCGCATCCCCTCGCCGATGAATTCGCGGAACTCGTCGGGCGAAATCTCGCCCAGACCTTTGAATCGCGTGATTTCGGCGTTGGCGCCGCAGCGGGAAACGGCCTTCAGGCGTTCGTCCTCCGAATAGCAGTAGTGCGTCTCCTTCTTGTTGCGCACGCGGAAAAGCGGCGTTTGCAGCACGAACAGATGGCCCTGACGGATCACGTCGGGGAAGAACTGCAGGAAGAAGGTCATCATCAGCAGGCGGATGTGCATGCCGTCGACATCGGCATCGGTGGCGATGATGACCTTGTTATAGCGCAGGTTGTCCATCTCCTCCTCGATGTTGAGCGCCGCCTGCAGGAGGTTGAACTCCTCGTTCTCGTAGACGACCTTTTTGGTGAGTCCGTAGCAGTTGAGCGGCTTGCCGCGCAGCGAGAAGACCGCCTGCGTACGCACGTCGCGGCTCTTGGTGATCGAACCCGAAGCCGAATTACCCTCGGTGATGAAGATCATCGACTGTTCGGCCAGCTCGTGCTTGTCGGTGCGGTGTATCTTGCAGTCGCGCAGTTTCTTGTTGTTGAGCGACACCTTCTTGGCCGTCTCGCGGGCCTTCTTCTGGATGCCCGAAATCGCCTTGCGCTCCTTTTCGTTCTCGACGATCTTCTTCTGGAGAATCTGCGCCGTCTCGGAGTGCTTGTGCAGGTAGTCGTCGAGGTGCTTGCCCAGAAAGTCCACGACGAAGTTGCGCATCGACACGCCCGGCTCGATCTCCTTCGAACCGAGCTTGATCTTGGTCTGCGACTCGAAGACCGGGTCGGTGACCTTGACCGAAATGGCGGCGATAATCGACGTGCGGATGTCCGAGGGGTCGTAATCCTTGTGGTAGAACTCCTTGACGGTCTTGGCGATGGCCTCGCGGAACGCCGCCTGATGCGTGCCGCCCTGCGAGGTGTACTGGCCGTTGACGAACGAGAAGTAGCTCTCGCCGTAACCCGTGCCGTGGGCGATCGCCACTTCGATGTCGTCGCCCGAAAGGTGGATCGGCGGATAGAGCGGCTCCTCGGTCATGTTTTCGTTCAGCAGGTCCAGCAGGCCGTTTTTCGAGACGTAGCTGCTGCCGTTGAAATTGAACGTCAGCCCCAGATTCAGGTAGGTGTAGTTGCGGATCATCTGCTCGACGTATTCGAGGTTGTAGGCGTACTGCCCGAAAACCTCCTCGTCGACGCGGAACGAGATGAAAGTGCCGTTCTTCTCCCTCACGCCGCTCTCCCACGTATCGCTCTGTTCGAGTCCCTGCGCGAAAGTCACCGTGCGGGCTTCGCCGTCGCGGACCGAACGGGCCGTGAACTCGCCGGAAAGCATGTTGACGGCCTTGACGCCGACGCCGTTCAGGCCGACGGTCTTCTTGAAGGCCGAGCCGCCGTACTTGCCGCCGGTGTTCATCTCGCTGACGGCCGCCGCGAGCGACTTGAGGGGAATGCCGCGGCCGTAGTCGCGCACCGAAACCACGTTGTCGGCGATCGAAATGTCGATCTGACGGCCGGCGCCCATGATGAACTCGTCCACCGAGTTGTCCACGACCTCCTTGATGAGGACGTAAATGCCGTCGTCGGCCTGCGCGCCGTCGCCCAGCTTGCCGATATACATACCGGGCCGCAGGCGGATGTGCTCCCGCGGCGAGAGGGTGACGATGGCGTCGTCGCCGTAATTGTCGTTCGGATTCGTATTGAGTAAATCTGCCATAGTCTATTTTTTGTTTCGGATCTCGGCGAGGGCCGCGCACATGGCGTCGTGCACCTCCTGCATCAGTTCGTGCGTCTCGGCCGCGGCGACCCGCCCGGCGGAGACGGGGGGCAGCACCCAGATCGTGATCCGGTTGCCCCAGTTGAACAGCGCGTTCTTTTTGATGAGCGTCTTCGTGCCGTCGAGCACCACGGGAAGAATCTCCACGCCCGCCTCCTTGGCCAGCGTGAAGGCCCCCGCCTTGAAACGGTGAATCTCGCCGTCCTTGGAGCGCGTCCCCTCAGGGAATACGGCCACCGAAGCGCCGCGCGAAATCCATAGTTTGCCGTCGCGGACCATCTGCTCCAGCGCTTCGGAAGCGCGGCCGCGGTTGATGCAGATGTCGCCGTGCAGGACGAGGTACTGCCCGAAGAAGGGGGTCTTGAAGACCTCGCGCTTGGAGACCCAGCGGAAATTGAGCGGAATGTAATAAAGCGTCGGGATGTCGATCACCGTATTGTGGTTCAGCACGATGACGTAACTCTTCTTCCGGTCCACGTACTCCCGGCCGATCACCCGCTGCCGCCACCGGGGAGGCACGGCGAAGAAGATGCGGACCAGAATGCGCGACAGTTCGTGCACCACACGGCGGCCCTTGTCGAAAGGATAGCACACGACCAGAGCGACGGCCGACAGCACCATGAAAAAGGTGCAGAGGAAGACCAGAAAGATATAGTAAACTGCGCTTATCATAAAAATCAGTTTTTAAGGCCCGGCCGCCGCACCCCGCCGCACCCGTCCGGACGCCGTATCGGGCGGAAAACGGCATAGCGGAGCGTTCGGAATAACGTCAGGGGACAATGAGCCATAATAATTCAATCTGCAAATTTAGGAATTATTCGCAGGAATCCTAAATCGGGGAGCAACGATTTTTCAACAAAATATTCACGATGACCGTCGGGCCGGACCTTTTTTTCGCAGGCCGCCGAAAAAAATAATGCGAAACAGTTGACCCGTCCCCAAGGTCAGGGTGTATCTTTGCCGCATGAACACTGCGCAGAGTTTATGAAGACAACGAAAATCAAATTCAAAATCGGAGAATTTTCCAAGCTCAACCGGGTTACCGTCAAGACATTGCGGCACTACGAAGAGATCGGTCTGCTCGTACCGAGCCAAGTGGACAAGTGGACCGGATACCGTTATTACGACGTATGCCAGCTGGGAAGGATGAACACGATCCGCTACCTCAAGGAGCTGGGATTCACGCTCGAAGAGATCGGAGAACTGTTCGACGAGGGGCGGACGCGCCCGTCGCCGGAGCTTATCGCGGCCAAAACCGCGGAGTGCCGGGAGACGCTGCTCCGGCTGGAGCGGCGCATGGCGGAGCTGGAAAGGCTGGGAAAAGAACTCGCAAAACCGAAGAAAATGGAAAAAGCATTTATCAAAGAGCTGCCGGCGGTCGTCGTCGCCAGCCACCGCCGGGTCGTCAGAGGCTACGACGAACTGTTCGACCTCTGCCCCAATGTCATCGGACCGGAGATGGCGCGGCTGGGCTGCGAATGTCCCGAACCGGGCTACTGCTTCACGATCGACCACACCTGCGAATTCAGGGAACGGGACATCGACATCGAATACTGCGAAGCGGTGACCGAACGGAAAGAGGAGTCGGAGCTGATTGAATTCAAGGAGCTGGAGGCCGTGCCGACGGCCGTGTGCATGTATCACCGCGGAAACTACGACACCCTGCCGCAGACCTTCGCCGAACTTTACGCATACGTCGAAAAAGAGGGATACAAGCTCGCGGGAAGCCCCCGGTTCAGCTATATCGACGGCATCTGGAACAAGGACAGCGAGGAAGAGTGGCTGACCGAAATTCAGATTCCGGCAGGCAGGTAAGCCCGCCGTCCTACCCTTTCGGACCTCCGTACCCTGCCGGTACGGAGGTCTTATTTATATATGTATCAAAATTTTCTGCAAAATATAGTACTATGCATTGCAAAGTATAAACATTTTTACATATCTTTGCCACGTCAACTAAAATGCTACGCAGATTACAATTAAACGCAGAATATTATGAAAAAACTTATCCTCCTTATCCTGCTGCTCGCAATGGCTGCGGCGAACGCAATAGCGGCCCGCATGTATCCGGCCGGAGGCCGCGTCGTGGACGCGCAGGGACAGGCCGTGGAGTATGCGACGGTGGTACTGCTCAGGGGCGGCGAGCAGGTGGCCGGCATGGCGACCGACGACGCCGGACGTTTCGAGCTGAAGGTCCCGACGGGCGAATACACCCTCTCGATCCAGTATCTGGGTTTCGATCCCGTCCTGCGGCAGGTGCGCGTCGATGCGGACAACGATTTGGGCGACATCGTGCTGAAAAGCTCCTCGACGCAGATCGAGGGCGTGGTGGTCAAGGCGCAGCTGATCCGCCGCGAGGCCGACCGCTTTGTCGTCGATGTGGCCAACGCCCCGGCGGCGATCGGCAAGGATGGCATCGAACTGCTGGAGCGCGCTCCGGGCGTATGGGTGGACGACGAGAAGATCTCGATCAACGGCAAGAGCGGTTCGAAGGTGTACGTCAACGACCGCGAGCTGCGCATGGAACCGGCGCAGCTGCTGACCTACCTGCGTTCGCTGCGCGCCGACGACATCCAGAAAATCGAGGTCGTGCCCACGACCGGCGCGGACTACGATGCGGATTCGTCGGGCGGCATCATCCGGATAACGCTCCGCAAACGCCGCGAAAACGGCATGGAGGGGTCGCTGTCGGTCGATTCGCGGCTGGGCCGCTGGGTGCGGTCGGTCAATCCCCGTGCGCGCGTCAACTACCATTCGGGACGGCTCGACCTCTACGGGCTGGCGTGGTTCAACCTCGAAACCGACGAATTCGAATCGGACGAAAACACCCGCTACACGTCGGGCAGCAACAGTCTCGAAGCCCACTCCGAAAAATTCGAACGCGACCGGAATTTCGGCGCGAGCTTCGGTTCGGTGTACGAGATCAATTCCCGCCAGAGCGTCGGCGCGGAGTTCGAATACTGGCGCAACCGCGAAAAAGGTCCCAACGACTCCTACACGGACTTCACGGCCGCAGAGGGTATGACCCGCACCGACAGCCGCTATGACAATTTCACGGCGCGCAACAACTACTCGCTGACGTTCAACTACATCCGGAAGATCGACTCGCTGGGTTCGACGCTCAAGGTGCTGGCCGACTACAACCGCCGCACCACGGACGCCGAGAACGACAACTTCAGCCGCATAGCCGCTCCGGCCCCCGTGCCCGCCGCAGACTCGGCCTACCGCGACAATTCGGTCTCGGTCTACAACGTGACCACCGCCACGCTGGCCTTCGACAAGAAGTTCTCGCCCCGCTGGTCGCTGCGGGCCGGAGCCAAGTACACCTACAACGACATGCACAACGACGCGCTGTACGAATACCTGAAAGACGACGCATGGGCGCGCAACGACAACCAGAGCTTCACGATCAACTACACGGAGAACATCGCCGCGGCGTACGGCATCGCGTCGGCCAATCTCGGACGCTGGAGCTTGGTGGCGGGAGTGCGCGGCGAGTACACCCGCACCGAAGGCAAAGGGCACGGCATCGCGCAGAATTATTTCAGTCTGTTCCCCAACGCCAACGTCTCCTATGCACTCACCAAGGACGGCGCCTATTCGCTGATCGCACAGTACGCCCGTACGATCGAGCGGCCGCGGTTCTGGACCCTCAACCCGCAGCGGTTCCAGATTTCGGACTACACCTATCAGACAGGAAATCCGAAGCTCGACCCGGCCTACAAGCACGACGCGAGCCTGACGCTGGTGCTGAAACACAAATACACGCTGACGGGCGGCATCGTCGTCCAGACCGGCGAAATACAGCAGACGATGCGTCCCGACGCCGACGACCCGAAGCGGCTGTGCATAGCGTGGGTCAATTACGACACGACGAAGAGTTATTACGTCTCGGCCAATGCGCCGTGCCAGTTCGCCAAATGGTGGACCATGAACCTCAACGCCACCTACATCCGTCAGGGCCAGCGCGTCGACCAGCATACGCCCGAAGCGCATTACAACTTCTATTTCGCGAACGCTTCGACCACCTTCACGCTCCCCGCGAAGTTCTACATCGACCTGTCGTACCGCCTTCAGGGCCGCATGGACTTCGGCAACTGCTGGGTGGAGCCGATGCACTTCCTCAATGCGGGGATCAAAAAACGGTTCGGCGACAAGTTCACCGCCGCATGCTCGGTGCGCAACCTGATCGACCGCCCGCAGCACGTCGGCGCACGCGGCGAAGGATTCGTCCGCAGGGTGGATGTGTCCCAGCAATGGAACTGCCGAGAATTCCGCATTTCGCTGAGCTACAACTTCAAGTCGGGCAAGGCCTTCAAGCGCAGGGCCGTCGAGGCGGGTTCGGCCGACGAGAAGAGCCGATTGTAGATCGTCCGCGCGGCAACCACCCCTGACGACCATGGCGGACAGGAAAAAGAGAATGCGGCTTAATGCCGCATTCTCTTTCATACTCCGCCACTACCCTACCGCGCCCGGCGGAACCGCAGGTGCGGGAAAGGAATGTGCAATGACCGACCGGCGATGATGAGCGTCACGGCAACCAAAATCAGCACCACGCCCAGCACGATGCGCAGCGTGAGCCGTTCGCCGAAGACCACGACGCCGAAAAAGAGGGCCGTAAGGGGTTCCAGCGCACCGAGGATCGCCGTGGGCGTAGAGCCGATAGCGCGGATGGCGGCGGCCATCGTCACCAGCGACACGATCGTCGGAAAGAGCGCCAGCGAGACGGCGTTGATCCAGAGTCCGGGCGTGGGGATCGCCTGCAGGTCGGCGCAGAAGCGCAGGCGCACGACATAGACGCTCAGGCCGAACAGCAGAGCGTAAAAGGTGAGTTTCTCGGTCGGCAGGCCGCGCAGCGACGAGCGGTTGACGCCCACGATGTAGACCGCATAGCAGAGCGACGAGAGAAAAACCAGCGCGACGCCGAGAAAGGAGAGCGGCTCACCGCCGCCTTTGTAGAGCATGGCGATGCCGGTGAAGGCCAGCAGGATCGAGAGCATGGTGATCCGGCTCACTTTCTCGTGGAAACCGACGGCCATGATGACCGCGACCAGCACGGGATAGAGGAACAGGATGGTCGAAGCGATGCCCGCGTCCATGTGGTTGTAGCTCTCGAACAGGAAGAGCGACGAGAAAGAAAAGAGCAGTCCCATGACCGCCAGCGGCACAAGGTCGCGGCGGCGCACGGCGAACGACTGCCGCCGGACGAGCATCAACGCGCCCAGCATCGCCGCAGCCAGCAGATAACGGTAGAAAAGCACCGAATCCACTCCCATGCCCGCCCCGTAGAGGGGCAGCGTGAAGAGCGGATTCAATCCGTAACTGGCGGCGGCCACGGCACCCAGCACGCAGCCGCGCGACTTAGCGTTCGCCATTTCCTTTAGAACTGTACCTGCGGCGCGGCTTCGGAGCCTTCGGCCGACTCGAAGTAGGGCTTCTGCTCGAAACCGAACATTTTGGCGACGAGGTTGGCCGGGAAGCGGCGCACGGAGACGTTATAGGTCCGGGCCACTTCGTTGAACTGCTTGCGGGCCACCGAAATACGGTTTTCGGTGCCTTCGAGCTGCGCCTGCAGTTCGAGGAAGTTCTGATTGGCCTTCAGGTCGGGATAGCTCTCCGACACGGCGATCAGGCGGCCCAGCGCCGAGCGCACCTGCGCCTGCGCCTGCTGGAACTCGGCCAGCTTTTCGGGCGTCAGGTCGTCGGCCGACAGGTTGATCGAGGTGGCTTCGGTCACCTCGGTAAAGGTCTGCGTCTCGTGGGCCGCATAGCCCTTGACCGTATTCACCAAATTGGGAATCAGGTCAGCGCGGCGCTGATACTGCGTCTCGACGTTGGCCCATGCGGTCTTAACGCCCTCTTCCTTGTTGACGAATCCGTTGTACGTTGCATAGAAGAAGATCACCACAAGGGCGGCGACTCCAATCCAAATCCATTTTTTCATAACAAACTGTTTTAATAAATTATCAACTCATTTCGTTCCGGACCGCCATATCCGCGGCCGACAGCCGCGCTTAGAAGTCCGCCCTGTGCGGCATCATGCAATTG